>Ga0123335_1003117_pt1 | contig 23646 bp, 20 predicted proteins | sample BiotimSIPDNA_2_FD_89707 | JGI IMG/M metagenome (GOLD analysis project Ga0123335, IMG submission 89707) | Anaerobic biogas reactor microbial communites from Washington, USA - Biogas_R2 time_0 SIP DNA | ecosystem: Engineered > Bioreactor > Anaerobic > Unclassified | place: Washington, USA...
AACACTACTTTTTCTTCCAAATAAAAAAGTTGTAAGCAAAAAAGTTCCAGAACATGCCAATAATTATTCCCGTAGCTGAAAAGATCGGACCAGTATCGATTGGATAGTTGATGATAGGAAGAACAAATAAATCTCTTAGCCCAATTAATGTTATGCCTAAAAAGGCTACTACCATTTGAATAATAATCGAGCCGGCTGAAGTTAAGTTAAATTGAATGAACTTAAACGGAATATCTCGTTTTTTGAGTCTTCTATCGGAAAAAGTCCATAGGTTGTTAGTAATAAAGTTAAAAACAATCGAGGTTTCTATTGAAAGAATGTTGGCTATTAAATAGGTAGTAAACAGTCTAAAAAGTTCAAGAGAAACAAGCTGCACTCCAGCGGCAAATGATCCAACGATTAAAAATTTAAATAGTCTTGATTTCATAAATTCCTGAATCCTCATCTTTGCAAGGAAAATAATATTATTAAAGATATATTCTGGTCCCATTTTACTTTTGCCAATTGTTCTATCAATAAAATGAAAAGGGACTTCAGCGATCTTGAGTTTTTTTTGAACGGCCTTGTACAAAAAACCAATTTGAAAAGTATAGCCACTAAATCTTTCACCAATCATTTCCGGGGAGATTAGTTCATACGTTTTTTTAGTAATGGCTCTGTAACCGGTTGTCCAATCAGAGATTGAAAAGTTGGTTAAGATTGTCTTAATAAAGATGTTACCAACCTTACTTAAAAACTTTCGATGAAGCCCCCAGTCTGCTGGGATACTTCCTCCAGGAATATAGCGTGATCCAACTACTAGATCATATCCATCATCAATTTTGTGCAAAAAATCTGGTATCTTTTTTGGATTATGAGATAAATCTGCATCAAACTCAAAGACAACATCAGAGTTTAGATCTCCAAAGGCATAAGCCATCCCTTTTAGATAGGCTGCTCCAAGTCCTGATTTTTTCTTGTTGATCAGTAGGTATAAATACTGAGTATTTTTTCTCAGATTTTGTACTAGTTCGTAAGTCTTGTCTGGCGAACTGTCATCAACAACCAGAATCTGCATTTTCCATGATTTGATCGTTGAGAACACATTAAGAAGTTCGGCAATAGTTTTTTTAATATTACCGGCTTCATTGTATGTGGGGATGATTACAGTAGCTTTCTTCATAGCTGTGTTTTTTGTAGATTGCCAAAAAAAGTTATAGTTTACCTTCGATTTCTAACTCTGACTTAACCATTATCTCCACCAGCTCTTCAAACGACACCGTTGGTTTCCAACCCAATTGAGTCATTACCTTTTTGGGATTGCCAATGAGTGAGTCAACTTCAGCTGGTCGATCATAAGCTGGATTATGTTTGTAAACTTTTTCCCAATCATCTAAACCAGCAACCTTACACGAAATTTGTAGAAACTCTCTTACCGAGTGAGTTTCACCCGTGGCCACAACAAAATCTTCTGGTTCATCTTGTTGAAGCATCAGCCACATTGCCTCTACATAATCCTTGGCGTAGCCCCAGTCTCTTTTTGAGTCTAAATTACCCATCTCAATGTATTCCTGCTTACCTAGTTTTACTCTGGCTACTCCATTTGCAATTTTTCTAGTTACAAACTCAAGCCCTCTACGAGGAGATTCATGATTAAACAAGATACCACTGACAGCAAATAAGTTGTATGACTCGCGATAGTTGATAGTAATCCAGTGTCCATAAACTTTTGCTACGCCATAAGGGGAACGAGGATAAAAAGGAGTATTCTCATTTTGAGGTGTTTCTTGAACTTTGCCAAACATCTCGCTCGAACTTGCCTGGTAAAATTTGGCGTTAGGTGCAGCAATTCTCATTGCCTCAATCATTCTTGTTACTCCTAAAGCGGTAATTTCACCAGTGAGAACAGGTTGATTCCATGAGGTTTGAACAAATGATTGAGCGGCAAGATTGTAGATCTCATCGGGCTCAATATCTTTGATAGCAATTGTTAGGGAGTGTTGATCTAAAAGATCCCCAGAGATTAATTCTAGATTGGGATCATGGATAATCTTACTGATTCGAGCAAAGTTTTGAGTACTGGTTCTTCTAGTTAGCCCATATACTTTATAGCCTTTTTTTAATAAAGATTCAGCTAAGTAGGAGCCATCTTGTCCTGTGATGCCGGTAATAAATGCTTTTTTCATAAGTTGTCTTGGTAATAATTAATCGTTTCTTTTAATGCTGTATCTAATGGTGTTACCGGTTGCCATCCTAATTTCTTTATCTTATCAATATTAGCAACTACTTTTGGAACGTCAATTGGTCGGTAGCGGTCTTTATCAATAACTATCTCAATTCCTTTCCCATAAACTCTGATCATTTCATTAAGAATATGTCTAATTGTATAGCCTTTACCTGAGCCAACGTTATATATTTCTCCGGCAATACCTTGATCCATTAGAAGTATATATGCCTTAACAATATCTGTAACATAAGTCATATCTCTAATGGGTTCTAAATTACCAACAGAAATCTGATTAGGATCCTGGGCAATCTGCTTAGAAAAATCGGCTATCACGAATCCAGGAGCTTGTCTTGGCCCAAAATGATTAAAAGAGCGAGTAAGTACAATGTTTAGATTATGTTGTTGATGAAACCATAGAGAAAGCATCTCTTGCGTGATCTTTGAAACTCCATAGGGATTGTTGGGACCAAGTTGACTTGTTTCTTCTAGAGGTTGTTCGGTTGGTTTGTACTCTAAGGCTGTGCCAATAGTAAGTAGTTTTGCTTGCGGACAATGTTCTGTCATTGCCAGCAAGACACTTAACTGAAGTTGAGTGTTAGTTTCAAGTGTTCTGTTTACTTGATCAAAACTTGTTCCGACTCCGGCTAAAGATGCTAAATGATAAATCTGAGTTGGTTGAATTTCTTTAAATAATTGAGAGGTGGCCTCGGCTTTAGTCAGGTCAATAGAATGTAAATTTGTTTGAGGTAAAATTTTTGCCACATGGCCAGTGGTGTTACCATAATGGGTAACGTGAATATTTCTCTCACCTCTAGATAAGAGAGCATCTACCAGATGTGATCCAACAAAGCCTGTACCTCCAGTAATTAAGATGGTTTTTTTTGCTGACATAGAAATTTTATCTACCTATTCCCTGATAAGTATAGCCGAGTGAAGAAAGTTTTTCAGCTTCAAAAAGATTGCGAGTGTCAATGAATAGGGTGGGCTTTTCTACTTTTGGAAATTTATAGTTAATAAACTCTGGCCACTCTACCAAAACCATGATACAGTCAGCCTTATTAATTGCTTCCTTGGCTGTTTTGGCTTGCGTGTAGTTTGAGTTGTTGCTTGGCGACCAAATGGCTTTTGGATCGAAGGCATTAACTATGGAGCCCTTATTCAACAGTTCTGGAATAATCTTTAAGGCAGGAGCTTCTCTAGTATCATTGGTGTTTGGTTTAAATGAGATACCTAGTATGCCGATGGTTTTGTTTTTCCAACCGCCGATTAAACTCGAGTACTTATTTAATAATTTAGGGATTCTCTGCTCATTTAGTTTGCCGATAGTAATTACCAAGTTTTTATCTTCCTTAACTTTTTTAGCATAACTTGCCAACTCATTTACATCTTTTGGGAAACAAGAACCACCATAGCCAAGACCTGGATACCAATAATGATGACCGATGCGTTTATCATAGCCAATGCCCTCAATAACGTCATTGATATCAGCTCCGTTATGCTCACACAAATCAGCAATTTGGTTAATAAAAGTAATTCTTGTTGCAAGATAAGCATTGGCGGTGTACTTGATCATTTGAGCCGATTCTGGCTTAACAGTGACAATTGGTGCGTTAAATGGTTGATGAAGTTTGGTTAATTGGTTGATTACCGTCTCTTCTATTGCGCCAATCACAATTCTGTCTGGATTAAGAGTATCATCAACAGCGGTGCCTTCTTTTAAAAACTCTGGTAAAGCGGCTAAATAAAAGTTTACTTTTGTTTTACTGGCAATAATTGGTTTTATCTCTTTAAAGATTCCTGGAGGAACGGTTGATTTAATAACCACAATGGTATTTTCTTTTAAATGTGGGGCAAGATCTTCACAGGCTTGCTTGATGTAAGTTAAATCTACTGCACCTGAAGGTAGAGAAGGAGTGCCGACAGCAATAATCACTATTTGAGCATCAGCTATGGCTTTCTCATAACTGGTGGTAAAGGTTAGGTTTTTTGAGTTTTGTTGTTGAATCAATAAATCTTCTAGCTTTGGCTCAAAAAATGGAACCTTCCCCAGTTTAAGTGAATTAATTTTTTTAGGATCTATGTCTAGTCCAATAACATTGTTTCCAAAACTAGCATAAACCGCTGCTGACACGACTCCCACAAATCCAGTGCCGATAATAGTGATATTCATTGTTGTTGATGCTTTGTAATGATTTTCATTCTACGAGAAAATAATTATCTCGTCCATAGATGATACAATCTGTATCATGCAAATAAACATCTTAACATTGTTCCCAGACTTTTTTAAATCTCCCTTTGAGAGTTCTATGCTCAAGAAGGCGCAAGAACGAGTTGATCTAGAAATAAAGATTATTAATCTTCGGGATTTTGCGCAAGACAAACACCATTTAACAGACGAACCACCCTATGGTGGAGGTGCCGGCATGGTGATGAAGATTGAGCCAATTGATTTAGCGCTTGAATCAATTAATGTTAAAAAAGGACAGCCAAACAGCAAAATTATTTTAACTTCAGCAAAAGGAAGGCAGTTTGATCATTCAACTGCCTCTGGCTATTCAAAATTAACTGAAATTACCATAATTTGTGGTCATTATGAAGGAGTGGATGAAAGAGTGGCTGAGTATTTGGTTGATGAAGAGGTACGAATTGGCAATTATGTTCTCACTGGAGGTGAGCCGGCAGCCTTAGTGATTAGTGATGCGCTGATTAGACTAATTCCCGACACACTAGGAAATAGCGAGAGCCTTCAGGAAGAAACCCATCGGGAGACTGGCATTACATCTTATCCTCAATATACTCGCCCAGCTGTTTATCAAGATTGGGAAGTACCAAATGTTTTACTCTCAGGCGATCATCAAAAGATCAACAAGTGGCGAGCTCAGCAAAAGAAATCATTGAGTTAAACTCAGTGCTTCTTTGACAGTTTTCATTTGAAAGTCTATCATTTGCCTAAGCTTCTTTGAACTCATGGCAGTATTTTTCTGATATGGTCTATTTAATGTTTTTAAGTACTCATCTAAATCACCTGGATTAATATCTCCTTTTAGGTGATGAGCTGTTTTAACAGCTTGAGCAAACTCAAAAGGTGACCACTTTTCCCCGCTACTGGCGTGAAATAAACCTCGAGATCTTTCTCTAATAAAAAAATCTATAACTTTGGCAAAATCATCAATAAAAGTGGGTCCAAAATATTGATTTGAAAATTGAGGAGGCAAACTGTTGTTGTTTAAGCCATTAATGATTTTTCTGACAACATCAAGACGTTCAAAAGAATCTGACCTAAATGGTTGATCTATTCTGAGAACTGTCCAGCTAATATCACTAGACATGACAGCTTGTTCGGCTTCCCATTTAGTTTGGCCATACCACTCAATTGGGTTAGGCCGATCTTCCTCGGAATAGAGATTATCACTTTCTCCATCAAAAACGTATGCCGTAGAGATATGAATTAAATGTTTATTGGTTTCTTTGCACGCCTTAATAATGTTTTGTGTTCCAACCACATTAACTTGATAAGCAAGGCCATTTTTATCATCTCTTTGCTCCCAGGCAGCCGTAACATTAGTGAAGGCTGCTAAATGAACTAGAGATTTAGCTGATGATTGAGAAACTGTTGAAATTACCTGATCATAATTGGTAATGTCGGTTGGAGAAATGGGATGATTAATATCTAGATTTTGGACTTCATATTCCTCTTGGTAAAGTTGTTGGAACTTTGAACCCACTAAGCCTGTGACACCGGTTGCTAATATTGGGATTTTTAAGTTATGATTCATGGGTTCTTTTAATATTGAGACTTAAACCATTCTTGATTCTTTTCTTTTAAGACTTTCCACCAAGCATAGTTTTGTTGATACCAGTTAATAGTTTTTTTGAGTCCTTCTTCAAGAGTAACGCTGGGTGACCAACCTAGATCTTGATTAATTTTTGTCCAATCAACTGCATAACGGCGATCATGTCCAGGTCGATCATCAACAAATTGAATCTTGGACTCATCCTCATTCATTAATTTGATAATTAACTTAATGATTTCAAGATTCGAGATATCCTTACTTAGGCCACCAATCAAGTATGTTTTGCTGATTGTTTCTTCCGCAGTAATAATTGCGTCAATTGCTCGGCAATGATCCTCAACAAACAACCAATCTCTTACATTGAGACCATCTCCGTATACTGGTATTTCTTTTCCTTCGATTAAATTGGTGATTGCCAGCGAGAATAATTTTTCTGGAAACTGGAAAGGGCCGTAGTTGTTTGAACAGTTGCTAATGGAAAAGGGTAAGGCATATGTTTCGCCATATGCTCGAACTAGATGATCACTAGCTGCTTTGCTAGCTGAGTAAGGACTTCGCGGATCATACGCTGTTTTTTCATTAAATTTTTCGCTGGAATTGAGTTCTAAAGACCCAAATACTTCATCTGTGGAAATATGATGAAATCTTTTAACTTTATTTTGAAGTGCAATATCCAAAAGAACCTGTGTGCCTAAAATATTGGTTTCAAGAAATAACTGCGGATTCTTGATTGATCTATCCACATGAGATTCGGCAGCAAAGTGAACTACAATATCGACACCCTTCATTGCATCACTTACCAATGATTTGTCTTGAATATCTCCTTGTATAAAGGAGTAATTGGGATAATCGACCAAGTCCGACAAGCTCTCTAAATTTCCTGCATATGTTAGCAGATCTAAATTAGTGATTTCGTCTTCTGGGTGATTTTTTAACCAATAATGAATAAAGTTAGAGCCAATAAATCCAGCGCCACCAGTTACTAATATTTTTTTTTGATTATCGTTCATAAGAAAATACTGCTTTATAAATCGTAAGAATCATCAATTAACTCTTGCATTTCTTCTCTGCCAATCATCAATCTGACTCTTACGTATCTATCTTCAAGTTTGTTATATTTTTTTCTTTCTAATGTAAAAAGGGAGTGATAATATCCGGCAATAAATGCCACAATTATTAAAGAAACCACCAATATTCTGATAATATTTTTTGTTTTAATCGGAATTGTTTCTTGAGTTTTATTAAGATTTTTATTCATAATATTTTTTTATTCTAATGAATGTTGAACAAATTTTTCAAAGGCTGCTTGATTCCTTATTACGTATACCCACTGATTGTCATATGGAGTGAGATTGTCAGGATGTTCAATTACTCCATTGTCATCATTTGGGTATATAGAGAGGCTTGCGCTATTTAACTCAATGCCTGATTGATTTCGGAACATAATAATCCCTATGCTTGCAGCTTCTTCAAACTTTAAATACTGATCAAAGTTTTTAATGTAAAATCGCAACATTTCTCCGGCAAGGTGTGGGTAGTACCAAAATAGCTTTGGATTTGATATTTTTTCAATAATGGCTGATATGACTTGTTGCTGGCGCAATGATCTATCTAAATCATTTCCAAAATTACTGTCCACGCTATTTCTACTCCTAATATATTTTAAAGCAGTTGCTCCATCCATCGATTGCGATCCTGCGTGAAACTCAACTGTTTCATAAAGTTTTGCTGGATCTCTTTCGGTGGTAATATCTACATCAGCACGAGGAAACTTTTCATCTATAAATCCTTTTTCAACATTTATGGTAATGCTTCCGAGCAAATCGATGATTTCAGCCAGCTGATCTAATGAAATTACAAGCACGTAATCAATCTTTTGATTTGCTATCTGAGCAATAACTTCTTTTGGGAAAGTTGTTGGATCTTCAGGATTTCTTTCTTTACCATATTCATAAAGAGCATTTATTTTTGTTTTGTAGTCATCGCTCCAAAGATCTCTGGGAAGTGGCAAAATATTAACCTTGGCATTAGCCGGATTGAGTTGTATTACCATGATGGTATCAGTGAGTTGAGGAAAATTTGGTCGATTCTCAACTGTGTCGGTACCTAAGATCAGAAATGTTCGTGTTGTTATCTCTTTCTTGTGATCAATTTTCTTAATAAGCTTAACAAACTCTTCACTTGATAAGTTAGCCGATTTAAGAAATGTTTGGTATCTACTCAGGATTACTTGGACAATAAAATAGAGTGTGAAAAATAATGCTCCCATTAAAGCAATTAATCCAAGCAGTAATCCTTGGGTATATACTTTTTGCTGTACATCTGAAATTTTCAGAATATCTTTAATTCTTTTCATAAACAAATGTCTAATCTATCTATCATATCAAACTAGCATGAGATTTGTGTATATGCAGATAGGTTGAGGCAAGCATGATTATCTTCTGCTAAAATTGAGATATTCAGTTGTATAAGATGAAAAAAATATTAAAGTTTCTACTCCCATCATATCTATTGATACTCGTATTATCTCTGGGGTTTGTTTTAATTTCATTCCCATTTTTTAACTCTGAGCTATTTGAAGTTCACGATTATGTTCATGGAGCAAGAATTTCAGAAATGCAAAGAGCGTTCAACGATGGTCATTTTCCCGTCAGATGGTCACAAAACTTTGGATTTGGTTATGGGATGCCACTTTTTCAATTTTATGGACCTTTACCATATTATTTTGGATTTTTGGTTTACCAATTATCGGGAAACTTAATATTTTCTGTCAAATCGATTTTTTTATTGTGCAATTTTCTTACGTTAGTGGGTGGTTTCTTACTTGGAAAAAAACTGTTTAAAAGTCATCTTTCAGCAACTTTTTTATCATTATTAATTACGATCTCTCCATATCGGATCTTAAATCTATATGTGCGTGGTGCTGCCAATGAACTCTGGGGAATTATGAGTTTGCCTTGGATTTTTTGGTCAATTACTAAGATTATAAAAAATGAAAAACATAGCTATTTATGGCTAACTGCCTCACTCTCAGTTCTCTTTTTAAGTCATAATATTAGTACATTAATCTTCGCACCATTTATCATTTTATTTGCTCTAATCGTTTTTTTTACTCAGTTCTTAAAAGGAAAAATAGTTAATAAATCGAATTGGAAAACATCTGTATTTAGATTGTTTGCAGGAGGTTTATTGGCGGTGGGACTGTCATCATTTTATTTATTTCCAGCATTCTTTGAAAAAGGTTTTACTCAAGTTGATCAATACATTTTATCAGATTACTTTAACTATCAAGTGCATTTTCTCTATCCCAAACAGTTTCTTCGAACCAGTTGGGGCTATGGTGGAAGTGAGTGGGGACCCAATGACCCCATCTCTTTTTTTCTGGGTTATGGACAATGGATAATTATTGTTCTTGCAGCTGTTTTGCTGGCTAAAAAATTGATTCAATCTTTAAGAAATGATGATTTTGGTAATTATCTTCGTAAAAATTCTTTAATTGTTTTGGTATTTATTGGATTAGGTTGTTCTTTATTAATGTCTTTGCACTATTCTCATTTAATTTGGAAATTGTTTGAATTGCTTAGATATGTTCAGTTTCCTTGGAGGTTCTTGGGTATTTCTGTCGTATTTATCGGATTAATTGGTGGCTGGTTAATCTCGCAAATGAGTTCAATGAATAAAAAAGTGGCTAGAATTTTAATTCTAGTTTTAATAATCTTCTCGATATTTTTTAATGCTCGCTTTGTTGAGCCAAAATCATTTTTAGCTGATTCAAGTGAGTACTATTACTCGGATGATATGCGTATTCAGACTGAGATGAGCCAAGTATTGCCAGATTACATACCTCTACACTTAACTTTAAAAAAACCGCCAACTGACACATTCATAATTTATCCTCAAGATGACAACAATGAAGTTACTTTAGAGCTTAATAAAGTTCAATTAAAAAAACTTCATTTATCATTAAGTCAGGACTCAACAGTACAATTTTCAATAGCTGACTTTCCTGGATGGCAAGCATATATTGATTACAAAGCAGTAGATCACGAGGTCACTGATCAGGGTTTAATTGAAGTATCTGTTCCAAAAAAAACATCTACCGTTGAACTGAAGTTTGAATCGACTAGTTTACGTCAGATAAGTGATATCATATCTACTTTTTCGTTTATGTTATTTTGCGGTTTAATTATCAAAAGCGTAATCAAAAAGAAATTTAATGCCAGTAAAACCTAACCAAACACCAACCGATACCACAAATGATATGGAAGAGATTTTATCTAATGAGGATGTGCAAAGTATTAAAAAAAAGTCTGTAGCTGGAGCACTTTCATATTTCTTCAAGACGGCTATTCTTCAATTGCTGGGATTAACAACTGCCTTTATTTTAAGCGCTTTTTTAGATCCAGAAGATTTTGGTATTTATGGATATGTTACTCAAATCATCGGGTTACTAATCTTTTTTTCTGATGTTGGTCTGGCAGCTTCACTAGTTCAAAAAAAAGATGAACCATCAATAACTGATTATCGTACAGCCTTTACCGTTCAGCAGATCTTATCTTGGGTTATTGTCTTTATTGTGTTTATTTTGACTCGAACTGGTGTAATTCAAGATAAAATTGGAATAGACGGAGTTTGGATAATGTTTGCCTTAGCTTTTTCATTTCCACTAGCTTCCCTTAAGACTATCTCCTCAATAAAGCTTGAAAGAGAGCTTAAATTTTCTTTGTTAATTGTTCCGCAAATTATTGAGCAGCTTTTATTTGATGGAATTTTAATCTATTTAGCTTGGAGAGGAGTTGGAGTGGTAGCCTATGCTTGGGCAATTACAGCAAGATCAGTTATTGGTACTGCCGTTATGCTAAGTATAAAACCTTGGAGCGTAGGAATTAATTTTAATAAGAACTCACTTAAACAATTACTTGGATATGGAGTTAAGTTTCAACTTAATGATTTTCTTGCCAGAATTAAGGATCAACTCTTTTTCTTGTTTTTGGGTCAGACGCTACCATTAAATCAGTTTGGCTACATTCAGTGGTCAAAAAACTGGTCAATGTATCCCTATAATCTCACGGTGCAAAATGTGATGGCAATTACTTTCCCAACCTTTTCGAGGCTGCAACACAGAAAGGATCTGCTGAAGAAAGCTATTGAAAAATCAATCTTTTTTATTAGTTTACTAATTTTCCCGATTCTAGTTGCGATGAGTGTGCTTATTAAGCCTCTTACTCAGGTGATTGTACATTACGCCAAATGGCAACCTGCTGTTCTAAGTTTTGTGTTATTTGCTCTGAGTGTTGGGTGGGCTGCAATTTCTACTCCTTTAGTTAATACATTAAATGCTATCGGTCAAATAAATAAATCGCTAAAACTAATGATAATTTGGACACTTTTAACTTGGGTTATCACTCCCATTACTTTATACTTTTTTGGATTTAACGGAGTTGCAATTGCGGCTATTATCATCTCTTTTTCATCAATCATGTCAGTTTATTATGTAAATAAATTTGTCAAGGTTGATGTTTGGCAACAGATATGGAGACAACTATTTGGGGCGGTTGGTATGAGTTTAGTAGGTTTACTATTATTTGATTTTGCTTCTCAAAGTATCACTAGATTTCTGTTTACAGGGGTGGCTATGGGAATAGTGTACTCTATTTTGGTTTTTATGGTTGGCCACGATAAGTTAATCGCAGAGATTAAATCGTTGAGGAGCTGATAATAGTCTTTATCATAAATTCTTGTTGTGAAAGATAATGATTTGATTGATAATGGAAATAATTAATCATTTTCACGCTATGAAACTATCCGTAGTCATAAATACCAAAAATGCTGCTGAAACATTAGATGGTTGTTTAAATTCTGTTGGTTTTGCTGATGAAATTGTAATTGTTGATATGCACAGTTTTGACAAAACAAAAGAAATTGCTCAAAAATATCAAGCCAAGTTTTTTTTTCACGATGATGTTGGCTATGTTGAACCAGCTAGAAATTATGCAATTAGGCAAGCTACTCATCCATTAATCTTGGTTTTAGATGCAGATGAAAGAGTGAGTGAGGGTTTGCAGAAACAGATTGTCAAGATTACTAAGCTAAGTGATCCAGCTGATGTTTATTTATTTCCAAGAAAAAATATCATGTTTGGTCAGTGGATTAAACACACTGGCTGGTGGCCAGACTATCAGCCAAGGTTGTTCCAAAAAGATAAAGTCCAATGGTCAGAAACAATTCATCAACCTCCAACAATGAAAGGTCGAGTGGTCAAACTTCCAATAAAAGAGGAGTTTGCCATTCTTCATCAACACTATCCAAACCTTCATGTGTATTTAGAAAGATTAAATCGTTATACCTCTGTTCAAGCTGAGAACACATTAAGGGGTTTTTCTCAACCTGTTGAAGCTACTACCCTAATTTCAACATTTTTTAATGAGTTTTTTAGAAGATTTTTTGTTTTTTCTGGATATAAAGATGATACGGCTGGAGTAGGTCTTTCATTTCTCCAAGCATGCTATGAATTATCTGTCCAACTTAAAGTTTGGGAGTATGATAAGAATCATCAGAATATTACAAAGGAGAAAGAAATTGTCGGAGCTTTGGAAAAATCTCGATCTGATTTAAGCTATTGGCTTGCTGATTGGAAAGTTAAAAATTCTACCGGCATTGCGAATTTCTACTGGAAGCTCAGGAGAAGAATCAGGTTTTAAGTTTTGTTTAAGGAAAAAGTGCAGAATGTATAAGATCATTGTCTTCTTTCTTGTTATAATTAACCAATATGATAGGTTCTAGACCTCTAATTTCTATTATTATTGTTAATTACGACACTACTAAATTTACTTTAGAATGTCTTGAGTCACTCAAAAATATCAAAACAACAGATTTTGAATTTAATGTTATTGTGGTTGACAATGGTTCTCAAAAGGAGCTGAAAATCCCAGTTAGGTTACAAAGTGACAATCTAGAGATACTACGCACTGATAATAATATTGGCTTTACTGGAGGTAATAATTTGGGGATGAGTCATGCTGTTAAGCAATATAACTCAGATTATTTTTTACTGCTTAACTCCGATACTACTGTTACAAAAGAGTTTTTGGATGAATTACTTTTATCAATTCAGGGAGACGATCGGGGAATAGCAGTTAGTAAGATTTATTTTGAGAAAGGTTTTGAGTATCATCACAAGAGTTATGAGAAAGATGAACTTGGAAAAGTAATCTGGTTTGCCGGGGGAACAATTGACTGGCCCAATCTAACAGCTTTTCATCGAGGAGTGGATGAAGTTGATTATGGTCAGTTTGATAATTTATCTCAAACTGATTTTGCTACTGGATGTTGCATGCTGATTAAGCGTGAGCTGATAGAAGAAGTCGGAATCCTTGATAAGCGATACTTTTTATATTTAGAAGACGTTGATTACTCAGTTCGAGCAATAAAAAAAGGTTATAAAATCATTTTCTGTCCAAAATCTATTATTTATCATAAAAATGCAGGCTCAACTGGAGGATCAGGTTCATCGGTTCATGAATACTATCAAACAAGAAATAGAATTTTATTTTTCCTCAAGTATTCACCATTACGATATAAATTGACCGCAGTAAAATTTTTAATAAAGATGATAATCAAGGGATCAGCAACACACAGACAGGCAGCTGTAGATTTTGTGTTTGGAAGATTTGGGAAGCAGCCAATAATTTAATAAATTTGTAAACAACAGATGAGTAACAATATTACAGCGATTATTATTGCTAAAAACGAAGAGCAGATACTGTTAAACTGCATTAAAACTTTAAACTGGGTGGATGAAATTTTAGTTATCGATAGTGGTTCAACTGACAAAACTTCTAAGGTCGCGGAGGATGCTGGAGCTAAAGTAATTCATCTTGAGCATTCTTCCTTTGCTCGCTTAAGAAATGAAGCTCTAAAGCATGTTCAAACAGATTGGTTGGTTTATATAGATGCTGATGAACGTGTTACTCCAACTTTAGCAAAAGAAATATTAGTCCATCTTGAGACCAGTTCTGCCCAGGCTCTGTCTATCAAAAGAAAAAACATTTGCTATGGAGAAGAACTATCTCACGGTGGTTGGGATAATGATGTTGTTATTAGGGTATTTGAAAAAAAATCGTTAAAGCAGTGGGAAGGGAAAGTCCATGAATCGCCAGTTTATGATGGAGAGACGATCTTGCTCCATACCCCACTAATTCACTTAACTCATAGAAATACTCAGTTAAATTTAATAAAATCTGCAGCCTGGACAAATATTGAGGCGGAGCTACTTCATAAATCCGGTATTAATCCTGTTTCTTTTTTTACTATTATGAGAAAAGGTTTAATGGAATTTTTCAGAAGAGCGATTGCAAAAAATGGTTATAAAGATGGACTAACAGGATTAATAGAGGCTTTAGTCCAAGGAATTAATAAAATGTTAATTTATATTCAGGTTTGGGAGATGCAGCAGGTGCCTCCGCTTGAAGATAAATATCACAAACGAGAGATAGAGATCAAAAAACTTTGGGAAAATGATCACGTGCAAAAGCTCTCTACAACTCAAAAAAATAATAAATAAAATGATGAAAGTATTTTTATTTAGTCCTTACTTTCCCAATCATTTTGGTGGAGGGGAAAAATATTTATTGGATGTTGCAACAACATTGGCAAAAATTAACAACTCTCAAGTTCATGTAGCTATTAGCAATAATTCTCCTTTATCAAACTCAAAGCTTCAGCAGTTTAAGCATGCATATGTAGATTACTTTAATCATGATTTAAGAAATGTTGAGTTTGTTGGTTCGCCACTTGGTACGTCAGCGAATGTTTTTAAAAAGATGCTTTGGACAAAACAGTATGATCTTGGTTTTTACTGTACCGATGGCAGTTTGTTTTATTCATTAGCTAAGAAAAACATCTTACATATTCAAGTGCCATTAAAGATTGATAAATCTGGATTTATTGAAAGACAAAAACTAAAAAGCTGGGATAAGATTACCACCAACTCTTTCTTTACAAAATCAATAGTTGAGCCTTACTGGAAGATTACGGTTGACGAAGCTCATCAACCACTAGTAGATGTTGATTCATTAATTGATGCAAGTGATCTCCAACAGAAGGAGAAAATTATTCTGAATGTAGGTAGATTCTTTCCTCAATTACATAGCAAAAGACAAGATATATTGGTGGGTATATTTAAGCGACTAAAAACACAATATAAGAAAGAAACTAAGGGTTGGAGATTGGTGTTGATTGGAGGAGTTGAGAATCAAGAGTTTGCAGAAAAAGTCCACAAGTTGGCTGAGGGTTTAGAAATATCATTTTTTCACGATCTTAATCAAGAACAGTTAAGTAAGTGGTATCAAAAAAGCAGTATCTATTGGCATGCAACAGGATACCGAATTAACGATGAAGACGAGCCGCATAAGGTTGAACATTTTGGAATCAGTACTGTGGAGGCAATGGCTGCTGGGTGTGTACCAGTTGTAATAGCTAAAGGAGGTCAGAAAGAGGTGATTGGAGAGGATTTTCTGAAATGGAGCTGGCTAACTCAGAAAGAGTGTATAAAAAGAACTAAGCAATTAATTATCAATAAAAAATTACGCAATCAACTCCAGATAGCTGCTCAGAAGAGATCTAGATTATTTGGACCAGAAGTTTTTCGTTCAAAATTAGCCAAGTTAATTTAGAGAATAATCAACAATATGCCTCAATCACTCGCTGTCTCGGTTGTTATACCTACCTTCAACGGAGTATCACTTCTTAAAGAAAATCTTCACACCGTCATTAATGATCTCTCCCAAGGAGATGAGTTGCTGATTGTAGATGATGCAAGCTCCGATTCTACAAAAAGATACTTATGTAATAAATTTCACCTTACCATTGATGCAAAAGGTGCTGATAACAAAGGTGAATACGAGATTTTTTCAGGAGCTGTTCAAGGCCTTGAGATTAAGTTAATTGTCAATCAAGAAAATCTGAGGTTTGCTCAAAGTTGTAATCGAGCGGTTGAGGAGACAAAGAATCCGCTTGTTTTTTTGATCAATAATGATGTGGCTCTAACTAAAAATGTGTCCAGTAGATTAAGAAAAGAGTTCGAGAATGATCAGAATCTTTTTGCCGTTGGTTGTTTAGAAGAAGAACCAAATCTTGAGGGAGTTTGGGGTGGAAAGAATAAATTATGGTTTGAAAAAGGTCTATATCATCATTCAAGAGCTGATAATTTTAAGACAGGCTCAACCGCATGGGCAAGTGGAGGGAGTGCAATCTTTTCAAAAGAAAAATGGCTAGAGCTTGAGGGTTTCGATGATCACTACTATCCTGCTTATTGGGAAGACATTGATTTATCAATGAGAGCTAAGAAAAAAGGGTGGAAAGTTATGTTTTTACATACTGCCAAAGTGATTCATAATCATGAGTCAACTAATAAGTCAGCATTTGATCAAAATGAGTTAAAGAAAATTAGCTGGAAACATGCTGATTACTTCTCTTGGAAACATGGTAACTTGAAACAAAAAACACAGTTCTTACTTTATAAACCTTACTGGATTTGGCAAAGATTAAGGCAAGAATCTAATAAATCATACTTCTATGCGACAGTAGCCATCTTGCTAATCGCATTTATTTTAAGATTCTACAGGCTAGCAGATGTGCCCGCTGGGATGACATGGGATGAGGCTGCCATTGGGTATAACGGCTACGCCGTCGTTCATACCAGACATGATGAATGGCTTGAACGCTTACCAATATCCTTTAGATCTTTTGGTGATTACAAAGCTCCCTTTGCCATTTATCTGGTTGGAGTAATTACATCTATTTTTGGGTTAAACTTATTTGTTCTGAGATTACCATTTGCATTTAGCGGGGTATTGGCTGTTTTGGGAATGATAAAGTTAACTAAACTTTTATTGAAGGCTCACACAAAGATGTTGGTAGAAAAAGAAAACTTGAGCGCTGAGTCTTTATCATTGCTATCTGGCTTTTTAATGGCAATTACTCCTTGGCATATCCATTTTTCTCGCGTCGGTTTTGAGTCCGGCTTAGCCTTAACCTTTATTTTATGGGGTTTTTATTATTTAGCTTTGTTTGTAAATGGTAAAAAATACTTAAAGAGCATGCTCTCATTTTTCCAGATTGCTGTAGCAGTAACTTTATTTGCCTGCTCAATGTACACATACCATTCAAGTAAGTTTTTCATACCAATTATTGGTTTAGTTTTTCTAGTATCTCATCATAAATTATTGAGAAAAAAAATATGGGAAGTAACTGTTGGCGGTGTTCTTTTTATGATGATGCTGGCACCGATGCTCTACGATTCTATTTTTGGAGGTGGTTTAACAAGGAGCGACACTTTAGTTTTTTCAAAAGCCGATTCGTCTTTAAAGGTAATTGAGTTAATCTTCAATAGCTTTATTGCGCATCTATCACCAACATTTCTATCTGGAGGTTGGACGGATACTTTGCGACATGGTACTTCAGCACACGGTGTTTTTTTAGAAATAGTATTTGCATTAATCATTGTTGGAGTTCTTAAAATTCCATTTGACATCATTAAAAGAAAAAGTTCTGTTAATTGGTTGAGATTGTCCGCTGGATGGATACTTGTTGCATTAATTCCAGCGGCTATTGGAGATCATTATCCACAAGCCAATAGAGCTTTATTAGCCTTACCTGGATTTATCTGGATGGCAATTGTGGGAATTCAGTTTTTTAACAAAATATTACAAAAGCTGTCAAAAAAGAATGGCTTGGTTCTTAAATTGGCACAGGTATTATTCATATTAATTCTTCTTTGTAATCTGGGAGTTTATCTTAAACACTATTACACCGTTTTTGCTTATCAATCAGCAGATGCTTTTAACGAAGGTTATATTCCTGTAATGAAGCTTGTTCATCAATATGAATTAGGCATAAATGGTTATCCAGAGGTTGATCAAATTCTTTTTTCAAACAAATATAGTCAGCCATACATTTTTGCGTTATTTGTACGCAAAACAAATCCAATTTGGTATCAAGGAGGTTCGCTGATTAAATATAAGTTTGTTGATGAGGTAAAACCTAGCGATCTTGTGCAGCCAAACTCACTAATCGTGGCAACTAAATATGATTCGTTATTCAATACAAAGCCCGATCATGAGATTGTTTCTCAGGGTCAGGAGATTAGGTTTCGAGTATACTATACAGGGAGTAGTGACTAACCCTAGATTAATAAGAGATTATGATTGAAATTGAAAAACAACTTACTAAGCTTATTTCTTCACTTCCTAAAATTAGGAAATCTGACGTTATTTTAGAACACCCAGCTAACCAGGAGCATGGTGATTATTCCACTAACGTCGCCATGAGACTTTTTTCCTCTTTAACACCTGAACAGAAGCTGCAGCTTCAAGTTGATTCACCGCGTGATCTAGCTTTTAATTTAGTAGAAAAGCTAAACGATCTTATTGAGAGTAACGCGGAGCTTAGTGAAGTGATTCTTAAAGCTGAAGTAGCCGGACCTGGCTTTATTAACTTTTATTTAAGTCCAACCTTTTTTGTAAGATCAATGGTAGAAGTTTTGCTTAATGATAAATTTGGCGAATCAACCGATGGGAAGAATCTGAACTGGGAGATTGAACATACCTCTCCCAATCCAAATAAAGCGATGCATCTTGGGCATTTAAGAAATAACTTAGTTGGGATGAGTTTGTACAAGTTGTGGAAGGCAATTGGCATTACTGTTATCTCTGAAGCGGTTGATAATAATCGAGGTATTGCCATCGCTAAACTAATGTGGGGGTATTTAAAATTTGCCAAGAAAAATGAAAAAGCTGAGTCCACTCCTATATACTGGGTAGATCATCAATCCCAGTGGCAAACTCCAGAAGAGATGGGTTTAAGGCCTGACTTATTTGTTGATGAGCTTTATGTAAAGGCTAGTGCTGATTTTGATCATGACAAAAATGTTGAGAAGTACGTTAGAAATTTAGTAGTAGAGTGGGAAGAGAAAAATGAGGTAGTGTGGCAGTTGTGGCAGAAAGTACTAGATTACTCATATCAGGGACAGCAACTCACTCTCAAGCGCTTAGATAATCAGTGGGATTATGTTTGGCACGAGCACGAGCATTATCAACTAGGAAAAGATTTAGTTGAGCAGGGTCTTTCCAAAGGAGTTTTGTTGAAGCTGGATGATGGAGCAATAGTTTCAGATTTAGAAAAGTATGGCTTAACTGATACGATTATTAAGAAATCAGATGGTACCTCTTTGTATATTACTCAAGACTTAGCGCTGACAAAACTGAAGATTCAAAAACACAAAGCCGATAAATATCACTGGGTGGTTGGCCCTGAGCAAAAACTCGCTCTTTCACAGATGTTTGCTGTTTGTGAACAACTAGGCATTGCTAAGCTTTCTCAGCTGGAACACATTTCTTATGGATATATGAGTATTAAAGGTCAGGGAAAGATGAGTTCTCGAATCGGAAATGTTCTGTATATTGATCAACTTTTAGATTTAGCAAAGGAAAAAGCTCGAGAGTTGATTAATGATGAAAAGTATACTTCTAGTGAGATCGAGTTAATGTCAGAAAAGATCGGTGTAGGGGCAGTTAAATATGCAATCTTAAAGGTTGGCAGAGCTTCTGATATGGCTTTTGATTTAGAATCCGCGCTATCACTGGAGGGTAATTCTAGCCCATATCTTCAATACACCTATGCACGAGCCTCTTCAATCTTGAGGAAAGCTGATATTTCTGCTCAAAAATTGCAAGAATTATTTAGAGCGGAGGAGAGTATTCAAACAAAAAAATTGCTTGAAGCCTATAACGATACTGACTCAAAAGGTGTATTGGGTATTCTGTATCAGTATCCTTCAGTTGTATTTAACTCAGCCTATAATTATGAGCCAAGTTCGTTGGCAACATATTTATATCTACTGGCTCAAGCATTTAATAGTTTTTATAATCATCAGCAAGTCTTAGTTGATAATGAAGATGATCGACTTTTCAGGTTAATAATAACTGCTTCTACTGCTAAAATTATTAAGGGTGGTCTTTATCTCTTGGGAATTGAGACATTAGAAAAGATGTAGCAAATTATGATATCAGTAGTTCTCGCAACCTATAATGAGGAGAAGAATATTGAGCGCTGCTTAAACTCAGTCAAAGGTTTGGCGGATGAAGTTATTGTGGTGGATGGTTCATCAACCGATAGCACTAGAAATATCGCTCTAGGTCTTGGTGCTAACGTTATTAAGACCTCAAACAAACCCATTTTTCACATCAATAAACAAATGGCGATGGATCAAGCGCAATTTGAGTTAGTGCTACAACTAGATGCTGATGAGGTTGTTGACGGCGAGCTTTATCATTTTATCAAAGAAGTAGATAGCTTGTTGTCTGATAACCCAGATTTAGTTACTGAGTCAGCATGGTGGCTGAAAAGAAAAAATAACTTTCTTGGTCATTGGTTAAAAAAAGGAGGGCAATACCCAGATCCAGTAATTAGACTTTTCCGTAGGGGTAAGGCAACACTCCCTCAGAAATCTGTTCATGAGCAGATGAAGGTTGATGGAGAAATAGGATGGGCAGACGGGCATTTACTCCATTACTCTAATCCATTTTTTTCTGATTATTTGAGAAAGTTTTCAACTTACTCTCAACTTGAAGCCAATCATTTGATTGCGGAAAATCAACAGTTATCATTTTTCTTTCTTATAAATTATCTTTTGCTTAAACCTTTAAAAACATTCTTCTTAATTTTTTTCCGACATAAAGGTTTTGTTGATGGATTCTATGGTTTTGTTTTTGCTTTTATGAGCGCGTTACATTTTCCAGTGATTGCCTACAAATTTTTTAAGGCCAAATGACAGATAAATTAAAGGTTTTGATTGATACCTCTCCTCTCTCAAATAGTAATCAGGTCAGAGGAGTTGGCACTTATACTCGTTTTTTAGCTCAAGAACTTGAAAAGATTGAGTCGATTGAGTTGGAAAGATCAACCAGAAAAACATCAAAGGGATTCAGTCCAGATATTGTTCATTATCCATTTTTTGATATATTTTTTCCAACGTTACCTCTTATTAAAAAAACTAAAACAGTCGTTACCATTCACGATCTGATTCCGCTTGTTTTTCCAGATCATTATCAAGCGGGTGTTCGTGGCAAGGTAGCCTGGAAGAAACAGCAACTGGCTCTAAAAAATGTAAAGTCAATTATTACTGATTCTCAAGCCTCAAAAAATGACATTGTTAAGTTTTTAAATATTCCACCAGAACTAGTAGAGGTTGTCTATCTTGCTGGAAATCCTGAGATAAAGATGCCTAAAAAATCAATAGTCAATCAAGTTAAAAAAGAGCAGTCTCTTCCAGATGAATATATTCTCTATGTTGGAGATATAAACTACAATAAAAATCTGATTCAGTTGATAAAAGCGATGAAGTTTTTACCAGAAAGTGTGCATTTAGTAATGGTCGGGAAAAATTTTAAAGAACAAGATATTCCTGAATGGCAATGGATCACTACTCAGATTGGATTAAGTGATGTAGTAAATAGAGTGCATTTTATAAACAATATCTCAGTTGGCGATTTTGACACAATCAGCGCTATATATTCACGGGCACTAAGCTATGTTCAGCCATCTTTGTATGAAGGGTTTGGTCTTCCTGTTTTGGAAGCGATGCAAGCTAGAACTCCAGTAGTCTGTACAAACAACTCGTCACTTCTTGAAGTTGGTGGTAAACATGCTGTTTTCACTGAAGCTGATGCTGAATCATTAGCAGAAGGAGTGATGCAGATAATTTCTTGGCCTGATGAAAAAAGAAAAGAGATCATAGAACAAGCAGCTAATTGGGCAGAAACATTTACTTGGCAAAAGGTAGCTCAAGAGACAGCAAAAATCTATTTTAAGGTGGCTTGTGATTAATAATGAAAAAAGAAAAACGCCCCATTCTGTCATTTTTGTTTAAAGCTCTATGCTGGTGGATAATTTGGAGATTATTAATACAGCTAGTGGCCTTTTTAGCACCAACGTTTATAGAATATCAGCCGAGTTTTCCCTATTACCAAGCATTAGAGGCTACGAACTTTCCTAAATCTATTTATTCTTGGGCCAATTTTGATGGGGTTCACTACTTAATCATTGCTGATTATGGATATAAGTTAGCTAGCTTAATTCAAGCATTCTTTCCCATTTTTCCATTACTAATGAGACTATTTTCATTAGTAACTAATAATTCATTAATTTCGGGTTTGATAATTAGTTCAGTTTCTAGTTTTGGGTGTATTTATTATGGATATAAAGTATCTCAAAGTTGGTTTGATAAAAAAGTTGCCAAACATTTTGTCTTAGCATTATTAACTTTTCCAACCTCTTTTTATTTAGGAGCGATATATAACGAATCATTGTTCTTAATGTTGCTTTTGGCTGGAACTTGGTACGCTTTGACCGATAAAAAACTGATTTCAGGTGTTTTAATCGGCTCGTCCTCTGGAGTAAGGCTGGCTGGTTTGATGTTAATCCCTTCGTTATTACTCAAGTTAATTCATAAATGTTATGTGCATCCTAAACATAAGTTAAGCTTGTTAAAAAAGACGTTTGCAAAATATTGGAAATTTATTATTGGTTTAACAGTGGGTTCAGCTGCTTTCTTACTTTATATTTTATATTTGAATAATCAAAATGGTGATCCCTTTTATTTCTTTTCAGTTCAGTCTGATTTTGGCACTGGAAGACAAACGAATTTAGTATTTCCTTTACAATCATTTTATCGATCGATAAAAATGTTACTAACGGTTAGGCCTATCGATTGGAAATATTTTAGTTATGCACAAGACTTAATCATTTCTGCATTCATGTTTCTTGGGATTATTTTTTCATGGAAAAAGATCCCTAGTGAGTATTGGACATTTTCATTTTTATCTTTTTTTCTTCCAATTGTAACGGGAAACTTATCAAGTATGCCAAGATACTCTTTGGTCTTATTTCCTATTTTGATTTGGTGGGCCAGTTGCATTTCTAACAGAAGAAAGCTAGCTATTTTATATTATCTAACATCAAGTATATTATTAGTTATTAATATTACTCTGTTTATTCAAGGATATTGGGTGGCATGAAAAATAAGATAAATTTTTTGTATATTCTATTGATTTTAATCGCAGTTTTTTTTCGAGCATATCATTGTAAAAATTATGGTGTAGGTTTTGATCAAGTGCAAATTATTGAGTCTGCATCTCTGATTAAACAAGGCAAGCTTACATTGATTGGGCCAAGAACTGGCCCAGCTTCAATGTTTACCGGCCCATTAATGTACTATCTAACCGCTCCTTTTGTTGTGATCTTTGGAGAGTTTACCCCAATTTATTTTGTTCCGATTTTTATTTCGGTCATTACTGGGATAGTATTAACTCTTTTAACTAAACAGTATCTTACTGTGAAGGAATCATGTCTTTACTTGCTCATTTGGGCTGTTTCGCCACTGATTGCGAATTTGGATAGGGTTTTATGGAATCCAAACTTAACTTTTCTTTCTAGTGCTCTGTTGTTTTTGCCACTTATGGGTAAGAAAAGTAATTCGAATGATAAATGGACAAACGCCTTTCTTTTTTCTGGAGCTTTTTTGAGCTATCAAGCTCATTTTTCTGGATTCGTCACAGTATTCTTTGCTGTTTTAACAATTATTTATCA
>Ga0123335_1003118_pt1 | contig 23644 bp, 17 predicted proteins | sample BiotimSIPDNA_2_FD_89707 | JGI IMG/M metagenome (GOLD analysis project Ga0123335, IMG submission 89707) | Anaerobic biogas reactor microbial communites from Washington, USA - Biogas_R2 time_0 SIP DNA | ecosystem: Engineered > Bioreactor > Anaerobic > Unclassified | place: Washington, USA...
CTTGATGCTAACTGGCACGATTCTGTCAGTATTGTCCGGACATGTTTATTGCCGGTTTTTGTGATACCCTTTTTACGTTCTTTTCCACCAGAGCTGTATTCTGCGACATCAAGACCAACATAACTGGTAAGTTGCTGTGGATGCTCAAAACGACGGATATCACCGAGTTCGCAGATAATCGTCATTGAGCTCAGCATGTCAATACCACGGAAACAACTTAGTGCATCAGCGGCTTTCTTGTAACGCTCACTTTGAGCAACGCGGGTAATTTCGGCGTCGAGTTTTTCGATACTTTCAGAAAGACTTGTATATTGTGCAAGCAGTAATTCAATGTCAATCTTGCAAATTTCCCGTTCAAGAGTAGTTACCCTTTGTTTAAGCCAGGAAATGTGCTGATCTGTCCAATATGTTTTAAAGCCGCTTTCTACTTTAAAATCGATGTCATACCGCTTACAGGTTGCTAAAATATGCGTTTTTAACATTTTTCTCTGTCTCACCAGAAAATTACGTGAGCGTACTACATCACGTACCTCTTCATCTGTTTCATCCGGCACGTAGATAGGCGTCAAGAGTTCTTTGGCATATAACTCCGCAAGCTTGAGTGCATCAAGCCGGTCGGTCTTAACACGTGCCCCTGTCTTTACCGGGACAAGCGATGGTGCGATTATATCACAATGTATACCTGATTTTCGTAAAAAACGACACAGAGAGAATCCTATATAACAAGCCTCATAACAAAGACGAATGTTTGCCTTATCAGTGAAAAGATTTATGAGCTTTTTACGAACCACACCATGATCAGGTTTGCACTTAAACTCTACAATCTCACCAGTTGCTCTATTAATACCTGCACCATGGAATGCTGTATCATCGACATCAAGACCAACATAAACTATATTCTTTTCAGACATTGGATGACCCTTTCATAGGTAAGTTAAACAGTTATTATTATAACATAACTTATTCTGGTAACCAGTCCACGATAAATGAGAGTGGTCATCCATAATATCTATCAGTCCTGATGACCGACAGCCATTGAAATCTCCCTGGAGGTAGCACAGTGTCTACAGACAAACCCCAAAACGCAGTTCCAGCGGCAATTATGAGTGCGCTCAGAAGCTCATGGGGCGTCGCCGTCATACTGTTTTTGCTTGTGGCAGCAGTCTTTCACAGCTTTATCTTCTCAGGCGACATGCTTGTGAGCTCTGATCAGATGAACGGACTCTACACCAAAGTCTTTCTGAAGAACGCTCTCGACATTTTCAACGAGTTTCCGCTCTGGTTCTCCTCACGGCTTTCAGGAATGCCCACAATAGACACCCTTTTCGGTGACATTTTCTATCCGCCTTCGATTCTGATAACGCTTATCGCCCCTATACCCAAAACGATCGGCTACAAGATGCTCCTCCATATATTTATGGCAGGGATTTTCTTCTTTCTCATGCTGCGCAAAGGGTTCGGCATGAATAACTTTGTGAGCCTCACAGGCGGGGTGCTATATATGTTCAATCCGCAGTTCGATTCCCATATATACCCCGGACACGATGGAAAGATGTATGTGATAAGCTGGCTTCCGTTCATAGTGTGGCAGCTTAAAGTCCTCTGTGAGAGCACCGGAATTCTCACGACTACGCTTCTTGGCGTAGGGATAGGCTTGTGCATTCTCACCTCTCACATCCAGTTGACCTACTTTGTGCTCTGGGGAGCCGGACTTTACTTACTCATTGCCGCGATGCTGCTCCTTTTCAAAAACAAAGACAGAAAAAAGGCACTTATTGTGTCGGGCTGTTTCTGGGGCGCGGAGATAAAAATAGACTCGAAAGCCGTGTCTTACTGTAGGGTGGACTGCGCATGGATGGCAGTCCCCGTGAAAGAGACTTCCCACCGATGAAAGAGCGTCGCATAGACATTGGTATAATCAACTATAACGGCGGCGACCACCTTATCGGCTGCATAGAATCGCTGCAAAACATGCGCGGCTGCGCAGTCACGATTTATGTGCTCGACAATGCTTCAAGTGATGGTTCCATGGAGCGGGCCCGCAGCGCGTTTCCAGGGCATGTCTATCTGGATTCACCAGTAAATCTCGGCTACGCCGGGGGGATCAATCTGCTTCTTGCATCGATGACAGCACCCATAGTCGCTTTCTGCAACATGGACCTGGAGTTTTCTCCCGACTGGGCTGGGCACATTATAGACTGTTTCGATTCGGACCCTGACGCGGCCTCCGTCGCATCGCTTGTCATTGAAAAAGAGAGCGGATCGGTCTATTCGTCAGCGGTAAATTTCTTCTGGGACCTTTTTCCCGTAAGTTCACGCTGCACTCCCGACACGGACCAACCATACGAGGTGGCAAGCGCATACGGAGCGGTCATGACTTTTCGCAGGGAGCTTTTCGACCGGATCGGACGCTTTGACCATGACTATTTCCTCTTTTTCGAGGAGACGGAATTCTATCTCAGGATGCATCTCAACAGCGAGAAGACCATTCTTTGCCCGTGCGCCCGCGTCTACCACCACCGTTCACTTTCCACAATCCGTTTTTCTGGCACAAAGCTCTTCTACTCGGAACGCAATCGTGTCATGACAGCGTTCAAATATCTGCCGTGGTGGTATCTGCCGCTCATTTTTCCGCTCTCGGCTTTGCGTTTCGGGATAATGGCCAGCGGCGGAATTCCGAAAGCCGACGGAAGCGGAAAAAAGATCTCCGGTGTCGCAACTGTAATGGTGATACTGCGGGCATGGCTTAGCGCGTTCCGTTTTCTGCCGCGGGAGTGGGCCAAGCGGTCAAGGGTCCGCATAAACTCGAAGCAGTCGGCGTCGATGCTCCGTTTTATCGCAATGAATCGCCTGAGGCTGCGCGACCTCACAATGCAGCGGTAGATCTGTTTTTCCGTATTTCAGGTCTTACGCTGTCTTTTTCCCCTGACAATAGCGTCTCCAATGTCCGGAATCGCACCCAGAAGCTTCAGCAGGATCGTAAGATTGCTTATAACGATATAGATTCCGAGTCGATCGCTCGAAAGATCGAGCTGCGGAGAACATGAGCGGCATAGAGCGCATCGCCCCCCTCCCCCGACGCCATTTGGCGTAAAGGGCTGCACCATGCTTATGATCTCTATGAGAGGGGGATGAATGCCATGCATTCGGTGAAATAGAGGCAGCCGGTTATACCTTTAATTGTTAAGGACATGCTGCAGATGATGGGTAAACTGGGTAATAAGTGTCAGGATTGCCGAAACGACGACCTCCCGTGGCCGGTAGCGGTATCTGTTGACCCCCTTCCCTTATCTTTTCGATCTTGTTTACAAGCGTATGAAGCAGGATGTGCCGCAGCGTAATTTTCCTGAAAGTCCGTAATGCATGTTTTGTGTTGGTGGGTATAAAGTGAACAAATTACCATGTGATACAAATGAGACAATTTGATAAAAGCCAGTTTTTTCTACCACAAAAAGGTCATACATCGGGTGTGGGGATCTTATTTCTTTTTCCCAGTTCACAATAATGTTTGTAGTCTACCTCACAAACCCGGATTATGTGCTGACATCTTATTGTTAATTGTTCAATTCATTAATACTGGAAAGTTTGTAATTTCTATCTTATTTTTTCCGATTGTTTCTAATTGGTTCCCGATTTCTCTTTAATTGGAGCTATTCACAGGTTTCCACACGCCCCTAAACAGGAGTTTCAGAGTTGCAATAAATTACCGCGGGGGTCGTGTGCGCTCGGCGGACATGAAGACTTGTTTAAAAACACGCCCCTTATGGCAGAACTACCATAAGGGGCTCGCGATGTTTTTATTTACTCATCATTTTCTATCATGTCGAAAATTGATTGTTGCCGTTTCTTCTTTTGTATAATAAGATAGGTGATGCCTGTTACGGTTATTGCCAGAAAAAGGATTAAAAGAATCGGCAGAATCGGTGAAGACTTTCCTTTTTTCTTTTCCTCTTTTTCCTGAGAAACTTTTTCTTCAGAAATCGCTTTCACGAGGGTATCGGTCTTTATTGGCGCAGCTACTTTTTCCTTTTCGGGAGCATATTTTACAGAAATTCGATCAATTCCCGGAACGGTCAGATTTTCCTCTTTTGCCGAACCATTTTCTTCCCATTTATGTGAAAAAAGCCTGAAATTCTTCAGTTTTATTTCAAAGGGATAATAAACGGTATTGGAAAATTCATAAAAACTGTCCCACAAATCGATTTTCGCCAATACAGATCCCACAAAACGATTATTTTTTAAAATTGGCTTACTCCAGAAAAGGTAGTATCTTCCCTGGTCATTATCTTTTATCAGTGAATAGTAGTCTTCATTTTTGTTCTTGTTATGTTGAAACCAACTCTGACTGGAGATATTTCGCATAGGGCGTTCTATACCCAGGCTGCGAACCGCTTCAGTGATTATTATGCCGTTTGAATTGGTTCTTATCAAAGTAAAATAATTGCGGTTTTGCTTTAATGTAGTCATGAAAAGACGTTCTGCAGTTCTTAGATTTGTACTTTTAAGTGCTGAAGACTGAGCAAGTTCTGTAAATGACTTGTCCATTTCAGAAAAGAAATCGTTTAAATCCTTTTGAACTGAAACTGGCTTGTCTGCACCAGATGTATCGAAAAAAGCAGCAAATAACAGAAAACACATCAAGGTGTAAATGGTTTTCAGGTTACTTTTCTGTACCATAATTACCCCTTCTCTAAAGACTGAAGAAAAAAATATCCTACTATTAAATATATGAATTAAATTTTGAATTTTCAGTTTTTTTTAAAATTTTAAATTGTTTTATAAAACACCTGTTAAGATAATGGTGAATTATGAATGGTGAATTATGAATGGTGAATTATGAATTATGAATGGTGAATGGTGAATGGTGAATTATGAATTATGAATTATGAACACTCCTTAATCTTGATTATTAAAGTGCCAATGCACGCAAACGCGTAAAGGAATTGTTACTATTCAGGTAAAATAAAACCAGTTGGTTACAAGTACTTGAAAATGGAGTCTATGTATTTTTAAAATTTGTCGAACAGTACTGGTAAAATTTATTAATTTGATGATAAAGTTGTTAGAATAATATGATATTGCTGCATAATTACCGGTATTCTTTTTATTTTGAAAGGTGTTATGGATTCAGATATAGTTTATTCGACTGCTCATGGCAGAATGTGCCCATCATGTGGTCAGCCGATAAAAAAATGTGTTTGCAGAGAGAAGAAAAAAAGCAGGATAGCAGGCGATGGCTCTGTGCGGGTCAGACTGGAGAAGAAAGGGCGTAAGGGCAAAGGTGTTACTGTTATATCCGGACTTCCATATACCAGTGATGAACTTGAGGATCTGGCGAAAGAACTGAAACGAAAATGTTGCTGCGGTGGTACTGTAAAAAAGGGCGTTATAGAAATTCAGGGTGATTTTCGTGATGTAATTATTACTGAATTGAAAAATAAAGGTATTAAAGCCAGACGGATCAATTGAAATCTTTTAATTTAAGAGGCCTTTAGGCCCCTTTTGAAGATATGATCTGTATAAAATGTTACCTGATTAATAAACGAAAAGTCTGCATGCAGCTTTATGGTTACGAGAACGTGCAACAACAATATAGTTCCCCCTGATAAAACGGCTGATTATCGGTAAGGCAATTGTTTTACCCGAAACCGGAAAACTTTGCGAAAATATCTCCTGTCCAAGAAAATTGTAAACAGATAACTGATTGAATGATCTGGAAGATACAATGCTCAACATATTATTTCGTATCTGTGCTGTTATGTCAAACCGGGCTGAGATATGATCTTTTAGCACAGGGTAGCTTTTGGCTTTAGTCAGTTGAAGCGGTTCAGGCGGTATTTGAAAATCGGTTCCCAAACCACATCCTCCCTGTGCAGTTCTGATATTCCAGACATTCAGGGTATTATTATCAATCGAAAAAAATTGATTCAGTCCAAGTGTAGTGTCCTGTTTACTCCAGAAACACCAGCCGCCTGAAGTCGTCTGTGCTGAAGAAAGCATATCAATAGTTTTTTGTGATGGGATACAGATGCCCAATTCTTTTAACCATAATAGTTCATTCATCAGTATTTCAGCAAAGTCTATTGATGTATCACTGTAAGCCAAAGAGGAATCGATTGTAATTGTAATCTTCGGGCAGATCCATCTGTAATCTTTGGATGTTTGTTCATAATGAAGATAAACCATCGTTGAGGGGCAGGAGTGTGCCCGATATTTGTATGTACAAAGCGGCGGAACAGGGACTGTCGAAAAGAAATCGGTTCCTGCATACCGTATTCCTGTTTGAGTATAAAATGGAGGTCGGGCATTTTTAACTGCATTGAAATGGAGTACTATATTTTTCCTTGTTGTATTTAATTTGATTCTTAGAACAGTTTGAATCGTGGGCATCCAATCCTTTCCTGTTTCGATTACAGGCAGATACGAAATATGGAAAGTATCATTTGAGACATTAAGCGAACAAAGAAATAATGCATCATTGCTCAGAGCCCAGTAATCGTTAATGATCAGGGTATCTTCTTTAAAAGCAAACATGGGCTCAGGTGAAAATGATGTCGATGCATCCGGTTCATATTTGAATGAATGCGAAATCAGCGTGGCTTCTGACTGCAAAGGAATTCGACGTGGTTTTTTCAGAATGTTTTTTTCATCTGATATTACCGAATCATTTGATACTATGGAATCAACTGTAACTGGTATTGGTATAATCTCTTCTTTAAAGTAGTTGATATCTTTTTTACCAAGAGCTTCAATTTTAAGGAAATCGAAATGCTCTCCATTGTTTAAAATTACACCGGCACTCGACATGTCGGCAGGACACGCAGAAAGAGTGACATAAATTAAAAAGCATGTGATTAAAACGGTAACGGCTTTCATGTTTCCTCCCTTTTTGATTTTTAATCTTGTTAAAAGCAAACAATAATACAAGAATTCAGGATTTTCCTGATGTTAAAGAGTCAGTTCAACATGATGCATCATAGAATCTGAATCTATCTGGATTTTAATTTTATCGGTATAAGTTGCTATCGTATCACTGACAGATATTGTATCACCGACAGAACCGGGTCTAACAATAATATCTAAACTACGTCCTTGAGATAAAGCGAAATAATCAGCCTGGATAGTGTATTGTGCAACCGGGATTTTGTGAAGGAAGAATAAACCGGTGCTGTCGGCTAATTCAAAAAACGGTGTGCCGATTATATATGCAGCGATTGCATTAGCGTTAATGTTTGAACTATCGTTTATGACACCTTTTATTGTTTTGCAAGGAGTAAAAAGCTTATGGACAGTATAATTATTTAGCGTGTCTCCAAGTGGAATGTTTTTGAAAAAGATACCCGAATTTTCATATTGGTCGTATGCAAGAATATTGAAAATACCAGACAATAACGTATCGCAACTGAAATATCCTGTATTATCTGTATACAGTATTCTGCTGAAACCGGTTTTGTTGTATGGCTTATAATCTGAACTGAAAATCTGAAGAGAAACCGGAAATGTATCCGGTGAAATCTGTTTGAGATTTTGTTCAGAGTCAATCGAGCAGATGTATCCGGTTAAATTACTTTTATTTGACGAGATGCAGATCCCGTTTGTAGTCTGGGTACCGCTTCCTGTTCCAGCAATATCAGAACTGCAACTTGTTAACAGGTATATTGCAAGGCTTAAAAAACAAATTATCGAATGTAATTTCATCATTGCTCCTTGCATTTTTTTGAAAGGGGAAACAGTTCAAGGTTCAGTTCGTAAACACGGTCTGGATTTTTGTCGGAAGCGGCAATTTCGGCAATTTCCTGCTGGACTCGTTTAATGGCCTCAACAGTTTTACTGAATCCTTCAGAAGAGAGTGATAATGTAAATGTATTGATATTCCGGTCAGTTTTCGGGAAGCGGTTGAGTGCTTCCATACCAAGCCGTGCCATTTCAGTTTGAAATGAATGAATCGTTGTGCCTGTCCATTCATCGGGCGTCTTAACAAATTTCTCTACAACTTCCAGTGTTCCGTCTTTATTTTCTTTAACCAGCCCCAGTTTTAGGAGAAGAGCAAAACTTTTTCTTATATCTTTGGGTTTAGGTGACGGAAGTAGTAAATTTGCATAATCTGCGGATTTCTTTTTTTCTGGAATTACATTGATAAGCTCACGCAATGCTATGTTATACCAATTTGTAAAGTATTCGTCATACTGTGGGCCTAAATTACGAAGCTTCAATTTCCTGAATGTCTGAATCTGCTCGTACAAAACCTGTTTGTCCGAAAAATTCCGGGCCTGATTGTAATGAACCAGAAGACGAAAATAACAGGCTTCATGGTCACGAAGTTTCAGGCATTGAATCAGGCGTTCTGCAGTTGTATCGGAGATATTCCTTTCACCTTTAAGAATTCTTGTCAAATTACTTACATTTAATCCGACTTTCTGTGCAAAAGAACGTAGCGAAAACCGGTTATTATGGCTCTTGCATAATTTGTAATAATCCTGAAGAAATATACGATAATCACGATAACTGTAAATTGATTCCATAATTATTTTGTCCTCTACGATATATAATACTTGAAAAACACCTTTATATCAACAGGTGTAATATCTAAACTGTTGCCTGTATGGGCAACAATACAGTTTCCTGTTATGAATGAAAAAGCTGCATATAGAGTGCTATGTGCAAAAATTTGAAATGCTTGATGCTAGTAAATAATTAAAGTAAGATAAATGAAGGCAACAGATTGCACTGTTTTTATTATAGATTCGGGTGAATTTATAAAAGCTGGCCGGTTCTGCAAGCAAAAGATCAGAAAATCAGATTGTTAATCTTTATCGTGTGCCATTGATTCACCGGCAATATATCCGGTTGTCCATGCTGCCTGAAGATTAAATCCCCCTGTTAAACCATCAATATCAAGTATCTCACCGGAAAAAAACAACCCCGGACAAATTTTGCTTTTCATTGTTTTCAAAGAGATTTCGGAAAGCTTGACACCGCCGCAGGTAACAAATTCACTTTTATTCGCAGCTTTGCCTTTTACGTTGAATTCGGAAGAGAAAAGTTTATTCAACAAGCTGAATTCATGTTTTTTGGTAAACGATGCCCAGGTCATGGAACTGTCGCATCCTGACATCCCGGCAAGTGCTCTCCATAAACGGGATGGAATTGTTACGATTGGGGTGTTGTGGACTATTGCTGTTGCAGATTGTTTGCGCATGCATGAAATACTTTCCCTGAGTTTCTCAGATGACACGCCGGGACACCAGTTGATAGTACATTTGAAACTGTAATCTCTTTCGTATAATTTTCGGGCAGCTAATGATGAAAGTGAAAGAACTGACGGGCCGCTGAAACCCTGATGAGTGATAAGGATTGCACCTCTCTGTGAAAGCCGGATTTCGGGAACAGAGATGATAATATCTTTAACAGAAACACCTGCCAGCTCTTTTACAGGGTGATCATATAATGAAAAAGAGAAAAGGGATGGTATCTGCTTTTGAATCGAATGGCCCAGATGACGGGATATACCGATTCCTTCAGATTCGATTTCTCCACCGGCTGCAATAAGCAACCTGTCGCAGTGATAGAAAGTGTTATCTGAAAGTTCAAGGTCAAAACCACTGGACGATGTAAATGCATGTTTAATACCGCATTGTTTTTTGATTTTTACTCCGAGCCGCTTTGTTTCGTTGATTAATAAATCTACAATGGATGATGATGAGTCGGAAACCGGAAATACTCTTCCGTTGTCTTCAGTTTTAAGAGGAACACCCTTTTTGGTAAACCATCTGATAGTATCCATAGTACCAAAACGGTAAAAGGGAGAAATTAGTTCTTTTTTGCCTCTGGGGTAATTCATGGCCAATGCTTTTGGGTCATCAATATTATTTGTTAAATTACATCTGCCGCCGCCGGATACAGATACTTTGGAAAGTACCTGGTCTGATTTTTCAAAAACTGTTACATCCGCATTTCTGTTTATCTGTTTGCATCTTATTGAAGCGAACAGACCGGATGCGCCTGCGCCACATATGGAAATTTTCATAATCATTAAAAATATATTCATTTCCCGATAAAACCTTCAATGAAACTGATTTAGGTCATAGTTTTTCCTGAAAGATATTGCAATAGCAGGGTTTGTTGCCGGTTCGATAATTGGTCGGGAGAAACTAACTTTCACTGCTCACAAAACCTTTTTTTGCAAGGTGTCCCTTGAGGGACTATTGTCAATTATTTGTATCTGCATTCAGGTACTCTTTTGAGAAAAAAAGAGTTTACTTACTCTTTTGTTTGTTAAAAAATGCATTTGTATAGAATTAACATGGGTTTGGCAAACTTTATGCTGGTTATTTTATCCGGAGATAATTTACAGCCCGCAGGACCCTGAAAAACAGGATGAGTGAATTTAATCGATCTGAAAAGAAATACCATTAATCAGAGGGATATTATGCGCAATAATGCGACAGTGAGAATAACCGGTATAATCTTGATTCTGTTATCATTATCAATTGCAGATGGACTTCCGGGAGAATATCTGCTGTCTACACGGTGGAGACAGATATTTCCATTTCAAACACCATTAAATAACCCCGCATTCATGATGGAAGAAGCGTATTCAACTTTAAGGGCAGGCTTTTCAATTTCACCTTTTGGAGTAGCTAACCTTTGGGAAGTGGGTACAGTTATTCCTGTTGATCTCTACAACACTGCCGGATTGAGTTTGATAGGCGAAAATGGAGGAGAAGTGAACAACTATTCCTTTAGTGGAAATGAGTTGATAAAGGATGGATCTTCCAGAACCGGAAATTTTTTACTGATGTGTTCTTATGCGATTAATCCCTGGAGAAAAATCTCAATTGGTACAAACATGAATATGGTATACGAGAATAATTTTGGAGAACCGACATGGGGAGTCGGTTTTGATCTGGGTATTAGTTATCGTTTGCTCTATCATCCCAAGTGGGGATACCACTGCTTAGGTGTAAACTGGAAAAATATGGCTGCACCTGGTTTGAACTGGGACAGAATGCCTTATGCAGCAAAACTTCAGACACATTATCATTTTGTTACTGCCAAAAATAAAGTTGAATTTGATTATCTGATAGGTTTCAGTGACTTTACCTCATCTTCATCATATTTTAATTCCGGAAACAGGAAAATCGATTGGGATATGGCTTTCCAGGTCGGAATAGTGCCTTTGCCATATCTGAAAGTGAAGGCGTTCGGTGGGTTTGATGAGTGGAAAAGGTTTAATAATGCAGGTATGGCACTGGGGTTCAACATACCTCACCGTGAACGTGAATTCAGTGCTTTCTATCAGTATGGAAACAACTTAAGCAGTGATTTTGTCGGTTTGCATTCGGTTTATCTGACAGCACAGCTTGGGCCTAACAGGGAGGAACTGTTTGCTTTTGGATTGAGAAATGTTGCAGATGTTTCAGCTTCTGATCTTTATAACAGGGCAATGGAAATGTATTCTCAAGGTAAATACTGGGATGCGTATTTTACTTTGAATATGCTTATGCAGCAATCTCCCGATTTTTTTAAAACAAATGCTTTACAATACTTTGCGGCTTCAAGTCTGGAAAATCTGGATATGCGGCGGGCTGCAATTACAGCTTATAATGAAACAAAAAATCAATACCCCAAAAATCCCTTTATACCTGAAATTGAGCTTGGTTTATTACGTTTGTATTATCGTAGCAAAGAATATGAAAAGATGGAAAAAAAATACTCTGAAATTATTTCCGGCAATCTGCCCGATTCTGTAAAACAATATGCGGCTTACTATATGGGAGAAGCTGAACTTGATCGTGGAAACTACCAAAGAGCCTATGAGCATCTAAATTCTGTAAAACGCGGACATGCAGTATATGTGTTTGCACAGCACTCTTTGGCTACAGTTCAGGAATTTATTGACGGAGATAAATCAAGGATAATCCAGTTCCTGAAAAATGTAATTGATGCATCAAATGTCGTTACAAAAGCGCAAAAAGAGATTGTTAACAGGTCTCTGGTACTTCTGGGATATCATTACTATGAACAAAATGCTATGGCAAAAGCTGTTTTAGCATTAAGAATGGTAGAAAAAGGAAGCTTTTATTATGAGGATGCTTTACTTGGATTAGGATGGTCGGCCATTAAATCCAAACAATGGGAAGACTGCATAATTGCTGGTGAAAAGTTATATCCTTATACAAACAAGACAACCGTGAAATGTGAAGCACTTATGATTCAGGCTTATGGGTATGTTATGAAAAAACAGTATGGTACAGCAGAAATGCATCTTCTTGAAGCCTTGAATGAAATTCATAACTATTTCCCTGTAACGCAAAAAAAACTGGATTCTCTGGATTTGTTATACAATATAAACAGAAATGACTATGAGTTTTTGTCTTTACGGGTTGTAACAGTAGCCAAAGGTGCTGATATCGACAGTAAATGGAAACTGGTTGAAACACTGCATCAAAACCAGAAAAACCTGAAACAGAATATCGATAATATAGTTGGAACCTATGATGAGCAAAACAGAATTCGTTTTTTCGAAAGTTCTGTTGAAAAATTAAAAGAAGATCTGGAATATGCTCTTATTACTGTACAGAGAATTCAAACTGAAAAATATTCCAAAGAAGAAGAAATGGAAAAGAAAAACCGTGATGCTATTTCAGATGAAATTGATAGATTGCAACAACAGATGAAAGTTGACGAATAGTATTGTCTCACGAAAAACAATTTACGCATATTGCTAATTGTAACTATTTCCGGACATTCTGATTCAAAGAATACTGGATCTTTTACACAAACATGACAGAGTTTACTGACTGACAACGTACTGATGAAAGGTCAATATGAATGCGTATAGCTGGATTATGCTTTTTGTCCTCGCTCTATCGGCGGATGCTCAAATTATAGATGAAATATCTGTTATAGAGTTTACCGCTGCTTTTTGCTACGATACTGATGCTGACGGGTTTATAGACAGTATCGTGATAGATTACAGAGGTAACAGAATTGAAGATAAGGATTCTGCTTTGATTATGGAAAAAATAACTCTACCGGCTTCAAGAAATTTTACTCTAACCTCCTTTTCATCTAATGACAGTTGTCTTATTCTGAGAGTTCAGGAAAACAGGGATATACCAAACACATCAATTTCAAACCAGGATCGAATTGAAGTAGAAGAGGACACAATACCGGATCTTGGATTAGTTCGTGGTAGAACTATAATACTAAGGGACAGAGTCGCACCGGTAATTATCAGTGCCAGACTAAGGAAACATGATATCGGTGATGATACGCTGACAGTTACTTTTTCGGAACCAGTCCAGTCGATTCCTCATTTACAGCCATTTTATTTCAGTAATCAGGATGGAGTTTATTCTGTCACACTGGAATCAGTGGGATCTGGTAACAGTAATGTATACAGGGGTGTTTTAAGATCCCAATCCGGACCGACTGAACAAAATGATTTGATCTGGATAAATGAGACTGCATCGGTAATGGATGTTGTCGGGGTGGAACAAAACAATCCTCAAAATCGTAAAGTACCTCTTCAGGTGGATTTTGGAAATTTCCCGGTAAGGTTTACTGATGCATTCTATTTTGACCGGGATGCTGATGGGTTTATTGATGAAATAAGGCTTTATTATACAGGATCTCTTGATTATTGGGACCGAATATTCATAAAGGATAAAATAGTATTTCCCGGGTCAAGAAATCTCGGGCTTATTGGAGATCCGGTTTCTGGAACAGATGGGATTCTGATATTGCGGGTTGAAGAAAACAGTGACGAACCACGTACAAATATTTTACCGGGAGATTCAATCACGTTTATCCCCGGACAATTGCCAGGTGATGGATACCTTATGCCCGGTTCATTAAAAATCAAGGATCGCATGGCGCCTGTAATTCGAAGCGCTCACCTTGATTCCTACGGTAACGGAATTGATACCCTGAGAATAGTTTTTTCTGAACCGGTTGTGGAGTTTCTTTCCATACGCCCTTTTCGCCTGATGAAACCGGACAGTATGGAGTATGAGATTCTGATGTATGAAAATGCAGTTTTTGATCAGAATAAATATACTGCTGCAATGCGATCTGTTTTGTTCGGAAGAGAGTTGCAGGAAGGTGATTTAATATGGTTGCAGGTGTTGACAGTAGATGTATATGATCTTGAAGGAAATCTGCAAAAGGCTGAATGTAACAGAAGGGTAATCCTCTCTATAGATTATCATTTCTCCTGGCGGGTACTTGCCGAAAATAATCCATATACTAAAGGAAAAAGACAAATGCCGGAGCAGGTCCGTGATGCCTACAGGGAAAGTGGTAAGACCATTCCTGAAGATGGTGTAGTGATTATTGTTGAACCAGACCGAAATATAAGAGAAAAAGTACCTGTTAATGGGACTGTGTCAATTTATGATGCTGTTAATAATATTGTAATAAAAAAACAAAAATTAATAATGGGAACCGACCAGACACGACTGTTTTATGTATGGGACGGCACAAATTATAACGGAAGAAAAGCAGGTTCCGGAACCTATCTCGGAATAGTACGTGTGGTTTACAATAACAAGGAATACAAAAAACCAATAAATCTCGGCATAAAACGGTAGTTATCATATTTTACAAGCCTGCATCTGAATAGTAATTAACATTAATTTAAAACACAAATAACTGTTTTGAGGATCTGGTTTTTTTAAAAAAGGTACACTATTCTCCCCACCGACTCGAACTCCTGTTATTAATCTTGATACCATAATTGCCTTTTGGAAAGGTGAACAATGTCAGAGCTGTTTAATATTGAAACTGCACTTCGGGCAGGTGCTCTCAGTGGTACAGTCATTTTTGTATTGATACTGCTGGCCAGAAAAATGAAAATATGCTCAATAAATTATTTGATTCTTATTGGATCTGTTTTCACAGGAAAAAAGGATAGTGGGACAGAAATGATCGGATTCATGACACATCTGGTTGCATGTACCATATTCGCAATTGTTTATGCTGTCGTGTTTTCACTTCTCCAGTCTTCAGGGTGGTTTCCGGGGACAATCCTGGCATCTGTACATCTGGTTATATCCAGTACAATCCTTTTTCTGGCTGCACTCGCAAGGCCATCATTACGAAAAGAACTGTGGCCCTTCTCAGAACATCATCATCCCGTCTGCAACGTAGTAATCTTTGTTGTACTTCATTTTGTGTTTGGTATTACAAACGGAATCCTTTATCATATAATCTGAGAGAAGGATAAAATAAAACGCAGAGTTCGCAGAGAGCGCAGAGGTAGGATAAAGGGAGAAAAAAAGGGTTTGGAGAGAGCGAAGAGAAGAAAATAAAACGCAGAGAGCACAGAGAGCGCAGAGTTTAAGATAAGGGATAAAAAAAATCAGGGATTGGAGAGAGTGAAGAGAGAAGAATAAATAAAACAATGTGAGTTTTGTTTGGAGGAATCGTGACAAGAGAAATATTCAGGAGAATCAGCATGTTTACGGAAAACAGTGTCAGGGGGTAGCTCCGGATAGTTTGTTTTTTGCGAAGTTACCGAGATATTTTTTAGCTTTTGAAGCAACAAACGGATCACGAAAACTTCTTGCAGCAGCTTTTTCGAGGTATGGTATAACACGCGGGTCTTCAGATCTGCCCATTTTTTCTACTGCTGCAATACGTGTCTTATAGGTTCGAGCTGTTTCGTAATCAAGTATGAATAAAGAAACAGAATCGATTTTTTCTCCCCCGGCAACAACTACTTTTGCAGTATTCCATCTTGTCCAGTAATGCTCATTACCAAGTAATTGAAGAAAAACAGAATCATTCTGCAAAGAGAGGATATTTGCAGCCAAACTGATTAATTCCTCAGGTACATTTCCCTTTTTAAACCGTTTTTCTATCTCATTACGCATATAAGGGATTTTATTATCCAGCAACTCTTTGCCATTATAATTAATCAGAAGTTCAAATTGAACTGAAGATTCTGAATAGTTATTCTCACAGAACTCAATAAGTCCTCTGTATAAGTATCCCCATAGTGCATAGTCTTTTTCCAGTGTATCGCAGATGAAGCGGGCGCTGTCTGCAAGTCCATTTTCAATGAAATATTCCAGTTTTTCTGATATGTCAGGAGGCAAAACCATTTGTTTTGAATTTCTCATTAAAAAATTGCCAGATATCAGTAAGGTGATAATAAATACAATGGTGATAAGTACTGGTAAAAGCCTGTTAACTGGAAAATTAAAAGGAGAAAGATTTTTCAGATTTATTAAAGTGGATTTTAAACAGGGTGACAGTTTTTTAATCAACTGATCTTTTAAAAAATAGATTGAATTTAATAATTTATGAAAAAAATGAGTGTTTTTACTGAATGATCGTTTTTTTTCAGTAATAACCTTTAAAAACTGATGAACAAAAAACGAAAAAAGGTTTTCCGGTGGCTGCAATAATCTGTTTACTTCGGGATGTTCATTGATAGAAGAAGAACCGGTTTGGTCTTTGTTAACCAGTGCTGATATTTGTTCTGTATTTAGAGTACGTTTCTCTTTTTGCGGATCAAGAAGATTGGAAACAATCTGTATGAGATTTGCTGGAGTATCCTCCCGGATTTTTTGCAGTGGTGTAAACTCTCCGTTTAATGTTGCATAAAATGTTGCAGGCACGGTTTCGCGGATAAACGGGTGCTTACCTGTTATCATCTCATAAATTACAACTCCAAGTGAAAACAGGTCGCTTCGGAAATCGACTTTTGAACCTTCAATCTGCTCCGGCGACATATAACCTGGCGATCCTACTGATGAACCGGATTGAGTTAATCCGATATCCGGAGCTTTGACTACTCCAAAATCTGAAAGTTTAGCTATTCCACTGTGAGAGTCGATCAGAATATTTGATGGTTTTATATCCCGGTGAATAATACCATTTTGGTGGGCATGTCCGAGTGCTGAAGCTATTTGTGAAACTATGGAGCAGATTTGATCAAATTGTAAAAATCCGTTCTTTTTTATACAGATATCAAGGCTTTCACCTTTTATGTATTCAAATGCGATCCAGGGAATCCCATCCTGATCTCCAGTGTCATATATTGTGACAATTGAGGGATGGTTAAGTCTGGCAGAGGCCAGAGCTTCGAGCGAAAACCGTTTGAGAAACTCTTCTTTTGTATTGTCATCATAAAACCGGTCGAGTGCAATGACTTTTATAGCTACAAGCCGTTTTAAAACCGGGTCTTCTGCTAAAAAGACACGCCCCATCGCGCCTTCACCTATCAGTTTTATAACTTCATACCTTCCAAATTTCTGCATTCCGCTATGTTTTCCCTTTCGTTGTCTGTAAAAAGGATGATGTTGTAATGTCAAAAGAAATGTTTTGCGTAATTTGTGAACAGAAAGTTATACCACGCCCTTTCAGGGCCGGGAATTATTGTTTATACATTTAACCCCAGACCTGCAATCCGGGCTTTTATATTTAAACATACAAGGGCTAATATCACTCCCTGTTTCCATAGTATTCGATACCGATCCCGAAAAGATGACTACCTGTTTTTGCTGCTTTTCTGATCTCCAATCGGGGTCGGTGCTCGATTTTGAATTCATCTCAGTTTCAATGGTCATCTTTCATTCAGGTCTTAATAGAAATTAATTAATACGCACTGGTAATATGCATGAATGTAATTTGTGGGAAGAACTATTATACCTGAAACCGGTATACTCCCGGCAACATTGGTAAATTTTTTTCATTGAGGGGTATTCTATATGAATCTTGTTTTGCTGTATGAATCCGATTTTACAGATAGAGATAAAAAGAGTGTATCGGTTCGGGGCAAGCGCATGGAGCATATATTATCCGTGATTCGTGCAGGAAAAGGAAATGAGATAAAGGTTGGTCTTCTTGATGGTGCATCAGGAACAGCCTGTATTACTGAAGTTAATGAACATGAACTGCTAATGGAAGTTTTCCTGACTCAAGAACCGCTTCCTTTCCTTCCACTGACTCTGATACTTGCCTTGCCGCGCCCCAAAACGCTTCGAAAAACTATTGAAGCAGCTACTTCGTTAGGAATCAAGAAAATATTCATTATCGAAAGCTGGCGTGTAGAAAAAAACTACTGGTCAAGCCCGGTATTAAATGACCAAAACCTTTTTAAATTTATGATAAATGGACTCCAGCAGGCTCGTGATACAATTTTGCCCAAAATCGAGATAAGAAAAAGGTTCAAACCTTTTGTTGAAGATGAAATTCCTGAAATAATTAAAAACACTATCCCGTTTGTAGCGCATCCATATTCAAAAACAGAGTGCCCGCATAAAGTAACAAAGCCTGTAACACTTGCACTCGGGCCGGAAGGTGGATTCATACCTTATGAGGTTGAACTGCTTCAACATTATGGATTTCAACCAGTTACTATCGGAGATAGAGTGCTCAGAGTTGAATATGCTTTGCCTGTACTCGCAGGGAAGCTGTTTTAATCCTGTCATTAAACTGTTTGCAAAGTAACATTCTGAATAAACGCTTCTGCAGGTTTTCACGAACCTTGGACTATGACTCTTATCTGTAGAATATTGATTATAGTTTCAAATTTCTGTTTAAAATGGTTATAATCTGTTGTACAATAACAGGATTATAAGACTTGTTTAATTTACATTGTAAGGTGAGGTAAATTAAACAAAACTATATTTTGAAAATTTACACTAATATAAGTGCAGTAAATTTCACTATTCTTTTTACTCTAATAACTGGAAATTTGTATGAAATCAATAACACCTGCAGTTGCAAAAGCAGAAAAGTTTTTAAGAGAGACTCTTGATAATGGTACATGGAGGCCAGGAGATGTACTGCCAAGTATCAATTCTCTGGCTTCATCTGCGGGTGTAAGTCCTGTACCAATGTGGAAGGCTATTCACTTGCTTAAAGACGAGGAGCTTCTTGAAGTTATCCAGGGAAGTGGTGTAAGGGTTTGTTCTTCCCAGGAACCAGTTTTTGCGTTACGAAAAGGATGGATGGGGCTTAGGGACCGCATTCATAATGATATTTTAAGCGGCCGATATCCTCCGGGGTCACTGATGCCTAGTTTGAAGGAGCTGAGAGTAAATTATGGTGTAAGTTTTCAGACTTTAAAGAAAGCGCTTGATAATCTGGCATCGGAGGGAAGTATTGTTCCCGAGCACAGGACTTATCGGGTTGTTTCCTTTACTGCGAAAAAATCGCATATGTCGGTTGTATTACTTGGGTGGTCTGAGCCTCCGGTAGAATTGCAGCGCAGAACTCCATGGGGTGAGGACTTTTTGCGGATCTGTGAAAATGTATGTTCACAAATGAGATTGAATTTAAAAATCATACGTTACTGGTCCTGCGGTGATTCGGTTGTCTTTTCCGACCAGAATGGAAATTCTGTTTCAATTGGAAAAGACAGTCTGGTTTTAGGTTATATATTGTGGGCAGAAAGTCCTGATGATCTGTATCGTCGTGTTTTATCATTTATTGATATATCCAGAAAACCGGTTGCAGTATTACAGGAGGGTTCACAGCTTCATTTATCTGAATTGACTGGTCACAACCGGATGGTAAAAATGTTTTCAATAGCAACTGGTTCCAGTGCTGCACGAAAAGTGGCATCATTTCTTCTTCAGCTTGGGCATAAATCGATCTCTTATTTTTCTGCTTTTCATAAATCCGACTGGTCAAAAGCCAGATTGTATGGACTTCAGGAAATTTACAGCAGAAATGGATCAGAATCAAAAGTTTATCAGTACACACTCGATTCTTATGGATATTCACACGAATTTATTGAAGCCTTGAAACCGCCCGAGCGTTTTTTGAAAAAATTCCTGCCGGATTTTAATCCGGTAAACCAGATGCCGCATAAGGTATTTGAGGCGTTTAACAGACTGCGTCCTGAACTAACAAGTATTCTTGCCAGTGAAGCTATCAGAATGTTCATGCATACTCTCTTTAATAAAGCCATTAAAAACGATGATTGCACCGCATGGGTCTGTTCCAATGATTATATAGCATTCATGGCAATGGATTATCTGAAAGAATACAGTTCTAAAAAAATCGCATTGATTGGTTTTGATGATACTTTTGAAGCGTTTCGGCGCGGTTTGACATCGTATAATTTCAATATCCAGGCTCTTGTACAACTTATGCTTGGATATATTGTCAATCCGGCCGGGAATGCGGTTCCTAAAAGAAACAATACATTTGAAAATGAGGGTATGCTTGTTGAAAGGACAACGACATTTAACCTGAATCGGACGATTAATTTACAGCTTGTCCCGCAGTGCGGGAATGAGCTGCGAGAGCGGCACTAAGTGAATGAAGAATGAAGAATGAAGAATGAAGAATGGTGAATGGTGAATGGTGAATGAAGAAAAAAAACTACAATCGTTGTCGTAATCGTAATCGTTCACGAATGAATATCGTTCTGGATCTGATTCTTTTGCCAATGTCCGCGAAGTAGATCGCGTGAAGGAATCGTCTGTTTGAGGTTTAATTTCAAATGAGTGGTTAGTTAAAGAAATCGCAAGTTGCACACAGTATCTGGAAATTTTGCAGGGAAACCTGTTTTACTGCATGCAATTGCGATTTCCCTGTAATTATTACATGCCGGATCTTTCCTGCATCCATCGTTCAGCTTCAATCGCAGCCATACACCCGCTTCCGGCTGCACTTATGGCTTGTCGATATTTTGAATCCTGTACATCTCCGGCGGCAAAAACTCCATCAATACTGGTTTGAGTTGAATCCGGTTTGGTTTTTATGTATCCCTGATCAGTAAGTGAAAGCTGTCCATTCAAAAATTTTGTGTTGGGATTATGGCCGATTGCTTCAAAAACACCTGCTATTTCGAGATCCATGATTTCATCGGTAATTGTATCACGCAATTTTAACGATCTAAGTTGGTTTTCTCCAACAAATTCATCAACAGTTTTATTCCATAATATCTGCACTTTGGGATGTGTAAGAACTCTTTTCTGCATGATTTTGCTTGCGCGTAGTTCATCACGACGATGAATCAGGTAAACTTTTGATCCGAACTGGGTTAAATGAATTGCTTCCTCAACTGCTGTGTCTCCTCCGCCAATGACTGCAAGTTCCTTGTTACGGAAAACCGGAAGAGCCCCATCACAAACCGCACACGCACTAATCCCTTTTCCCCAGAGTTTCTTTTCTGATTCTAAAGGGAGTCTTCGGGCTGTAGCCCCTGATGCAATTATCAAAGTATTACAGGTGTATACAGTCCCGCTCATCGATTTTATCTCAAAAGGATAGGTTTTCAGGTTAACTTCAGTTACATCCTCCATTATGGTGCGGGTACCATGATTTATGGCTTGCTGGCGAATATTTGCCATTAACTCTGATCCATGTATACCATCAGGAAAACCTGGAAAGTTTTCTACGACATTAGTTATCATTAACTGTCCGCCTGGAATGCCACCCTCCTGAAATCCTTCAAAAAGAAGCGGTTCCAGTTTTGATCTGGATGCATAAATAGCAGATGTGAGTCCTGCTGGCCCTGAACCAATGATTATCAAACGTTCTGGCATGAAACCTCCAAAAAAGAAAATCGAATGTTTTTGATTAAAAATGAAATATAAAACTATGTAACGATACTTTGATAAAGTTTTGAGTCGTTATGCAGTAAGAATTCGATGCTGAACCGGGAAAAGGCGTGGTCGGTTTCTGGTAGACGTGACCGGAGTCAAGAATCTAAATTTTCAAGTCGAAGGAGATTTTTCCTTTTTTCCATGCCTTTTGCATGCTGTTGAAGCTTCAAAAATTCTTTGTACAACTGTTATAAAGGTAAAAAATGTCAGAATAACAAGAATCCAGAACATGATAGCAGGTCCTGTAAGAAGGCCAAAAGAGAGAATTATCAATCTTTCGGGTCGCTGCATTATTCCTCTTCTGCAGTTGATACCGGCTCCTTCACATCTCGCTTTTACGTAACTGACCATAACTGATCCGCTCAGTGAGGTGAAACAGAAAATTACGGCTGGAAGGTTGGGTTGTGTTTCATTGATGTAGTACAGCATAATCCCGAAGAGAAGGAAAATTTCGGTAACACGGTCACAACTGGAATCGAGAATCGCTCCAAATTTGGTTTTTTTACCGGTTTCTCTTGCCACTACTCCATCAAGGCCATCCATAAGTGCACCTGCAATTACAAGGATAAGTGCACTATACCATCTGCCTGTGCTGCTGTAATAACCGGATACTGCAAAAAGTATAAGACCAATAATTGTCAGGTGGTTTGGATGAAAACCTGCTTTGGAAAAAAACAATGCTGCTGGTCTCAATGTCTTATTGTAAAAAGGTTTGAGGTTTTCTATCATTAATTTTCCTTACAGTTTTCATCATGTATGGTTTTTAAAAACATTGATGCAATATAATTATTAAGGAGAATAGAATCCAGAAATCTGTTAAACCTCAAAAAAAAATCGAATTTTTTATCGAAATGTGATGAGGATCACATTTCAAAAGTAATTTGTATATATATTCCATTCAGAAAGCAAATAATTACATAATCAGACTTACGAAGATCAGGAATTTGCGGTATTTTTTCAATGTTGTTTTGCTGCAGCTCTGTTATCAGTGTCTGGTTGTCCATGGTTATCCATATATTCATTAAATTATGCTGAATTGCAACCAGGCTCTATCGGCCAGTAGAACCTTTTAAGAGGATCTGTTCTGTGTGATTTGTTTATCTGGCTGCAATCTGAATTTTTCAAAAATCGATACCTGAAAACAGGAGAAGTCGTATGAAACGATCAATTTATCCAGTTGTTTTTTTGGTGATATCAGTTGTTCTGTTTTGTAATTATCCTCAGGATCCTACCAAAAACCCGGTAAATGCCAAAGCGAAATTCGAACAGGTTAATGATGAACCACCGGTGGTACCGATCAGGGTAGTGACAAATGATTCTGTAAAAATCTCTTTCTACTTTTTCCTCGAACATTTTATAGATTCGATTGAGATCGGGATCTATTCAACAGAATCGAATGAAAAATCGGATACTGTATTCTGTTTTAAGCCGCCATTTAGCGTTGAAGATAATATCGTTTACATATTTTTCCCGAAAGCAGGCAACAAAAGGTGTATATTGACTGCCGTAAAAACTGGTGGTTCTCGGATGAGCGATACGCTTATTTTTGAAGTGATTCAGAAAAACCGTGCACCAGTCTGGAGTCTGGATACAATTCCGGTTGTTTCAAAAAAAGGTGTAAAAGAAGAGTGTGATCTGAATGAATTTGTCAATGATCCTGATGATGATCCTGTTGTTATTGAAAACCAGGGTTCACTTCCTGATGGTTTTTCTTTTAGTTCAGGAGTGCTTTCAAATGAGATTGCAACAGATTCAGGTTTATATTTTTTTGAAATTTTGGCTTCAGATGATTCACTGTCTTCTGCGGTTGTAGTCAGATGGGAAATTCTCCCGGATTCAGGAAAAAAAGATAATGATCAGTTTCCGTTTTTCGTTGATCCTGTAGAAATGGTAGAAATTGATGAAGGGCAAACTGCGAAGGTGGTATTTCGTGCTCAGGATCCAGACGGACTGCCAGTGCAATTATCAATTCATGATATGCCTGAATGGATATCAGCGCAAGAGACAGAGGATTCTATAGAGGTTGAAATATCACCGGATTACTCAGTAGTATCATCCAGGGCTGA
>Ga0123335_1003123_pt1 | contig 23628 bp, 20 predicted proteins | sample BiotimSIPDNA_2_FD_89707 | JGI IMG/M metagenome (GOLD analysis project Ga0123335, IMG submission 89707) | Anaerobic biogas reactor microbial communites from Washington, USA - Biogas_R2 time_0 SIP DNA | ecosystem: Engineered > Bioreactor > Anaerobic > Unclassified | place: Washington, USA...
TTCCTTACAATAGCTGATGCGACGTTCTACCGAACGTCTGCTTTGCTATGCCGTTCTGACCCATCTGTTTCTTTGGCATTTTTCATCATTTTGAGGCTTGACTTTTAATAGTTAGTCTTTCAAATATTTGTATGCAGCCATCATATCACCCGGCAGCTTGCTTGACAACAGGGGTCGTTGGGAGTAGACTGGCAATGTATTGATATTCTGAAAATCAGGTACTATACAGGGAAGGCAGGATAACCATCATGAAGTGTAAAGTTGCGATTTTACCAGAGCTGAATAAACCGTTTGTCATTGAAGAGTGCGATCTTGCAGACCTCAAACCGGGACAGGTCCGCGTCAAGATAATGACCTGCTCGATCTGCCACAGCGATATCCACTCCGTCAAGGGCGAACACGGTACTTTTGAAGGCAGCGCGACAGCCGGCCACGAGATTGCCGGTATTGTAGACGCGATCGGTGAAGGCGTTACATATGTTAAGCCGGGCGACAGGGTGATGGCTTGTATCGTCAGGGCCGGCTGCGGCACATGTATGAACTGCATGTCCGGCCGCTCATGGTTCTGCACGAATTTGCCTCCTAACAAGTTCGAACAGCCGAGCGCTTATACCCGCTCGAACGGGGAGATCCCCACTCAGACGGGTTCTACGGCCACAGGCTTCGCGGAGTATACAAACTGCGACGAATCCTGCCTGTGCAAGCTCGATGACGATATCCCGTACGCCGTTGGCTCTGCTCTCGCATGCGGGTTTATTTCCGGTTTCGGCGCTGTGATCAACCGCTGCCAGGTCCGCCCCGGTGAGAGCGTCGCGGTTTTCGGAACAGGCGGCGTGGGCCTGTCAGCTATCCAGGGAGCGAAAGTGTCGGGTGCAAATCCGATAATTGCGATCGACCTGATCGACAGCAAGCTTGAGCTCGCGAAAAAACTCGGCGCGACACACACGCTCAACCCCAAAGACTGCGATGTGATCGAAGAGGCAAAGAAGATCTGTTCCGGTTTTGGCCCGGACTACGTTATCGTTGCGGTCGCCGGAAGCAAAATAAAGCGTCAGGCCATCAGTGCTTCCGCCCCCTGGGGTACGATCTGCGTGATCGGACATGCGACAGCCGACCAGGAGATGATGGGCGATGTTTGCGCAATGGAATTCCTTTCGGGAAGAAAACTCACAGGGTCGGTAATGGGTGTCGTCACGCTGCGCCGCGATATGCCCAAGTATATGGACATGTATCGCAGGGGCATCGTCGATATAGATTCCATGCTCACCCGCTACTATCCCTTTGAGCAGATTAACGAGGCCTTTAACGACGCGGAGTACGGCGGAGCTTTGAAGAATATCGTCGTGATAGGCGGTACGGAATAAAACGATCATACTGCAAAAAACTAAAAGGGAGCACGGTCGTAAACCAAACTCCCTATTCTCTTATTTCTTTTGCTCTACCCCAACTCTTGACATAGAGCCAAAACGCTTTGGCGGAGCTTTCATCGGCCCGCCAAAGCGTTTTTTGCGTTATTACGGTTGTTATTCTTTATCGGGCTGAGCCAGTTCCGTCTCTTTTGCCACCAGGCGGCTGGCTCCGAACATTTCACGGAGCTTCGGCTTTTCGATCTTTCCCGTCGGGTTTCGGGGGATATCCGCGAAAATGATCTTCCTAGGCCGTTTATAGCGGGGCAGTTCCATACAGAAGGCATTCAGCTCATCCTCGGTGAGCTCACACCCGGGCTTGCGCTCTACGATAGCCGCGGCGATCTCACCGAGCCGGGCGTCCGGAAGGCCGATGACCGCCACGTCGCGCACCGCGCTGTGAGCGCGGATAAAATCCTCTATCTGAACAGGGTAGAGGTTTTCGCCTCCGGTTATAATAACGTCCTTTTTTCTGTCGACAAGGTAGATGAAGCCGTCCTCTTCCTGAGCCATATCGCCTGTGAAGAGCCAGCCGTCCCTGAGAGTCTCGGCCGTCGCCTGCTCATCTTTATAATAGCATTTCATGACTCCCGGGCCTTTGACGATCAGCTCCCCGACTTCCCCGGGGGGCACGTCGTTTCCGAGAGGATCGACTATCCGGACCTGATAGCCGTAGCCCGCCTTTCCGATGGCTCCTACTTTGTGGATATTTTCGATACCGAGGTGTACACAGCCCGGGCCTGTAGACTCGCTGAGACCGTAATTCGTGTCGTAGTCGTGATCGGGAAAATGCTGTTTCCAGCGGCGCACAAGGCTGGGCGGGACCGGCTGCGCTCCGATGTGCATGAGTCTCCAGCGGGAAAGATCGTAATTTTTAAGGTCAATATCACCCCGATCGATCGAGTCGAGTATATCCTGGGCCCAGGGCACGAGCAGCCAGACGATACTGCAGCCCTCCGTGGAGACGGCTTTTAAGATCCACTCGGGCTTTGAACCTTTTAAAATGACCGTTTTGCCCCCGACAAGGAGGCTGCCCATCCAGTGCATCTTTGCGCCCGTATGATACAGCGGGGGGATGCACAGGAAGACGTCGTCCTTTGTCTGGCCATGGTGGTTTTGCTCGGTCAAAGCTGCGTGCACGAGCGATCTGTGGGAGAGCAGTATCGCTTTGGGGAAGCCCGTTGTACCGGATGAAAAATAGATGGCCCCGTCGTCGTCGTCGGTGATCATCACGTCCGGCGCGTGTGAAGAACAGTAGTTTGTAAGGCGGGTATAGCTTTCCGCAAAATCGGGGCAGTTCTCCCCGACGAAGAACAGGTTGCGCACGTCCGACAGGTCTGAGCGGATAGATTCCACCCGGTCTATGAATTCCGGTCCGAACACCAGTGTGCAGGAATCCGATTTTTCAAGGCAGTACCTGATCTCGGAGGCCGTATAGCGGAAATTGAGCGGTACGGGCAGCGCTCCGGATTTCATGACGCCGAAGTATACGGGCAGCCATTCGAGGCAGTTCATCAGTAGTATCGCGACCTTGTCGCCCTTTTTAATTCCGCGCGTCAAAAGAAGATTGGCAAATCTGTTGGCCCTGCGGTCAAAATCGATCCAGGTCAGTTCCTTCTGATATCCCTTCATCGGGCTTGTTTCGATAAGGGAGTACTCTTTCCAGGTGACCTGTCTGCTCTCCTGCAGCTCGGGATTGATCTCCACAAGCGCTATGTCCGACCCGCAAAACCTGGCGTTCTTTTCGAGATAGTCTGTAAGCGGCATATATAATCGTCCTTTCCTCTATTTGCTGAGATACGGCAGGAACAAAAAACCGTCCCTGCATACGTATGCAGGGACGGCCCAGCAGACCGTGTTACCACCTTGCTTTGCCGCGCCCTCGCGGAAGCGGCCTCATAAGGCAACTGTCATTGCCTTCGCGATATATCGGTCGCACCCGTCCGTCTTTTATGCCGTTTCCGGCCGGCCGCTCTGGAAGCGTATTTCAGGCTCCTACTTGCCGCTGCCTCGCACCACCCGGCAGTTCTCTGAGGGTCTTTCCGAGCCGTACTCCTTTTCCGTCATTGCGTTTTGAGGTATATGTACGCTGATTTTACAGATTTTTTACCGGCGTGTCAAGTACATCTTTTTCCCCGGCCCCGGGCGGTGATCCGCTTTGCCGTCCATATCTGAGCGGAGCCGACAATGGGGATACTATATTTAAAATAATCATTTTCAAGATTTACACGAACAGACAGTATGATATAATTCGTTATGCAGTTTATATAAATATATTGACAAATTACATTATTATGGATATAATCGTTCAAGGATAAGATGAATTGCGCGCAGAGGATCGTGCGATGGGCGCAGCGGCGGTCAGCACGTCCGGCCTCTGCCGGTAAGGAAGTGAATCGATGAAAAAAACGTTATACAGTCTGATGCTCAGTGAAGACGTGGTCAGAAGGATCGATATGCTCGCGCACAGGCAGGGGACGAACCGCTCAAATCTGGTCAACCAGATCCTGGCCGAGTATGCTTCTGTGATGACGCCGGAGAGGCGCATTAACGATATTTTCAGCATAATAGAACAGATGTTGAAGCCGGACAGGGAGATAGTGCCTTTTTTTGTGCCAAACCAGCAGACGATGTCGTTTAAGAGCAGCCTTGAGTATAAATACAGGCCTACCGTGAAATACGAGGTGGAGATCTACCGGAGCGCGGAAAACGAGCTCGGCGAGCTCTGCGTGATATATCGCACACAGTCTGCGGCACTGATCCGCGCTATGACCGATTTCTTCAAACTTTGGAAACGCATCGAAGACAGTTGTCTCTCCCCCTACGTGAGGGGAGGCCGCATCAGGTATGCGCACTACGAGGGACGATTTGTCCGCAGCATTCAACTGCCGCGTGACCGCGACTACTCAAACGCGGATATCGCAGGAGCTCTTTCCGATTACATCAAATTTTTCGACACGATGATGAAAGGATACCTGAGCGGCCGGTATTCGCCGGAGGAGATCGAAGACTTCTATGTGGCGCGGCTGAACGAAGGCAAGATGCTGGTTTAGGAGGTGGAATGATGAATATACAAAACTATACGCAAAAGACGATCGAGACGCTCCAGACAGCCCAGAACATGGCGATGGAGAACCGCAACAGCTATCTGATGCCCGAGCATCTGCTGTATGCGCTTATCGATCAGGACGGTGGACTGATTGCTTCCCTGTTGAAAAAACAGGGTATAGATTCTGACGCTGTTCTGTCCGAGCTTGACACGGCTATCGCGTCGATGCCCCGGGTCTCGGGGAACAGTATCGAGCAAAGCAAAGTCTATCTGGACGCGTCGACAGAGAAAATTATGAACTCGGCCGAAAAGCTGGCTGCGAAAATGAAAGACGAGTACGTGTCTGTGGAGCACGTTATGCTCGGCATTTTTGATAATCAAACGCAAAAGATCAAAGAGATATTCCGCAGGAGGGGCATAAATAAAGAAGATTTCCTTCGTGAGCTTGACAAAGTCAAGACGTCGAGGGTAACGACAGACAACCCCGAAGCAGTCTATGACGCACTGAAAAAGTACGGAAAAGACCTTGTGCAGGAGGCGCGGGAACAGAAGCTAGATCCGGTGATCGGCCGTGACGCCGAGATACGTAACGTTGTGCGTATACTCTCGCGAAAGACCAAGAACAACCCCTGCCTGATAGGAGAGCCGGGCGTCGGCAAGACAGCTATCGCCGAAGGGCTTGCCCAGCGCATCCTTTGGGGGGACGTGCCTGAAGGACTCAAAGAGAAAACGATCTTCTCTCTCGATATGGGGGCCCTGATAGCGGGGGCGAAGTACCGGGGCGAGTTTGAAGAGCGTCTCAAAGCCGTTCTCGAGGAGGTCAAGCAGAGTGAGGGCAGGATAATCCTGTTCATTGACGAGCTCCACACTATTGTGGGAGCGGGAAAAACAGAGGGTGCAATGGACGCGGGCAACCTGCTCAAGCCTATGCTTGCGCGCGGGGAGCTCCACTGCATCGGCGCGACGACGCTCGATGAGTACCGCAAATATATCGAAAAGGATGCCGCGCTTGAAAGGCGTTTCCAGCCCGTGATGATCGATGAGCCCTCGGTAGAAGACACGATCTCCATACTTCGCGGCCTTAAAGAGCGCTATGAGATCTTCCACGGCGTTCGCATACACGACAGCGCTCTCGTATCGGCCGCTACATTGAGCCACCGATATATCTCCGACCGCTTTTTGCCGGACAAGGCGATCGATCTTGTGGATGAGGCCTGCGCCCTTGTCAGGACCGAGATCGACTCGATGCCGTCCGAGCTTGACGATATGCGCCGCAGGATCATGCAGCTCGAGATAGAAGAGATGGCTCTTAAGAAAGAGACCGACACGCTGTCCAAAGAAAGGCTCTCTCGCCTTACAAAGGAACTTGCGGAACTGAAAGACTCGTTCAATGAAATGAAAAGCCGCTGGGAGAGTGAGAAATCCGCCGTCGAAGAGGTTAAGCATATTAAAGAGGAGATCGAAAAGACGAACGCCGAAATCGAGGCCGCTCAGCGGGACTACGAGTATGAAAAAGCGGCGAGACTCAGGTACGCGGTATTGCCTGAGCTTGAAAAACGTCTCAGGGAGGCTGAGAGCGCCGGCGAAAGAAGAAACAGCGGCGTTCTGGTACACGACAACGTGACTGAGGAGGAGATTGCCGGCATTGTAGCGCGGTGGACCGGTATCCCCGTTGCCCGCCTTATGGAGGGTGAGCGGCAGAAGCTGCTACGCCTTGAGGAGATACTGCATCAGCGGATCGTCGGACAGGATGAAGCTGTAAAAACGGTCTCCGAGGCCATATTGCGCTCAAGGGCGGGTATCTCGGACCCGAACAGGCCTGTAGGTTCATTCATGTTTCTCGGCCCTACGGGTGTGGGCAAGACCGAGCTTGCGAAAGCGCTCGCCGAATGTTTGTTTGACGGCGTTCAGAACATGGTGCGCATCGATATGACCGAGTATATGGAGAAGTTCTCCGTATCAAGGCTGATCGGCGCTCCACCGGGCTATGTGGGGTACGACGAGGGTGGCCAGCTCACGGAAGCCGTGAGGCGCAAACCCTACAGTGTGGTACTCTTCGACGAGATAGAGAAAGCGCACCCGGACGTGTTTAATATACTGCTTCAGATACTGGATGACGGCCGTGTCACGGACAGCCAGGGGCGTACTGTGGACTTTAAGAACACAATTGTGATTTTGACAAGCAATCTTGGCTCGTCCTACCTGCTCGAGGGCATAAACGAAAAAGGCGAGATCTCCGAGGAAGCCAAGCGGGCCGTTATGGCGGAACTGCGCCGCAGTTTCAGGCCGGAGTTCCTGAACAGGCTCGACGAGACGGTCTTCTACAGCCCTCTGACCAGAGAAAACCTTCGGAAGATAGTCGATCTGCAGACGGCGGATCTTGCTAAACGTCTGGCTGAAAAAACGCTTAAGCTTGAGATCACACCGGAGGCGAGGGAGCATATCATCGCCGGATCATACGATCCGTTGTACGGAGCGAGGCCGATCAGGCGCTATCTGCAAAACCACGTCGAGACGCTGCTGGCGCGCGCGATACTGTCGCAGGACATCGGCACGGGTTCCACTCTCGTGATCGATGCCGCGAACGGGGAACTGACCTGCGCCGTGCGCGCAGCACAGGAAGCGGAAGGATAATCATCCGCAAAACTGCCTGCGGCGGCACTGTGCACATGCCGCCGCAGCTTATGTTGACAAAGTCGGAAAAGATTACTATGATATCCACAATCGGGCATCAGACCCGGCCTTGTTAAAGAAAGGTGGAACAAAAATGAAGGTATTGCTCGTAAACGGAAGCCCTCATCCGACAGGCACCACATACGCCGCGCTCTCTGAGGTTGCTGCAGAGCTCGAGCGTCAGGGTATCGAAGCACAGATCTATCGGCTCCCTTCAGGCCCGCTCCAACCGTGTACAGCTTGTGGCAGATGCCATCAAAAAGACGCCGCCGGGTGCGTCTTCGATGACGGAGTCAACGAATTTATTGATGAGGCGAAAAAAGCGGACGGATTCGTTTTCGGCTCCCCGGTCCATTACGCGTCGGCCTCCGGCCTGATCACAACGTTTCTTGACAGAGCCTTTTTCGCGGGCTCTCGCGCTTTCGCTTATAAGCCGGGCGCGGGAGTGGTCTGCTGCCGGAGAGGAGGGGCTTCGGCCGCGTTCGATCAGATCAACAAGTATTTCACGATCGCAAGGATGCCGGTCGTATCGTCCCAGTACTGGAATATGGTGTACGGCGGCAACGCGGAGCAGGCCAGGCTCGACGCGGAGGGCATGCAGACCATGAGAACGCTCGGCAGGAACATGGCATGGCTGCTCAAATGCATCAAGGCGGGAAGAGATGCCGGCATCGACCTGCCGGAACAGGAAAAGCCGGTTATGACTAACTTTATCCGCTGATATGACAATTGACGTTCAGACGGCAGGATGATATAATAATAACTTGTCATATTGGAAGGGTACGCGCATGTGGGTCAGCGATAAGTGGCGGGATTATGAATTGATCGACTGTTCGGGCGGTGAGCGCCTCGAGCGATGGGGGAAATATATCCTTGTCAGGCCTGACCCGCAAGCTATATGGCGCACCGAACGAAATGACAGGCGCTGGTCATCACCCGACGCAAGATACACCCGCTCCTCCACGGGAGGCGGGAGCTGGAACCGCCACAGTTTGCCGCCGTCCTGGCGCGTGCGCTACGGTGATCTGTCGTTTAACGTAAGACCGATGAATTTCAAGCATACGGGCCTATTCCCGGAGCAGGCGGCAAACTGGGACTATATGCAGGAACTTATTCGCGCCTCGGGCCGTCATATCAATGTACTGAGCCTGTTCGCGTATACCGGCGCGTCCACTCTCGCCTGCGCCGCGGCGGGCGCTTCTGTGTGCCATGTCGACGCAGCCAGGGGGATGACGGCGTGGGCTCGTGAAAATCTCGCGGATAACGGTCTGGGGAGCGCTCCGGTGCGCTGGATCGTTGATGACTGCGCGGTGTTTGTCGAGAGAGAGAAACGCCGGGGCAGGCGGTATGACGCCATTGTGATGGATCCTCCTTCCTACGGGCGCGGCCCTTCGGGTGAGATATGGAAGATCGAAGACGCGCTGTGGCCGCTTGTCAACAATTGTGTTTCGCTGCTCAGCGATGATCCTCTTTTTTTCATAATAAACTCATATTCGACCGGCCTTTCTCCGTCTGTGCTGACATATATGCTGCACAGCGCCCTGTCGCCTGTCTTCGGAGGCACTGTCGTTTCCGGTGAGCTGGGACTGAGGGTCACGGCTTCCGGTCTCGTGCTCCCGAGCGGAGCGTGCGGAAGATGGACGCGTCAGATACAGGAGCAACCGGATGGATGATACGATAATCAGAACCGAAAACCTGCACCACTCCTACGCCGCCTCTGAGGATGAACTCGAGATCGAGGTGCTGCACGGGATCGATCTGCATGTAAAACAGGGTTCCTTTGTCGGGATCCTGGGCCACAACGGATCCGGGAAATCGACGCTGGCAAAGCATTTCAACGCGGTATTGCTGCCCGACGTCGGAAAAGTCTGGGTTTCGGGGATGGATACAAGCTCCGAAGAGAATACCCTGGATATAAGAAGAACGGTGGGGATGGTATTCCAGAATCCCGACAATCAGATCGTAGCAAACGTTGTCGAAGAGGACGTGGCTTTCGCCCCGGAGAATCTCGGATATCCCACCGAGGAGATACGGAAAAGGGTCGACGATGCCCTCAAGGCCGTCGACATGTACGATATGCGCACCCACGCGCCGCACCTGCTCTCCGGAGGGCAGAAGCAGCGCATAGCGATAGCCGGGGTCATCGCCATGCGTCCCCGGTGCATCGTGCTCGATGAGCCGACTGCGATGCTGGACCCGTATGGCAGGCGTGAAGTGATCGAGACGATACGAGTGCTTAACAAAGTCTTCGGCATCACGGTCATACTAATAACTCACCACATGGGGGAGGTCACGAGAGCGGACAGGGTGATCGTTATGGACGAAGGACGAGTCTATATGGACGGCACGCCGGCTGAGATCTTTTCACAGGTTGAAAAACTGCGCAGCGTCCACCTGGATGCACCGCCGACAGTCGCTCTGCTTTATGAACTGCGCAAAGAAGGTCTGAACGTGCCTCTCGACGCACTCGAACCCGAGGATTGCGCAGCGGTTATCGGTGCGCTGATAAAGCATAAGGCATAATACCCGTACTGGAGGATAACAGGTTGGCGCCTATCATAAAAACCGAACAGCTGACGCATATATACAGCAAGGGCACCCCTTTTGAGCACCTTGCTCTTGATGCTGTGGATTTCAGTGCGGAAAGAGGCGAGTTCCTCGGTATAATCGGACAGACGGGTTCGGGGAAATCAACGCTCATACAGCATTTGAACGGACTGCTCAAACCCGATTCCGGCCGCGTTCTCTTTGAAGGGCAGGATATCTGGCAATCAAAAGTTTTCAACAATTCCGTGCGATTTAAGGTCGGCCTGGTGTTCCAGTACCCTGAATATCAGCTGTTTGAGGAGACCGTTTTCAAAGATATCTCGTTCGGACCGAAGAATATGGGTCTGAAACCCGCTGAAATTGAAGAACGCGTCTATGAAGCGGCGGATTTTGTGGGACTCGGGGAAGATATCCTGAAGAAATCACCGTTTGATCTTTCCGGGGGCGAGCGCAGAAGAGCAGCTATCGCAGGTGTGATAGCGATGCGGCCGGAGGTGTTGATCCTGGACGAGCCGACAGCCGGCCTGGATCCTTTCGGGCGCATGAATCTGATGAAGAACATACGCAATTACCATGAAAAGAACGGTGCGACCGTTATTCTGGTGACCCACAATATGGAGGAGATCGCCCGTGAGGCAGACCGCATGATAGTGCTCTCGGACGGCAGGATATCGCTCTCGGGAACTCCGGAGGAAATATTCGCCAGGGCGGAACAGCTCGAGTCGATGCGCCTTGAAGTACCTGACATCACAAAGGTGTTTTTGGAGCTGCGCCGGCTCGGTGTTAATGTGCCCCGGTCCGTGTATACTATCGAGCAGGCAAAAAAAGCGATCCTGAATAGGGAAGGGGGTTCGCTTTTTGCTTAAAGATATAACGCTGGGACAGTACTTCCCTGTTGATACCCCCATACACAGGCTCGACCCGCGTGTGAAGCTGGTGTTGACGGTCGTGTTTATTGTCGCGCTTTTTCTGGCGAAATGGATCTATTCCTACGCGCTGATGCTCGCGTACGTTGTTGTCGTCACCGGTCTTGCCCGCATACGGCCCAAAGCTCTGTTCAAAGGCCTGAAACCGCTGATAATCATAATCTTTGTCACGGCTGTCCTGAACATGCTGTACACGGGAGGGGAACCGGTACTTGTTATCTGGAAGCTCAGGATAACCGAGCAGGGACTCTATGCCGCGGCTTTTATGGTTCTCAGGATAATGCTGCTCGTTTGCGGCACTTTTTTGCTGACGTACACGACGTCGCCGATTATGCTCACGGACGGTATGGAGGCTCTGATGAAGCCTCTCGGGCTCATAAAAGTGCCTGTTCACGAGCTGGCGATGATGATGAGTATAGCGCTGCGGTTCATACCGACGCTTATCGAGGAGACCGACAAGATAGTGAGCGCGCAAAAGGCCAGGGGCGCGGATTTCAGCAGCGGAAACATTGTGCGGCGCGCCAAAGCGCTGATCCCTATACTTGTGCCGCTTTTTGTGAGCGCGTTCCGGCGCGCCGACGAGCTTGCGATGGCGATGGAGTGCCGCTGTTATCACGGCGGGAAAGGCCGCACGAGGCTCCATATGCTGTCGATGCATTCAAGGGACGCTGCGGCGATATTTGCCGGTGCCGCCATACTTGCCGGCACTGTGGTCCTCAGAAGTTATGGCCTCTGACTGCACCGTATTGAAGCTGCGATACATCGGAACGGCGTACCATGGCTGGCAGCGCCAGAAGAACGTGCCGACAGTACAGGAAACGCTTGAAAAGGCCGTAAGCGCAGCGCTCGGAAGGCCCGTAAGTCTGGTCGGCTGCGGCCGCACGGACGCGGGTGTACACGCTGAAGTCTATGCCGCAAATTTTCGCGGCACATGTTCTATTCCTCTTGATCGTCTGCCGCTTGCCCTTAACGCGCGGCTTCCCGACGATATAGCGGTGCTCGACGCCTGCAGCGCCGACAGCGACTTCCACGCCGTATTTTCCTGCAAGAGGAAGGAATACACCTACCTCATATATAACTCCGGGCTCAGAGATCCCTTTTACGTGCACAGGGCCTGTTTCTTTCCCGAGAGGCTCGATCTGGATCTTATGAGGGCGGCTGCGGCCCGGATGACCGGAACGTTCGACTGCGCCGCATTTCGCTCCGTGGGGACGAACGTCAAAACGACCGTACGGACGGTTTATGACTTTGAAATCACACGCTCGGGTGATATAATAAGAGCGCGCATCTGTGCGGACGGCTTTCTTTACAATATGGCGCGAGCGATGGTGGGAACCGCCGTGTATTCGGGACTGGGAAAAATCAGTCCGGAAGAGATCGGCTCGATAATCCTCTCCGGAAACCGGTGCCTTGCGGGGCCGACAATGCCGCCGGAAGGGCTGTATATGACGCGGGTCGTTTACAGCGCAGAACCTGTCAGGAGTATGATGGATGGATGACGAGAACAGAGCGCCTGCAGTAAATGAAGTGCCGATCGAGCGCACCGGGACCGGGCGGTCCCGAAAAGGTCCGGGGAGCGCCGGAAAGAGGAGAGTTCTTAGCGTCTCCCTCATTGTTTTGCTTGCCGCGGCCGCCGTACTGATCTTTGTGCTTGCCCTGTTTAGAGATTACCCGGGTACCGGGGGTGTCGCGGGCGATTTCAGCTTCGAACCCCATACCAGCAACGTATATGCCGCGTTCAAAGGTGGACTTGTTGTTGTATCCGCAGCGGACGCAACAGTCTACGGCCCCGACGGCAGACAGATCCGCCGCGAGCACTTCGCGGCAGATTCTCCGGCAATATCCGCGGGCGAGAACGCCGTGGCCGCCTATGATATTGGCGGCGCCTCGCTTATCGTTTTTGACGAGGATGAACTTCTTTTTTCGTACAGGAGCGATCGGCAGCTGATCGACGCCTCCGTTAACGAAAGATCCTGGGTCGCGGTCTGCGAGACGTCGGGCGAGTATAAAGGTGTCGTCACTGTCTTTGATGAAAGCGGAAGGAGCCTGTACAAATGGTACTCGGCACAGGGATATGTCCTTGCGGCGAGCATTTCTCCGAACGGGAAGTATCTGGCGGTTGTCACGCTTCAGCAGAAGCAGGAAGTTTTTCGCAGCGTAGTCTCGGTTTTTGCGCTCAGCAGCGAGGACGTCCGGGCCGAATATCAGCTTGAGGACGACGTAATAATCGATATCGGTTTTATTAAAAACGATCTGATCGCGTGCGTTTCCGAAAGCAGCCTCGTATACCTTGACGCCGAGGCCCGCGAGATGGCAGTCTATGATTATGACGGTTTCAGTCTGCATAACTACATAATAGGGCCGGATTATACTGTCTTATCACTCAGCCGCACGAACTCCGGATTGAACGGCCGGATAGTGACAGTGGATCTTTCAGGCAGAGAAATGGGGTCTGCGGACGTTTCGGGAACCGTACAATGCATCTCCTCCGGCGGCGGCCGGATCGCCGCGCTTATAGAAAACAGCACGGTACTCTACACGAGCAGCATGAAAGAAGACGGAGAGCTGAGCAGCTCGGGCGCAAAAAAAGTCCTGCTGACAGATGACGGCTCAGTGCTGATTCTTACAAATACCGATGCAAAACTCTATTTGCCCTGAAAGGCCTTCGGGCAGGGGGAAAGGAATTACGGATGAGCAGTATTCTGACAGTAGGAGCCGGGGTGTTAGTAAGCATTCTTACAGTTTGTTTTCTACTTTTTATGGTGATCCGGGGTTGGAATAACGGAATAGTGCATTCCCTCGTGGGTATACTTGTTTTTGTCGCGGCCTTCTCTATTGCAAATAAAATGTCGGTGTCGTACTCATCGCAGTTTGCCAAAGCTATAGAACCGATGATAACCGGTCTCGTTGACAACGCGTCTATGGTTGCAATAGGACAAAAGGCCCGTGTTGTCAAGGACGAAAACGGAGAAAAAGTGGAGCTGCCCATCGAGGTGCCCGAGGAATATGACGGTTCCGTGTATTCGGCCTGCCTGCTCTCGTTCAGAGAGATCGGATTTGACGAAGCTCTCAGCGAGCGCTTCGCTCTCGAGATAGCGGGCGAGCACGATGGGGTCGATGCTGTAATGCGCGAAATGATAACGGCTAAAACAGCTCATGTAGCCGCTTACTTAATAGTCTTCGTCATGATATGCGTGCTGCTGCTTGTCGCTGCGGGAGCGCTCATCAATTTGTTCAATCTCGCGATACACTTCCCGGGGTTTGAGGTAATCAGCCGTACCGGAGGAGCTCTCGCTTCTGTTTTTCTCGGTTTTCTGATCCTGTACGGCGTAAGTTGGCTCCTGCGTTTTCTGGGAGCGGTCATACCGTCGGGAAGTGTGGGTATCCTGTCCGTGTTCTCGGAAAACAATCCGCTTATCGGCCTTACGCTGTACTGATAAGACGGCGCAGCCGCAACATTTCGTTATATACTAATCGTAAGGAGAAAAAATGCGTCCAACAATGTGTGCGCGATGCAAGAAGAACATCGCTGTTGTTTTTATTACTAGACTGGAAAACAATTCGACCGTCAATGAAGGGCTCTGCCTCAGATGCGCCAAGGATCTGGGGATCAAACCCGTGGACGATATGATGCAGAAGATGGGATTGTCGGACGAGGACCTCGAGGGGATCACATCGGACATGATGGAGGCTTTTCGCGGTATCGAGGACAATCAGGCCCTCACCGAGATGAGCAGCGAAGAAGATGACGATGAAGGGAAAACAGCCACGTTTCCTTTCCTGAGCAAGCTTTTCGGAAATTCCGAACAGCAGCAGCAACAGCCTTCGCCGGGTGAGGAAACGCAAAACAGGAAAGAAAAAGGGGATCCGCGCCAGCCCAAGCGGAAATTCCTGAATACTTACTGCATCTCATTGACCGACAAGGCAAGGGAGGGCCGGCTCGACCGCATCGTCGGGCGGGAGAAAGAGATCGGGCGCGTTGTGCAGATACTCAACCGCCGGCAAAAAAACAACCCCTGCCTGATAGGTGAGCCCGGCGTTGGCAAGACCGCCATAGCCGAAGGACTTGCCCAGCGCATAGCGGAAGGGCAGGTGCCCTATAAGCTCCTGAACAAGGAAGTCCATCTGCTCGACCTGACGTCGCTGGTCGCGGGGACACAGTTCAGAGGGCAGTTTGAGAGCCGCATGAAAGGGCTGATACAGGAGATCACACGGCTCGGGAACATAATTCTTGTGATCGACGAGGTGCATACGATAGTCGGCGCAGGTGACGCGGAGGGCTCGATGAACGCGGCCAATATACTCAAACCCGCCCTCTCCCGGGGAGAGATCCAGGTGATCGGGGCCACGACCCTGAATGAATACCGCAAACATATCGAGAAGGACTCGGCGCTTGAGCGCAGATTTCAGCCAGTCATCATCAATGAGCCCAACATAGAAGAAACGATCGAGATCATGCGCGGTATTGCCCACTATTATGAGGAATACCACGGAGTGGAAATACCCGACAATATTGTCAGACAGACAGTAATTCTGTCCGAACGTTATATCACCGACCGTTTCCTGCCGGACAAGGCGATCGACCTTCTGGACGAGGCCTGCTCCGATCTCAACCTGAGGGACGAAACGATCACACAGGCCGCAGTATTGCGAAACGAGCTTGACAATATACGAAAAGAAAGAGAAATGCTCATGGCGGATGACCCGGGCAGATCCTATGAGCGTCTGGCTTATCTGCGCAGTCAGGAACTGAAAGCAGAGCAGAGCCTCAGCAAACTCGAGGCTCTGGGCCGCCCGAGGATAACCATGGAGCATCTTGCCCGCGTGATAGAGATGTGGACCAAGATACCCGCAAGCACTATCGCTGCGACTGAGTATGAGCGGCTCGCCGGTCTGGACGCACGGCTGAAGCAGCACATAATCGGCCAGGATGAGGCGGTTGAGGCGGTCGCCGCCGCGATAAGACGCAAGAGGGTCGGTATTTCCGCAAAGCGGCGCCCGGTATCGTTCATTTTTGTCGGGCCGACCGGCGTAGGGAAGACGGAGCTTGTAAAATGCGTTGCGGCCGACCTGTTTCATTCTGTCGAGAGCCTGATAAGGCTCGACATGTCGGAATACATGGAGAAGTACAGCGTCTCAAAGATAATCGGCTCGCCGCCGGGATATATCGGATATGACGAAGCGGGGCAGCTGACGGAGAAGATACGCCGCAGGCCGTATTCAGTTATTCTCTTTGACGAGATAGAGAAGGCCCACCCGGACGTTATGAATATCCTGCTTCAGATCCTTGACGACGGAATGGTGACAGACGCTCAGGGCCGCCGGATCAATTTTGAAAATACCATAGTGATCATGACGTCGAACGCCGGCAGCGACGGAGGCTCCGGTTCGCTTGGCTTCGGCCATACGCCGAATGAGCGCGACAAGGACAAGGCGATGAAGGCCCTCCAGGAATTCCTGAGGCCCGAGTTCATAAACCGTGTCGATGAGATCATAGCGTTCAACCATCTCACGGAGGACAATTTCAAGGATATCGCAAGACTCATGCTTGGTGAGCTCAAAGAGTCGATGGCCGAGCACGCCGTGGAGCTTGTATGGGACGAGAGCCTGCTTGATTACCTGACAAAGAAATCGTTTTCGATCAAATACGGGGCAAGAAACCTCCGCCGCCTCATACAAAAAGAAATCGAGGACAAAATAGCGGAAAAGATCATTCTCAGCTACGAAGATCCGATAAAACATGTAGCACTGTCGGCACGCGGAGAGACGCTGGACATTACGGCTGAATAAGTCAGGAGAGAATTTTTGATATGAGCGATGAATGCACCAAAGACTGTAAAACATGTACGCGGGACTGCGGCGAGCAAGAGAGCCTGATCAAAACCCCGCATCAGCGCAGCAGCATCAACAAAGTCATAGCTGTTCTGAGCGGCAAGGGTGGTGTGGGCAAATCCATAGTCACCTCAATGCTGGCTGTCCTGATGCAGAGAAAAGGATATAATGCCGCAATTATGGATCTGGATATCACGGGGCCCTCTATTCCCAGGGCGTTTGGTCTCAAACAGAGAGTCACGGCAGACGAGGACGGACTGAACCCCGTGGTGAGCGAGACGGGCATCCAGATAATGTCGATCAATCTGCTGCTTCAGAATGAGACGGACCCCGTGGTCTGGCGGGGGCCCGTTATAGCAAATGTGGCAACTCAGTTCTGGACCGACGTGATATGGAAAGACGTCGACTATATGTTTATCGATATGCCTCCGGGGACAGGAGACATCGCACTCACCACGTTTCAGAGTATCCCCCTTGACGGGGCGGTCATTGTGACATCACCTCAGGAGATCGTTTCGATGGTCGTGGAGAAAGCGGTGAATATGGCCGGGATGATGGGGGTCAGCGTGCTCGGCCTCGTCGAGAACATGAGTTATATCACCTGCCCGGACTGCGGGAAGAAGATAGAGCTTTTCGGAAGGAGCAGCACTTCACAGACCGCCGGGAAACACGGCCTCGATATACTCAGCGCAATCCCGATCGAGCCCGGGCTTGCCGCGGCGGTCGACGCGGGCAAAATAGAGAATTTTAAAGGGACGTGGCTGGACGCTCTTGCGGACATAATTGAGAAACCGTGACGATCCTCGGTGTTGATCCCGGCATAGCGACTGTCGGTTTCGGAGTGCTGAACGCCGACAGAAACAGCCTGAAAGTCGTCAAATACGGTGCGATAACGACGCAGCCGGGTTTGCCTCTTGCAAGCCGGCTGCTGGTGATCGAGCGCGACCTCACGTCGATAATCGGTATGTTTTCGCCTGACGCCGTCTGTGTGGAGGAGCTCTTCTTCAACACAAACGCCACTACCGGGATAAGCGTTGCGCACGGGAGGGGAGTCATCCTGCTTACCGCCGCAAAATGCGGCGTACCTGTATTTGAATATACTCCTCTTCAGGTAAAACAGGCCGTCGTGGGGTACGGGCGCGCGGAAAAACAACAGGTCATGGATATGACAAGGCGATTGCTGAAACTGCAGTCGGTACCGAGACCCGACGATGCTGCCGACGCGCTGGCGATAGCTATCTGCCATGCCCGCTCAAGCACGTCGCTGCTTCGGGAGTATATGTAAAGGGCTTCCGGCGCGGAGCCGTGGAAGCTAGGATCTGAAATCAAAGGAGGCCGGTTTGTTCTATTATATTTCCGGTGTTGTCGAACATATCGAACCGCAGTTGGTTGTCGTGGACTGCGGGGGTGCTGGTTATGCGCTCAGGACCAGCAATAACACGATCTCCGGTCTGAAAAAAGGGGAAAAGGCAAAGCTTTACACGCACCTATACGTGCGTGAGGATATTTTTGAGTTGTACGGCTTTCTGACTCACGGCGAACTGAACTGCTTTCGCCTGCTTATCTCGATCTCGGGCGTCGGTCCGAAGGCCGCTCTTTCGATACTGTCGGTCTCCACGCCCGAGATGCTGGCCGCCTCAATAATAACGGGGGACGAGAAGACGCTTACCGCCGCCCAGGGTATCGGCAAGAAGCTCGCCCAGCGAATAATCCTTGAGATGAAAGGCAAGCTTGAAAAAGAGTACGGAGTGGACGCGGGTATGCTCTCGCAGATCCGGGAACAGGGCATCCAAAAGCCGGTGAACCGCGCGGAGGAGGCGGCCGCAGCTCTGAGCGTTCTGGGGTACAGCTCAACCGAGATATCCTCGGCGCTCAAGGATATAGACGTTGCGAATCTGACGCTTGAGCAAATAATCAGGAGCGCACTTAAGAATATGCTCAGAACGTAGAGACGGCCCCCGGAAGGAGGGTTCACTGTGGGAATAGACTTTACCGACGACGTCAGCTATGAGCCGATAGTCACGACATCCTTTGTCAGGGAGGACATGGGGGAGCAGACGCTCCGCCCGCGCTTCCTGTCGGAATACAACGGTCAGGAAAAGGCAAAAAGCAGCCTTGAGATCAGTATCGAAGCGGCCAGAATGCGCAAAGAGCCTCTTGACCACATTCTGTTATACGGCCCGCCCGGTCTGGGAAAGACGACGCTCGCGGGTATCATAGCCAACGAGATGGGCAGCAATATCCGTATCACCTCGGGGCCTGCCATCGAAAAAGCCGGGGATCTGGCCGCACTTTTGACAAATCTCGCGGAGGGAGACATCCTTTTTATTGACGAGATACACCGGTTGAACCGGAACATCGAGGAGATCCTTTACCCGGCGATGGAGGACTACGCGCTGGATATCATCATAGGAAAAGGCCCCTCGGCAAACTCAATCCGCCTTGATCTGCAGAGCTTTACCCTTATCGGGGCCACGACAAGGGCAGGGCAGCTGTCCGCTCCGCTGCGCGAGCGTTTCGGAATGACTCTGCGGCTCGATCTGTACACAGTGCAGGAGCTTCAGAAGATCGTCCTCCGCAGCGCGGGGATACTCGGGGTCGAGATAGAACCGGGAGGCGCAGCAGAGATCGCCGCCCGCTCCAGAGGGACTCCCCGCATTGCAAACCGGCTGCTGCGGCGCATCAGGGACTACGCACAGGTGCGTGCCGAAGGGGTCATAACGCGGGAGGTGGCGGATGAAGCGCTGAGAAGGCTTGAAATAGATGAGATCGGCCTTGACGCGACCGACAGGAATATGTTGCTTAGCATTATCCGGAATTACGGCGGCGGACCGGTCGGCCTTGAGACCCTCGCGGCCACGGTGGGCGAGGAAGCGATAACCCTTGAGGATGTCTATGAACCGTATCTGCTCCAGCTCGGCTTCCTGTCAAGAACGCCGCGGGGGCGCTGCGCGACAAGGCTGGCCTATGAGCATCTAGGTATCGAGGCGGATTTTCAGACACAGATGAAGCTGTAGCGGCGTCGTGACTTTGTAACCGGAACCGGATACTGCCCGGCGGGAATATCGGGTGGAATTTCTGGTAAAATAAGAAATCTGGGCAAGAATCATAAAAGTATTCGAAATTTCTCTTGACATATAGTATAGATTTCATATATATTACGCAAGGAGGAACAGATATTGTCAGTTTGGATTCAGTCTGAATTTATGCAATCAGACGAAGACCTTTCTGCACTGGCGGCCTCCGGCTCCGCTCAAGCGGAGGAGATCCTTATCACTCGTTACGCGCAGTTGGTGCGCGTTTGCGCAAGACCCTATTTCCTCGCCGGAGGCGACGGCGAAGACCTGATTCAAGAGGGAATGCTTGGCCTCCTCAGCGCCGTGCGGGAGTACCGTGCGGATCGCAATACGGCGTTCAAGACCTACGCGGAGATCTGTATCAGACGGCGGCTCATATCCGCTGTCAGATCCTACGCAAGAGATAAAAATCTACCCCTCAATAAAGCAATTTCTTATCAGCCTCTCTCTTTTTGTCCAGGCGGCGAAGATGCGCTGTCGGATCAGAGTGTGCCGAATCCGGAAGAAGTGCTCATAGGGCGGGAACAGGCGAATGAGCGAACCGCGCAGCTGAAGAGCAGGCTTTCTGCCTTTGAGGCGAAAGTCCTAAGCTTGTATCTGCAGGGTCTTTCATGCGGAGAGATCGCGGTCAAGCTGAATCGATCATATAAATCGGTCGACAATGCGGTACAGCGTGTGCGGCATAAAGCCGTTCGCATATTTGAATCGGCGATAACAGCGTAAGCTGTTCGCATATATGCCCCTGTGTAGCACAGAAAGCGCACAAATTTAACGGAAAAATCCGCAAAGGGCAAGTATTTATCAAAGAGAGGGAAAAAAATGTACGAAGACAGAACTCTGATATGCAAAGAGTGCGGGCAGGAATTCATCTTTACGGCCGGAGAGCAGGAATTCTATGCTGAGCGCGGCTTCCAGAACGAGCCTCAGCGCTGCAAACCCTGCCGTGACGCCCGCAAGAATGCAGCAAGAGCGCCCCGTGAGTACTTCACAGCTATCTGTGCTGCCTGCGGCAACGAAGCAAAGGTACCGTTTGAACCCAAGTCCGACAGACCGGTTTATTGCAGTGATTGCTTTGCTCGCATGAGACAGCAAAGAGACTGATAACGAATCACGCTCGCTTACAAGCCCATCCGCGCGGAGCGGATGGGCTTAAAACTATAATCCGATATTATCTGCGTCATATCGATGCAGGCTCTGTGCGCAGAGAAAAAGGGGGGTGTCGGGTTGCGCAAGTTTGCATACCTCGCTTTCCCGTTCGCAGGCGGCGTATTTGCGGCCGCGTATATTATGCCCGAAAGCGCCCTGCTTTTTTCGGGTATCATTCTGGCAGCCGGCGGTATCGCCTTCCTTTTTATAAAAACAGCCGCATCTCCGCGGCTGACAAGAATTATGTTCGGCGCATCATGCGGGATAATATGGTTTTTTCTTTATAATTACATCCTTTACGCCCCGGTGACCGCTCTTGACGGCGCGCGGACTGAGATAAGGGCGGAAGTTATCTCATTCAGTGAAAAAACCGAATACGGCGGCGCCGTGCGGGCGCGTCTCTTGTCGGAAGGCATGCCGCGCGTGAAAATGGTAGTGTGGCTTAAGGACGGGGAACTGCCGCTGCGCCCCGGAGATATCATGCAGATGGAAGCGAAGCTGACGCTGTCATCGCAGCAGGGCAGCGGTATTGAGGACTACTATCGGGGTTTGGGGATCTACCTGTTTGCCGGCCAGAGCGGCGGCATAGACGTCATAAAGGCCCCGAACACGCCTTTGCGTTACGCCCACGTCTATATTGCGCATGGAGTCCGTTCACTGCTGCCGAAGCTTTTTTCCGGCAGAGAGGAGGGCGTGATGGCAGCCCTGATGATCGGCGACAGACGGCAGCTCAACAATGACCCCGCTCTCATGTACGCTCTGCAGCGCAGCGGGCTTTCTCACCTCATCTCGGTATCCGGCACGCACGTATCGTTTCTTGTCTCTCTCGTGTCATTGACTGTATTAAGGAGAAGAAGACTAGCAAACCTGCTGTCAATACCGGCAGTGCTGCTCTTTATGGCGATGACCGGATTCTCACCCGGAGTGGTGCGGGCGGGTATAATGCAGCTGTTCATAATTGCGGCAGCCGAACTTCAACGGGAGCCCGACCCGCTGACGTCGCTGTCTGCCGCGCTCGTCGTACTGCTGGCAGTTAACCCGTTCTCTTCAAGGAGCGTGTCGCTTCAGCTTTCGTTTGCCGCAACCCTCGGGCTCATATTGTTTTCGGGGAAGTTTCACTCGGCAATAAGGAACATCGCCCCCGTTAAGAGGTTGATGGAGTATAAAGGGCCGTTGAGCAAGCGGATAAGATCTCTGCTCAATTTTGTGATAGCCGGGTTCTCCGCCACATTGTGCGCTATGGTCTTTACGGTGCCGCTGGGCGCCGTACATTTCGGTTCTGTTTCACTTGCAGCCCCATTCTCCAATCTTATTGCCATGTGGTCGGTCACCGTCGCATTCTGCGCCGGGATTATAGCGGTCGCGCTGGGGATGATCTGGCTGCCGCTCGGGAAGATCGCGGCATTTGCAGCCGGATCGGCTTCAGGGTATTTCACGGGCGTTGCCGAACGTATCGGCTCATTCGGACTGTCGGCGGTTGAGACGGGCAGCGTCTACATGGTGGTCTGGCTGTTAAGCGCCTATGCGATTTTTCTTGTTTGGTTTATAATGAAAGGCGCCTTCAGACGCGTATATTTGCCCGCCGGCGTGTGCGCGGCACTCATGTGTTTATGTTTGCTGCTCTCCTGGACACGCTCCCGCGATATGACGGTGGCCGCCCTGGACGTGGGCCAGGGTTCATGTACGGTCATAACGGACGGGAGAACTGCCGTAGTCGTCGACTGCGGAGGCGACTCAAGACCCGATGCAGGAGCAACGGCTGCCGCGTACCTTCGCGGACTGGGGTATGAGAGCATAGACGCCCTTATATTCACGCATCTGCACGACGACCACGCTAACGGCGCTCGGATCCTGTTCGAGCAGTTTGATGTCAAGTGTGCCATATTGCCAAATGTGCGGGATGAAGAGTCCCTCGAGGTTGAAAAATATGCCCCGAAGGAAACCCCGATGATCGTGGCGGAGGATAATCTTGTGATCAGGGCCGGGGAACTGGATATCAGAGTTTATAAACCTGTGGCGGGCGGAAGCAATGAAGACGGGCTTGGTGTGGTGTGCAGCAGGGGCGGGTTCGACGCCGTCATCACGGGGGATATGGGCGCCGTCAGCGAGATGCTGCTGGTTGCGCTAAACCCGCTGCCCGATGCGGAGGTGCTTATCGTCGGTCATCACGGGTCGGAGTATTCGACGAGCGAAGAGTTCCTCGGCGTTATCAAACCCGAAATCGCAATAATCTCTGTCGGGGCGCTGAACCGTTACGGGCACCCCTCGGCGGGGGTACTTGAGCGGCTCGGCGCACACTCCGCAAGAGTTCTGCGCACGGATATCAACGGCACGGTCGTTATAAGGTCGGATCAGGCATATGAGCGCGCACGGGCCGAATGACCGGGTTTTCACGGCATGTAATAACAGTGTCAGCGACCGGCACTGTTTTGAAAGGGTGAAGTGTATTGGCCGCAAAAAAGGACGACACAACATATGAGGATCTGCGCGCCGATATGAAAGCGGGCAGACTTGGAGGAGCCTACGTGTTTCACGGGGAGGAGGCCTATCTGCGCGAGAGGACTCTTGAGGAGATTCAAAGGATCCTTATCGCGCCCGGTACGGAGCCGTTCAACCTGCGCACGCTGGAGGACGGGGCAACGGGCGAAGAGATCGTGCAGGCGGTCGACAGCGTTCCGATGCTCGGCCGGCACACTCTGGTCATAGTTCGCGATCTTGACCTGTACAAGCTCGACGAGGCGACTCAGGAGAAAATAACTGCTCTGCTCGGTGACTTTCCGGAATTCTGCGTGCTTATATTCGTGTACGACGCCATACCGTATAAAACCGACGCCAGAAGGAAGATCCATACAGTCTTGAATAAAAATGTAAAAGTTATAAATTTTTCGTATAATGAATCTTCAAAACTTGTGCCCTGGGTCCGCAGACACTTCAGAGACGGGAAAAAGGACATAAGTTCAAGTGACGCCGAA
>Ga0123335_1003128_pt1 | contig 23615 bp, 13 predicted proteins | sample BiotimSIPDNA_2_FD_89707 | JGI IMG/M metagenome (GOLD analysis project Ga0123335, IMG submission 89707) | Anaerobic biogas reactor microbial communites from Washington, USA - Biogas_R2 time_0 SIP DNA | ecosystem: Engineered > Bioreactor > Anaerobic > Unclassified | place: Washington, USA...
CGATAGAGGGTAGTTGGGAATCACCTAATGGGTGAGACGCGGGAACAAGCGTTGTAGTATCCATGACCCTTATTCTGTTACATTTAAACGCAGCACAACAAATTTAACTGCCGTTTTTAGGATTATTGGCATCCTGGCAGCCATTCTGCTTCCCGCCCTTGCCCGGGCGCGTGAAGCAGCCCGCAGAAAGTCTTGTCAGAATAACCTGAAACAATGGGGCACTATTTTCAAGTTGTATGCGGACGAACAGAAGGATTTTTGGCCGCCCCTGCAGGTTACCAACGTGTCTATGACAAATTGGCCGGGAACTGCCGGAGACACGAGCATGGCGGTATTAGCGGTTGCGCCGCTGGTGTCCTCTTGGTATCCCAATTATAACAGCGACCCTTCCATCCTGATTTGTCCATCGGACGCGGAAGAGAAGGTGGATTATCTGCAGGATGCAAACGGTGACTGGAATTTCTGGAGGGAGGAAAACCCAAGCCGGGCCGACGCCAGTTACGCCTACATCGGCTGGATGTTTGACCGGATGGGTCATCCGAGTCTCCCGCCCATAGACGTAAGCAGTCCCCTGCTGATAAATCTTGCTTCGGCCAGTGCTCTTGGATTGAACGTCCCCACGTCGGGTTGGTTGAACTGCCAGTTTGCCATTGGTCTGGACGCCTTGATAGGCGAACTGGTTAGTTATGTAATGGCCCCAGGCGGCGTTCCGGCCGGGGTGGCCCTTTTGCGTATCGCCGGCGAGGACTGGGAGGTTCCCGATGGCTATGGCAACGGCGGCGGCGACACCCTGTACCGAATTAAGGAAGGCAACGAACGCTTCATGATAACCGACGTGAACAATCCCCAGACTTCCGCCATGGCACAAAGCACGATCTGGGCGATGATGGACGCGTTCGCCAATTATGACAACATCAGTTATTTCAACCATGTGCCCGGCGGATGCAATGTGCTCTTTATGGACGGTCACGTGTCCTGGATTCCCTATGTACCACCCTCTCCCGGCCAGGACCAGTCCATCAGTATGGATCTGGGTGGAGAAGCGCCTATTCTGCCGAGTATGGCGAACACGGTTGCCATACTGTTTGACTGAGGACCAAGAGATTATTTGTTGAATGGAAGTTGTAACGTCCCGCGGACAGATGTATCCGCGGGGCGTTTTTTTTGGCCTGTCAATGAAAGTCGGGTTCTATTCGCTACCCGTTTTCTGAACCCTTTGGGGCGGCGCCAAGTGGGGCGGTTTTGAAGTGCGAAGGGGAATCCGTTATCGTATTCGGCGAAACCATCCACCAAAGGAAGCCCGGGCACATGTCTGTACCGCTACTCGAAATGAAGGAAATCAGCAAGTCCTTTTCCGGGCAGCGGGTGCTTCAGGAGGTGCGTTTCGATCTTCGTGCGGGGGAGACCCACGTGCTCGCCGGTGAGAACGGCGCGGGCAAGAGCACGCTCATGCGAATATTGTCCGGCGTTTACCCGGAGTACGAGGGTGATATCGTTCTGAACGGAACGAAGCTGCGCTTCAAGTCGCCCCAGGACGCCGCACGCCACGGCATTTCCATCATCCACCAGGAACTGTCGCTGATTCCGTCCATGACCGTGTCTGACAATATTTTCCTGGCCCGCGAGCGGACCGGCCGGGCGGGATGGCTGCGCTTTTCACGGGAAGAAAAGAATTGCGCCGCACTGCTGGAACGGTTGGGCGTGGCCGCCCGGGCGGGGACGCGGGTGGGGGAGTATTCCATCGGCGTGCAGCAGAGTATTGAAATCGCTAAGGCGCTCGCCTTCAACGCGCGCGTCCTGGTGATGGACGAGCCCACCAGCGCGCTCACCGAGCCTGAGGTGGAACGCCTGTTTTCGGTGATGGACGGCCTGAAACAGGACGGGTGCGGCATCATTTACATCAGCCATAAAATGGAAGAGATTTACCGCGTCGCGGACCGGATTACCGTGTTGCGCGACGGCCGGTATATCGGCACGGCGGACCGGGACGACCTGCCCCGGGACGGGCTGATAAAGTGGATGATCGGCCGCACCGTGGACGAACAGATCCATCGGGACCCGCAGACGCCGGGGGCTGTGGCGCTGGAACTGGAGCGCTTCACCGTGCCCGATCCCGGCGGTCGTCCGCGTCCGGCGGTGAACGGGGTGTCCCTCCTGCTGCGCCGTGGCGAAATCGTGGGCCTGGCGGGGCTGCAGGGTTCCGGATCCGATGTCCTGGTCAACGGCTTGTACGGCGCCTACGGCCCGGTCACCGGGGGACAGGTCCGGGTGGAGGGCGCCGTGTACCGGCCACGCTCGCCAAAGTATGCTCTGGACCGGGGTGTCGCCCTGTTGTCCAACGACCGGAAACGGGAAGGGCTGGTGGCGCCGATGAGTGTTACCCATAACATCAGCCTGGCGGCGCTGCCGCGCCTGTCGCCCGGGGGGCTGCTGCGGGACGCGCTGGAGCGGAATGTCGCGGAGCGGCGCAAAGCGGATTTCGGCATCCGTGTGGCGTCGCTGGCCCAGGCGGTGGGCACGTTGTCGGGCGGCAACCAGCAGAAGGTCGCCTTGGCCAAATGCCTGGAGGTGGAGCCGCGCGTACTTTTGTTGAATGAGCCAACCCGCGGCGTGGATGTGGGCGCCAAGCAGGAAATATACGCGCTGATGAACATGTGGACGGCGGCGGGCATTGCCTTGCTGCTGATTACCTCGGAAATGCCCGAGATGCTCGCCTTGAGCGATCGTATCCTGGCGCTGCACCAGGGAAAGGTTACCGCTGAATTTGACCGAAGCAACGCCACGCCTGAAGCCGTGCTGGCCGCTTCCATGGGCGGCACGGGGAAGGAAACACCATGAACCTTGCCACAACCCGTTTTGAAAGTGCGCGCCGCGTCCTTGCCCAACCCCTGTTCCGGGCACTGCTCGCGCTGGTCATTATCCTGTGCCTGGGCGCGCTGTTCAACGCGGAAGGCTCCTTTTTCCGCTGGGAGACCCACCGCGACATGTTGCGCCACATCTCGCGTTACGGCATACTCGCCTGCGGCATGACCCTGGTCATCATCACGGGCGGCATCGACCTGGCCGTGGGCAGCGTGCTGGGGCTGGTGTCCGTGCTTTCCGCGCTGCTCATGATCCACTGGGGCTGGACGCCCCTGGCCGCCGTGCCCGCATGCCTGATGGTCGGACTCTGTTGCGGTACCACCTCGGGCGCGCTTATCGCCCGGTTCCGCGTGCAGCCCTTCATCGCCACCATGGCCATGATGGTTTTCGCGCGCGGCGTGGCCAAGTACATTTCCGGCGGTCGCAAGATTTCCCAGGGCGTGCAGACGGAGGACGGCTTTGTCTACCTTGATTTTCCGCGATTCTTCGATTTACTGAACGCGCGCATCCTGGGGGAGAATATCGCGGTGGTGACCCTGGTGTTCCTGGCCTGCGCGCTGGCGGCCGGGCTGTTGCTCGCGCGGTTCCGGCCTGGGCGCTACTTCTACGCCATCGGCGGCAACGAGGAGGCGGCACGTTTGTCGGGCGTGCCTGTAGCCCGGACCAAGACACTTGCTTATGCCCTCAGCGGCATGTTCGCCGCCGTTGCCGGCATCTGCCAGGCCGCCCAGGAAACCCAGGGCGACCCGGAGGCGGGCGGATCCTATGAACTGACCGCCATCGCCATTGTGGTGATCGGCGGCACCAATCTTATGGGCGGCCGGGGTTCCATGGCGCTGACCCTGGTCGGTGCCCTGACCATCGGCTACCTCGAAAAAATCCTCAGCCTCAATGCCGTCGGCGAGGCTGGCCGCCTCATGCTCACCGGTTTCATCATTGTCGCCGCCGTGCTCTTCCAGCGTGGGAAAAATTAAAGCGTGTCAGGCGCGAAAGCGAAAAGACGGGACTACCGCCGACATAAGGTCCCCCCTCGAGGGGGGTGGCGCGAAGCGCCGGGGGATGTATACGCAGGATGTATTCCTGGCACGTGTGTAAGCGGAACTGGTTTTACAGCGCTTTTGATGCGGATACCGTTTCCGTCATCCCTCCGGGATGGCGGACACAAGGACTGTACCAAGCGGGCTACCCAGGGAAGTGAGACTGAAATGTCTGTATTATTCAGGGTAGACCGTACGCATTTGACGCGGATATACCTGATAGGACTATGATCTTACAGCGTTTCAAAATATGCACCCCTCATGTTTTTTCTCGTTTGATAGCCTAAGGAGACAAAAAAAAGAATGAAAGCATCAATGGATCGAAGAACATTTATGAAACAGGTGACAATCGCGGGAATCGGCGCGCCGCTTATTCTCCCGCGTTTGAGTTTCGCCAAACCGGCCTCCGGAAAGCTGCAGCACGCGGCGATCGGCGTGGGCGGACAGGGCGCCTATGATTTGGACTGCATCAACAAGAGCGGCAAGGTGCAGGTGTACGCTCTGTGCGACATTGATGAACAAACTCTGCAGAAGGCGGCGCAACAGTATCCGGGCGCACGGCTCTACCGGGACTGGCGCGAGATGTTTGAAAAGGAGGAGGGCAACATCGACTCGGTCAATGTTTCCACGCCGGATCACACCCACGCCCCCGCCGCCATGACCGCCATCCGGAAGAATATCCACGTTTTCTGTGAGAAACCGCTGACCCATGAGGTCTACGAAGCGCGGCGACTGACCCTGGCCGCGCGAAAACGGGGCCTGGCCACGCAGATGGGTATCCAGATCCATTCCCATGACTACTACCGCACCGCGGTGAAGTGGCTGCAGGATGGGGCCATCGGCCAGGTGAAGGAGTGGCATTCCTGGAGTGCCGCAGTGTACACCACGGAGGACAAGAAACGGCCGGAGGGCGAAGACCCGGTGCCCGCCCATGTAGATTGGGACCTCTGGCTGGGCGTCGCCCCGGAACGCCCCTACAAGCAGGACATTTATCACCCCTTCAAGTGGCGGTGCTGGCGTGACTTCGGCGGCGGCGCCACGGGCGACTTCGGCTGCCATATTTTCGACCCGGTTTTCACCGCCCTGCATATCGGCGCGCCCCTGACCATCATGAGCAAGACGGAGTGCGTCAGCGACGAAGTGCATCCCGCCTGGACCATCACTCATTATGTGTTCCCGGGCACGCCCCTGACAGCGGGCCGGGAGATTAACGCCACCTGGATGGATGGCGGCAAGAAACCCGATACGGCCCTGTCGTCCCACCTGCCCGAAGGCCACGAATTACCGCCGAGCGGTTCCATGCTCATCGGCGAAGAGGGCACGCTGATCATTCCCCACGTGGGGCCGCCGCACCTCTACCCTGAAGAGAAATTCAAAGACTATCCCAAGCCCGAACTTGAACCTTTGGACCATTATCATGACTTTGTCGAGGCGGCCCTCGGCAACGGTACTGCGGGGGCTAATTTTAATTTCTCGGGTCCCCTGACCGAGGCCGTGCTTCTTGGCAACGTCGCGAACCGCTTCCCGGGAAAGACGCTCCAGTGGAATTCCCATCGGTTGAAATTCGACAACAGCAGCGACGCCACCGCGCTTATCCGCCGGCGGTACCGCAAAGGCTGGCGCGTGCGCGGGCTGTGACAGAAAACCCGCGCCAAATAATATATCTTCGGGAAGCAGGGACTGACACAAACGCGTAAAGCGATTTCGCCCCGGCGGACAAGCCGGCTCTATTCCCGCTTTCACTATATTTCTTCGTTTCTGGGGAAGCCCTGAAAATCCTATAGGGCTGCCCCGGGATTTTTAATAACATCCCGCGAATCAGGTACGGCAAGGAGTAGCGTGTTGTATTTACTTTGGAGGATTCCGAAAAGAATAACGGAGGCCTCCATGTTATTGGTCGCGATGACGGCGCTTCTTGCGGCGCCTGTGGGCGGGGCCAGCTATAGCGGCGGCACCGGGGTGGAGAGCGATCCCTATCAGATCGCGAACGCGGAAGACTGGACAGCGTTCACCGGGGCCACGGAAGACTGGGACAAACATTTCGTTCTTACTGCCGATATTGATTTCACGGATGCACGCCTGGAACCCGCGTGTGGTACCGCGCCTTTTGACGGTGTATTGGACGGGAGCGGCCGCGTGCTGCGCAATGCCTGCGTCCTTTCAGATAACACCCGCAACGCAGGCCTGTTTGGCATAGTAGGGCCCCAAGGCAAAATCCGGGATCTCAGCCTGGAGTCGGTAACCATCTCGGGTGACGCGGCTGTCGGCGGTCTGGCTGCAGTTAATTGCGGCGCCATTACCTCCTGCCATGTTTTTGGGCGCATACAGGGTGGGGCCTACGGCCGGCAGGTCGGCGGTCTGGTTGGATGTAACGAAGGCGGCGTCATTACCTCCTGCCATAGCGCGGGCGAAGTGGCGGGTGAGATATATTGCAATCACGTTGGCGGCCTGGCCGGCTATAACGTCGGTGTCATTACTGATTCTCACACCGAATCAGACGTCAGCGGCGGCGAAGGCAGCCTCAATATCGGTGGTCTGATCGGCTGCAATGACGGCGGCGCCGTTATTGCGTCCTATTCCACGGGTGATGTGAACGGCGGGTGGTGCATTGGCGGCCTTATTGGTGCGAACCAACTGGGAACGATTACCGCGTGTTATGCCACAGGCGCCGTCAAAAGCGCCTATAATAATATCGGCGGCCTGGTCGGCCTCAACCGGGATGCAATCAGCGCCTGCTACGCGACGGGTTCGGTAGAGGGAATTCGCTATGTTGGTGGTTTAGTCGGGCGGAATGACGATGGCGCCGTCACAGCGTGTTTCTGGAACTTGGAAACCAGTGGCCGGGACAAGAGCGCTGGCGGGCGGGGATTATTGAGCGCCCAAATGGGGCGGGTGCTCTTTTTTCAGAATAGCGGCTGGAACGGCTACCCGTGGGTCATGCGAGAAGGTGCGCCGCCCCGCCTAACCTGGGAAGGCATGGAATGGCCTCCCATTCCGAAACCGAAGCCCCGCCCCGGTCGTCAGTGAGTGTCGATATCACGAAGCAACTGTTTTTTCACGTTGGCAATGTCAGCGCCTTCATAAAAGCGGAGCCATCCGCGTACCGACACCCGTTTTCCCGGTGCCGCGTCCGGCAACACAGGATCTGAATGGACACAGGGACATTTTTCATTGCCCCAGGCGCGTCCGCAATGCTCAAAGGCCAGGAGCAGGTAACGGTCCGCATCACGCGCCTTGACCACGGTCAGGGGCGCTTCGTATTCCTTGCGTTCCTGGTTCTGTTCTTCAAACCCCGGCGCGGCCTTCAGCATCACGCAGATTTGGGTGCGCAGACCGGTCAGGGCGGCATCAGTCCCGTTTTCCAGGAAAAGTTCCATGGCCACACCGTTCGGCTCGGACGTTACGCAAGCGCCGAACACAATCCCGTTCGGCAGGCGCCACTCGGAACGCAGGCAATTCTCGTCGATGATCCAGTCCCGGTTGTCGATGACGGTGTTTTGCCCGTTCCAGATGGTGGGGATGTGGGTGTGGGCCAGGAAAGTCAGGCCGAGGTTGCTGAAAATGGCTTCCGGAATGTCAAGCACCATATAGCCACCTTTTTCCCAGGGAGGGAATATGGATACCTTGGTGCCGCGCAGCGGGTCAATCGCCCCCTCAAGAAAACCGATGCGCGGATGGCGGCCGCCAGGATAGGGCAGGACCTTAACGCACGCGGGGCGCCCGGCAAAGGCGGATTCGTCCCGCAATAGGCCGAGACGTTCCTCCAGTATCGGTTTGGGAAGACGGACGACCTCCACGACTTCATCCAGCGTATACTGATGGTCGCATGCCATATTCTTGATCCAGAAATCGAGGTTCTGCACGGTCTGTTCCCGTTCCACAGGCCAGTAGAGTTCCTTATCCGACGGGGCCGGGAATTGAACCCGGGTCATGGGATCGTTCTCCACGGTTTTCTCCGGCAGAAACGGCAGCAGGTCCCGCATGGCGATGACGTGGAAACCGCCTTCCTTCAGGTAGGCCATGTATTCGCGAAACCGTTCTTCGGGGGTGTGCACCCAGGGGTGTTCCAGGTCGGGCACGCCATGAAACTGCACGATGGCGGCGCAACCTTCCACGGCGCGGTCCACAACCTTCTTGAAATGATCCAGCGTCCAGTCCGGGTAGGCGTCCCCCGCGGAAGGAATCAGGAGGGGATGGTGCAGAAGCGGATTGAAGAGTGGCCCGAGTTCCAAACTACCATACGGCGCTTCTGGCTGCATGCCACGCCGCGCCAATTTATAACCCGCCCCGGCCAGCACCGCGAGGCCGTCCGGACCGAAGGCATTGCCCGTCCAGCCGAAGGTGATCGGCTTGGGCACGCCGACCCGGGCCAGTTCATTCTCCACCAGCGCCAGTTCCCCGGCCAAGCGCGCGGCCTTGCCGGGCGTGTTGATCCCGGCATGCGTCCAGGTGTGGTTGCCGATTTCAAAACCCATCTGGTGCAGTTCCGCGACTTCTTCCCAGGACAGGAAATGTTCCGTATCGTTCATCCATGCGTGGGAAATGAAGAAGGTTGCGCCGAAGCCGTACGCTTTGAGCAGGGGCGCCGCGACCTCCAGATGGGACCGTACCGCATCGTCAAAGGTCAGCACCACCGTTCTTGGGGGCACAAGTTGAGAAGCCGCTGCGCCGAAGGCGGCCAGCAAAAGCATGGCGACAAGTATTTTCTTCATGGAGATGTATCCTTTCTTCATCTCTTTGACGAGTCAGAATAATTTAAACTTGTCAAAGCCGTTTTTCTGCGGGTTGTCATCGACATTTTTAATCGCGTCTTTTATGTCTGGCGCAAGGCTCCCTGCGGTCGTATACATAGCCAGAATGTTCTCGACGGGGGTTCCTACTTGAATGGCGTGGGTGGGGCCCAGAAAGAGACCGCCCTTGGGGAATAGTGCAAGTCGGCGCTGCACTTCGCTTACGACATCGCCGACGCTTCCAAAGGGCAGGACGGTCTGCACGCACATGGAACCGCAGAAAGTCAGGTTGTTTCCGAAATGGGCGTGCAGATAGGCAATGTCCATTTCAGGCGTAGTCGGCTGCACAACGTCCTGAATGTCCAGCCCCAGTTCTATGAGACGGGGAAGAAATTCCACGACGCACCCGCACATGTGCATCATGGTTTTCGCCCCGTGCAGGTGAGCGAGATCAAAAATGGCCTTGTACCTGGGCGCGAAAAGCCGGTCAAAGGTATCCATCGAGATCATGGGCCCATTCTGGTTTCCCAGGTCCTCTCCCACGTGGATGATGTCAATTAATCCGCCGGCGGCGTTAAGAACACGTTCGTGCAGTTCATAGTAGAACTGGAACCGTGCGTCGAGCAGCGCCATAAACGCCGGGTTCTCCGTAAGCAGGTCCTCATAAACCTGCTGCAGCCCCCGCATGCGGCCGATGGTATTCATGAAGTCCATATCCCCGGCCGATCCGAAACAGACGCAATATTCTTTCCGTAACGCTTCGCACTGGGACTTAATGGTGGAAAAATCAAACCAGTCCGCAGTGGGGAAATGGGACCGGTCAAGGTCCTCCGCCCGGTCTATGCCGGCATAGGGCAGGTAGACGGCCTCGGAATAAGTGCCTCCGGGGTATTCCTTGCTGCCGTAACGCTCCCCCCACATCCCTTCAATACTGCCGTCGGTAAATTCGCGCAGTTCAGGGCCGCGATAAATCGGTTGAACATAACGAAAATCGTCCCCGATGACCCGCAGGAGCTGTTCATGATTGCTCAGCCCGAAATAGTCCATCAGCATTCGGTTCACCTCGGGGGTGCCCTCGTGCTTGACCGGAATTCGGTCGTAGCCGCTGCGGTTTAGTGAGGCCAGCACGCGCTGTCTTGAATTCATCCTGATCATGCTCCTCTTTTGCGCACCGTAATCCGTGGTTGAACATGCAGTCGCGGGTAAACTCCGTCGGGAGTGCCAGAAATAATACCTTTAAAATAGTACTTTGAAAGGTCGTTTCAAAAGAAATCTTTTCGCGCCTGCAGGCATTATACTTTTTTCTACGGTAAACCGGGTTGTATCCGGTGCTGCAAGTGCCCGAACTTGCCGAACGGACCCCGGATCGCCGGATAAGAAATGCAACGATCAGTCCAAGTTGGCAAATGGCATTAATGTAATGATGGGAAAGAGATCCATCTGAATATCCGGACGACACCGATCGGGTGAAATAAAGAAAGTGCGAGAACAGGTCTGCATCAGAGAACTTCGCTTTTCATTTAAAACAACTTCACCAGTTGTCATTCCGGTTTTTTCGCGACCTAAGCCTTGCATCAAAGATCGCTTCCAGATAACGCGAAAAAGACCGGAATCCAGATTATAGCCACGCGAGAAAGGGGTCTTCATTCCCGCAGAGAACAACCCACGCGGCTTCTGCCGACGGCTTCTGAAGATTGATTCCGGTCTTTTTGCGGCATGGTCGTACCCTTCGCTACGGGTCCATTCTTCACCACAAAAAACCGGAATGACGCGTTGTTTCGGAGATAGCACAAATTAACCAGGATGTTACTCTCCCCTTTGCCGTCGGTATGATCTCTTTGTAGATAGGCGCCTGAGTCGCCAAGGTCCCCCGGATACAGACCATTTTATCCGGCGATCCGGAACGGACAATACAGGTGGTTGTGGCGGCACCATGCCATGTAGAATATACGGCATGACAACTCCCTGGTGGCACAAGACAACCATCTATCAAATCTACCCGCGTTCCTTCTATGACGCGAACGGCGATGGTATCGGCGACCTGCGCGGAATTATCCAGAAACTGGAGTACATTCAGGATCTCGGTTTCGAGACCATCTGGATCTCGCCCTTTTACCCGAGCCCGCTCGCCGACCATGGATATGACATCACGGACTACGACGGGGTGGCGGCGGAATATGGGACCATGGAGGACCTGGATGAATTGCTTGAGGAAGCGCACCGGCGCGGGCTGAAAGTGCTGTTGGACATGGTGCTCAGCCACACTTCGGATCAGCACCCTTGGTTTCTGGAATCGCGACAATCCCAAAACAACCCCAAATCGGACTGGTATATCTGGCGGGAGGGTTCGGAGCGACGGCCGCCTAACAATTGGGTCGCGTATCCGGGCGGCGGTGCCTGGCACTATGGGAAAGAACGGGGCCAGTGGTACCTGGCTTCCTTTCTTCCCTTTCAGCCGGATCTGAACTGGCGCAACCCGGAGGTGAAAGCGGCCATGTTCGACATGGTCCGGCGCTGGCTGCGGCGGGGGGTGGACGGATTCCGGCTCGACCTCTTCAGCGCGCTGATGAAGGACGCGCAATTTCGTAACAATCCTTTCAAACCCGGCCTGTATGACGGCGGCCGGCCCGGCCTGTATAACCCCTGCATGCAACACAACCACCCGGACATTTTCCCCTTCTGCAAAGAGTTGCGCAACGTAATGCGCGAATTCGGCGAACCGGAGCGCATCCTTCTGGGCGAGGTGATCGGCGACAAGGCGGACGTCCGACAACTGCTGGGCGGGGAAACGAATGACGGCCTCAACCTGGGCTTCCTGTTCGACATGATCTTCCTGCTGCCGTGGCAGCGCCGGGCAAAATGGTTCCATCATCTTGTGACCGAATTCGAAAGAGACTTCCCCCCGCCCTTCCAGCCCACCTATGTCTACGGCAACCACGACATGCGCCGCCTTATGAGCCGCATCGGCAATGATATGGAACTTGCGAAGATGCTGGCGGTCTTCCAACTCACCGCGCGAGGTGTGCCCACGGTATACATGGGCGAGGAAATCGGAATGACCGACCTGTTCATCCCGAAATCACATGCCCAGGATCCCGTGTCGAAACTCTGGGACAAGGTGCCGGACACGGTGCGCAACTGGCTGCCGATCAATCTAAACCGCGACATGAACCGCACGCCCATGCAGTGGACCGCCGGGGAAAACGCGGGCTTCTGCCCCCCGGACGCCAAGCCCTGGCTGCCTGTCAATGAGGCAAACAAGGGGGAGCGTAATGTGGAAAGCCAGTCCGCCGATCCCCGTTCCCTGCTCAACCTCTACCGGGCGCTGCTGAAACTGCGCCGTGAATTGCCCGCCCTGCATGAAGGCACACTCACCCTTCTGGACGATATCCCGGCACAGATGTTCGGCTATAGCCGCAATCATGGTACCCAGTCCATCACAACCCTTTTCAATTTCGGTAAAAGGGACGCCCACCTGCCCCTGCACGGTGCCGGCGCGTTATTGCTTAGCACCTCCGAACATGCCCGTGTCGCACCACAGGCCGTCATCCTGCCCGGGCGGTCGGCACTACTGGTACGGCTGAATCCGGCACAGGGATCTTGACCGCATGCGGGTTGGCTATTGTTTGTCCGCACCTATTGCGCCCCCGGGAATTCGGACAAACGCTTCCAGTCCTCTTCGCCAAAAGACTTGGTCCGCCGGAAATAATACAGGACCACAATCACGGTCCACACCGCATAAGCGGCGACAATAATGGGCTTTTCATAGATCACCACGGCCCCAAAACCCAGGGAGGCCAGCAGGATGATAATCGCACACCCATAGAGCACCGCGGGCGGAAACTGGATATAGGCACGGGCATAGTACTCGGGAAAATGCTTGTACATGCGGATCGCGGCAACACCCAGTACGGTGGAGATGGCCAGGATGCCTATGGCGGCCATATACCCGTAGAAATCCGTGTCGAGCGGGCATAGCAACAGCGCGCCCACGAGCAGAAAATAGGCGGTGACGGCATTTCTCGGCGCGCCCGTGCGCGGGTCGATACGCGCCAGTCCCGAGGGAAGCAGTCCGTCCCGGGCAAGGGCGAAGACCTCACGGGGCAGGGTCAGGGCGGCCGCGTTCAGCGCCGCGCACCCGGCGGTCAGTGCGCCCAGTCCGATGAAGTGGACCAGCGCCGGGGGCAGAAACAGGGAGGCCGATTCGCGCAGGGGCGCTTTCATGGCCGCATAGCGTGCAGCGTCCCAGGGGATGGTTGTGACGAATACGGTGCCCACCAGAATGTAAATGACTGCAACAATGATCCCTCCGATAAGCAGGGCCTTGGGAATCGTGCGCCGCGCATCCCGTATTTCCTCGCCCATTTCGGCGATGATTTGAAAGCCGAGGCAGACGGCGTAGCACAGCAGCACGCTCATCAGGAATCCGCCGGTTCCCTGCACCGGTTCCAGGGTCATGGACAGGCCGCCATGGAAGGCGCCGGCAATGCCGTAAAGCAGCAGGGCTGACAGGAATTGCAGGGCGAGCACCAGCTGCAGCGACATGGCCAGCTGCACGCCGAAACAGTAAATACCGTAAAACAGGGCGAGGATGCCTGCCGCCATCACGCCGACCGGCAGTCCTGACAAGAGGTATCCCTGCAAATATTGCGCCAGCGTGCGCGTGGCGACGGATACGGAACAGGCGCCGCCCAGCAGCACCCAGGCGGAAACCAGGACGCCAGGCGCGGGCCCAAGCATACGGCTCGTGAACATATATCCCGCCCCGGCAGAGGGCAACGCACCCGCAAGTTGGATGACCGGAATCACCCCCACCATGGAAACCGCAATGGCTATTACAAAAGAGAACCAGATGGCCGGTCCGGCGAGCGCGCCGATATCCCGAACCATGACGAAGATGCCGGCGCCGATGACGCCGCCCACCACGAGCGCGGCCGCGCCGGGCAGCCCGATCGTGCGTTTTAGTTGAAGCGGGTTCCCCGCCGCGTCACCTGTTGTATTCATGCTCGTTATGGTGCCACAAGAGAAGGACGGAAGACAATGCAACGGCAGGCTGCGACTTCATGAGGTTCTCAGGTTTGCGGCTTTTATTTGTGCCGTTCAGAATAGGGAGTCTCACGGCATGGGCGTTTCCGCCATTTCGTCGGTAATGATCCCGTAATACCGTCCCCGCCAATAGGCGTCAATATAGGCCGCGCCGCCTAGGTCCCGCCGCACGTTCTTGACGAATTGCAGTACAAGATGTCCGTCTTCCCAAGTTTCACCGCCATCCTTTGAGATATACAGGCCCGCCGGTGTCCCCGCGAACACCCAATCCGTGTTTTCCGGGGTGAATACGGAGTCGGCCCGGGGTATGCGCAATCCTTCGGACTTGAGCTCCCAGGCGTTTCCGCCGTCAGCGCTTTTTAAGACACCGGAGGCGTCCGGTTTGAACTGAAGCGCGGAAGCCGCAGGCGCGGGAGCCTCGGAGACTTTTTCCCATGTCTTTCCGAAGTTGCGTTCCCGGTTAAACTGGTTCAGATAGACGGCCTTTTCGCGAATGGCATACAGCGTGTTTTTCTCTCCCGGCACAATGCGTACGCCGACCGGCTTGCCTCCGGCTTCAGGCACCTCAAGGCGCTGCCACTGGTAACCGCCGGTCATGGACGCGTAAAAGCCGTCTTCGCAGGCGGCGTAGATCATGCGCACTTTCGGCCCGGACGCCAGAGCGCGTACGGGCGTATTCAGCCCCTGGTCAATGGGACGCCACCCGGCCGCCGTGGCCGCGCCGTCCCGGGATTGATACAGGTCGCCCCGTGTATCAAACGCATAAATGACCACGGGGTCTTCTCGCGGCACGGCGACCCCCGCGATGATCCGGCTGAGCCAGCCATCGGGATTCAACAGGTTGCCTTTCCAGATGTACTCGTTGTCCCAGGCGGCGGCGTACGTGGGGTACGGCGGCTTCAGGTCCGGGCGCAGGCTGCTCATGGTGGGCTGGAAAATCATGTCTGTCGGCCAGGTCTGCAGGGAATACAGCCCTTCCCGCAATGCCTTGTCACGGTCCGGCGCGTCGGGCGTCAGGCTCATGTAGATGTAGGTGAACAGGGTCTGGGCGTCGTCCTTGTGATTAGCCCACAAGCCGTCCAGCACCACGCGATAGGCGGCCAGCAGTTCCGGGTCCGTTTCCATTCGGAACAGGTTTTCGAGATGGCAGAACACGTGCTCGGCGTCGTCAAAGTCTTTTTCCGTGGTAAAGGTCTTGAGCCCCCGCACCCCGAACTGCGTAATCAACCTTTCATACATGGCCTGGTACTTGGGGTCGCCCGTGGCATGATGGGCGGTCTTGGCGCCGGCTATGGCCATCATGATCCGTGTGTTCAGGGTTTTCCCGTCGTGAAAGCCCAGGATAGGCGTATATTTCTTGCCGTCGATATGCATAATTTTGAAGTCGTTATCGACCCAGTAACCGACCAGCGCGTCTATGGCCTCGCGGCACCGGTCTTTCTGCGCGCCTTCCGCGGCCAGGTCATAATAGTGGCCCAGCCCCGCAGTAACATCGCTGTAGTTGTGGTGGCTGGGATCGCCACGCCAGCGAAGATCCTTGTACTCGTCCGCGCCCTGCTGCCAGGAATCGTTGAGTGCCTCGATGCCACGTTCCTCATAGGATTCTCCGTGTCCCAGGGCATATCCCCGCGCCTGAAGCCCGCGCACCCCCGTGACCAGCTGGCAGCGATAGATGCCTTCAAAAAGTTCGTCCGCCCGAGCGCGCGCTTTCGCCACCATTTCTTCGGGCGCGCCGGAACGTTTCAAAAACGCGTAGCGGTACGAAGCGCCGGCCAGGTAATTCGCGGTCCAGCATACCGCATGGGCGATGTTGCAGTTGCCCAGCGTGGAAATATCCACGGGGCCGCCATCCAGCGGCACATCCACCTGGCTGGGGTAGAGCCCGAGAATGTTGTGCCGCTCCACGTTATTCTGTTCGAGGACAACCTCCTTTTCTTCCAAGGGCAATTTCCAGGAATCGTCGGCGTATAGAAACACCGACAAGAGACAGGCTCCCGTCAACATCAGAGTATGTCGGTTCATGATGCTTTCCTTCTTGCTGGATTCGATAACAATAAGCATTAATCAGGATTCAAAACAATAGCCTATTCTTTTACGTTATGAAAGGCAAGTTACAAATAGACATGATCACGTGAATCTTTTGGACCTTGAAAAATATCTCCCAAGAAACAAACCCTTTTGGCAAATCTTTCTAGCGTTAAATTGGAAAAGATGCAATAGAGTTCAACCATCAAGATATTCGTATATAAAACACGCTTTGTGTTCTCCGTGCCTCCGTGTGAGAATCAGAGGACTCACACAAAGGAACAAAGGCACAGAATGCTATGCGTTACATTAAAGAAAAAGATGCAATAGATTTCGGCTATCAAGATATTCGTATATAAAACGCGCTTTGTGTTCTCCGTGCCTCCGTGTGAGAATAAGAGGACTCACACAAAGGAACAGAGGCACAGAAAGTGATGCGTTACGTTAAAGAAAAAGATGCAATAGAGTTCGGCTATCAAGATATCCGTATATAAAACACGCTTTGTGTTCTCCGTGCCTCCGTGTGAGAATAAAAAGACTCACACAAAGGCACAGAGGCACAGCACAGAAAGTTATGCGTTACGTTAAAGAAAAAGATGCAATTGCGCCACTCCTGCTAACGTATAGTCTAGCAGGCATGTCAGCCCATTCAACTACTTTTTTAGGGTGATTACTACTTTGCAGGAATAGAAGGGCAGGGTGGACTTAAATATCCTGCTTAAATATCCCACTTGACGAATTGGGGCTTTTGCATTATACTAATAGTTATAAGTGAATAAATTGTGATGGCGATAAAAAAAGCAGATTAGTGCAGATGATAAAATCGTTTCAAATAAACGGCCCGCAACTAGTAAATTCCCAAAGTGGTTTCCATCACTTCATCTTTGTCCTTGAAATTCAAAACTGGGTTACGGGCAAAGCCCGTCTTAGAGAAAAGCAATCTTCTGTTATAAGGTTACGCCGAAGGAAGAGCAAGATCTCAGAACTGTAAATATCAAGGAGACCGTTATGGCTGCAAAGCATGACATTCAGCAAGCCGGCAGGCATCGGAACATGCATTATTTCATTCGAATAGTGTTGCTCACGATTACTTTTTTCTCCATCCCGGTGATGTTGTGGCTTGATGTTCCGGCGGTACAGGCAATTTCCTTGGAAAATGCCTTCAGGAATGTTGAAACGGGAAACGTGCTACACATACCCTTCACGATGTGGCAAGCGAGCTACGATCTCTACATGGTAAATAGTGATGGGACGGGCCTGACCCCTCTGACCAGTACCCCGGAGTGTGAGTGTTACCCCGCGTGGTCGCCGGACGGTTCCAAGATCGCGTTCTCCAGACGCAAGGGCGGCCATGCTGTCATTTCGGTCATGGACCCCGACGGCTCGAACGTTAGGGATCTCTTCGAACCGGACCTTAGACAAAGTATTGACAACGTGGAGTGCGCGCCGGCCTGGTCTCCCGATGGCAAGCATATCGCCTTTACCAGCAGCCGAAGCGGCAACCCAGAAATTTATGTTATAGGTGCGGATGGTTCCAATCTGCGTAATCTCACCAACCATATCGCTGTTGACGCGTTTTCCGACTGGTCGCCCGATGGTTCGGAAATCGCCTTTGCGTCCAGCCGCGACGGTAATGCGGAAATCTATGTGACCAACCTTGCCGGTGATTACATGGAGAACATAACAAACACCAGGGATCGCGATGAAATAGGGCCAAAATGGATGAAAAATGGTGAGACGCTTGTATGCATGCCGACATCAAAAAGCAGGGGGGAATTATCTCTGATTGACAGAAAACAAAAGACGGTCAGCGTTTTGCGTCTTGACCGCGAGGCCCCCACCCTGGGTGCTTGTCCGTTGGACACGGGTGAGGTCGTGCTTTCCGACAGTTACCACGTTTTTGCTTACGACCTGGTTTCTGGTCAGTCCCGTACCATTCTGAATTCCCCCTTCAGACCGCCCTCTGAGGACGGTCCTAAACTTTTACCCATGTCAGCCCATAACGGGAAGATTCTTTTGCAAATCAGTAATCCTGATCTGATGAAGAAGTTCAGATTCCGATGGTTGTTTCTTTGCGCGGATGGCCAGCTTGTCTCGCCCCGTGAAACCAGAATGTTTACTGACAATACTCTGATTATCTTTCCGCAAGGGAACGAATTCGCCTTGGTGCATGCCGGGCCCAGATGGAAAGGAACCTATGCCGTTGTCCGTGCGGACGGGGTAATAGACCTGCTCGCGCCGCTGCCCAAAGAGATTTCCTCCACGGCCGCACCGTTGCGCTGGCATTACTTCGATGAACAAGGAGGTTTGGCGATGCCCCCGTGGTCGGTGGTCATAGCCCGGGATGTACCGGAACACGCGACAGTCTCCCCCCCCGAAAATGCCATCGAATGGGTCTTCCTGCTTGCGGACGGCAGTTTGCTTGGACCGGACGCTCCCATGAAGGCGCCGCTGAGCCCTGTACTCTGGATTGTCCGCGACGGGGCCGGCTTGAAGTTTTTGCGGTACGCCGGTGCAGATGATTATGTTGTGTATGCGACAGTAAGTCCGGACCGCAGAATAAAGGCCACTTCACCGGATACCCCAATTGCATTATGGTGGCCTGACACTGACGAAGACGGCAATCTTATAGGGATGGGCTGCGGTATACTCGATGCGCGTTCGAACTCTAGTGTCCCGATAATAACAACCAAAGATGGCTATTCTGGGATGCCCGGAAAATTGGCGTATTAGGGGTTTTATCATGAATCCATACATAAATAATACAAGAACCACAGTTTTCTATATACGGAATTTCTTGCGTAGTGGATGTCCACAACGATCTCATTATGTTGCTCTCTCCGGTCTCCTCATTGTCATTTCTCAATTTTCAACGGCACTCCAAATAAGCCCACATTACGGAGCGGGTTTTTCATCAGGTGACCGCAAAGGACTTATGGTTCGACAAATCGTTGATCATGTTCTGAATTCGATTATCGAACCGCAATTGGGCGGTCAAATACCTCTAGCGTTGAAGGTGGAGTTGGTGTCTATGCCCGTAAACAACCCAGGTAACGGATTGGTAACGTTTTGGACTGATAACGAAGGTGGATATATTCCCAGCCAAATACCGGATACATGGTGCGCCTGTGCCTTAGCTTCTCAGAGAGCGAATCGAGACTACAGAGCAACAAGCGGTGAATACGCGGGCTATCATATGTATGTCTGCTTTAATTTAACCATGATAGAAAACGGAGTCATGTGGTTGGAGTACGACAAACCGTGCCCGACAAGCAAGGCGGATCTCCTTTCAGTTGCCATTCATGAAATTGGACACAGCCTGTGTTTCCAACACATGGTAGAAGATGATGGCAGTTTCCCCCGCAATATGCCCTCAACGCTTGAAAAGAACATGTACTGGGAATTTGACGGATACCACTATGTGTTCGACACACTGCCGCAAGCAGGTAGAGCAACCGCCTTACGTGGTGGTGATATTTGTTGGAATGGCAGTCATGTGCATGAGGTTGGCCAGCAAAGGAGGCTGCAATTTCCAAACCATCCTGGGTTTTGTGATGCTATTTATGCAAAGATGAATGCTCCCATTGATACGAGCTCTGTATCCCACTGGCATCGCTCTCACTACAATCCTGAACAAGTAATGGAACCCGTTCTGACTACTTTGGGCGATTCCTTTATGGCGCGTGAAATTGGTTTATTGGGCCCCGCTTTACAGGACATGGGGTGGCCTGATATGACCCTCTTCGTGGCGGTTCCCACAACGCTTCGTTTTGCCCCATCGACTATGAACAAAGGAATGTCTGATCCCCAATCCGTCGTCGTTTCAAACAACTGGAATGGAACAACAAGCATTACTCTGGTTGAGATCCTCGGCGAGCATGCAGGTTCGTTCTCCATCCTGTCTGGAGGATCCCCCGGAACGTTGCCTTATCTTGCTACACGGTACATAAACATCGGATTTAACCCGGGCTCTGTCGGGTATAAGACGGCAATGCTGCGTGTTTCCTATAATGACGGCATGGCCAAACATGTTGACGTTGCGCTGGAAGGATTTGGCATCATGACCGACAGCGATGATGACGGAATATCCGACTTTGATGAGACACGGGACCTGTATGGCCTGTCCAATCCGTTTAATTGGCAAGTGACAGACTCAACAGGCGAAAATAGAGAGACGACGGGTGATGGTGTGGACGATGGGTACAACGATTTTGATGGTGACGGCATGAGTAACAGGGAAGAGTTCATTTTTGGCTATAACCCGATTGATCCAGACAATTATGGAGTTCGTACCGCATACGATACGGATGGGGACGGAATCCTTGATGAACATGAAGCAGCGGACCCGTCCAGTCCGTTTGATCCGTACAATGGCGATACCTCCGGCGACTACTTCTCAGATGTGCCTGACGGCATTCCCGATGGCCAGAATGATTATGACGGAGACGGATTTGACAATGCTTTCGAATATCGGTGGGGCACAAATCCATTGGAACCAGATTTTGATATAAAAATTCCGGCTTCTTCTCCCCTGGGTACTAGTTTGTCCATAATAAGTCTCTTATTTTTTGGGATTCTTCTTCTCAAGAAGCGTTCATGGCAATCATAGTACTCACCACCCACGATTTATGGCTGTAATAAGTGTGGTGTACGCGAGACAGCAGTCGGAATTCAAACGGAATTCAAAACTGGGTTGCGGGCAAAGCCCACGTTAGCGAAAAGCAATCTTCTGTTAGGGATTCCGCAGAAGGAAGAGCAATATCTCAGAACTGTAAATATCAAGGAGACCGTTATGGCTGCACAGCATGACATTCAGCAAGCCGGCAGGCATCGGAACATGCATTATTTCATTCGAATAATGTTGCTCGCAATTACATTTTTCTCCATCCCGGTGATGTTGCTGCTTGATGTTCCGGCGGTACAGGCGATCTCCCGGGAAAATGCTTTCAGGAATGTTGAAACGGGAAACGTGCTACACATACCCTTCACGATGTGGCAGGCGAGCTACGATCTCTACATGGTAAATAGCGACGGGACGGGCCTGACCCCTCTGACCAGTACCCCGGAGTGTGAGTGTTACCCCGCGTGGTCGCCGGACGGTTCCAAGATCGCGTTCTCCAGGCGCAAGGGTGGCCATTTTGTCATTTCAGTCATGGACGCTGACGGCTCGAACGTGAAGGATCTCTTCGAACCGGACCTGAGACAAAGTATTGACAACGTGGAGTGTGCGCCGGCCTGGTCTCCCGACGGCAAGCATATCGCCTTTACCAGCAGCCGAGACGGTAATCCCGAGATCTACGTCATGGACGTAGACGGCTCAAATCTCTGCAATCTCACCAACCATCCCGCCGTTGACGCGTTTCCAGACTGGTCGCCCGACGGTTCGGAAATTGCGTTCGCTTCCAGCCGTGACGGCAATGCGGAAATCTATGTGACCAACCTTGCCGGTGATTACATGGAGAACATAACAAACACCAGGGATCGCGATGAAATAGGGCCAAAATGGATAAGCGATGGCGAGACACTTGTCTGTATGCCAACCCAGAAGAGAATAGGGGAACTCCTATTGGTTAACAGAAAACAAAGAAAGGTCAAGGTCCAATGGATCGAAAGTGAGCAGCCTGCCGGGCCGGTGTGTCCTTTGGACAATGATGAAGTTGCGTTGTCCAATGGCCGTCATGTCTTTGCTGTCAATGTGGCGTCCGGTCAAACCCGGAGCATCATGAATCCCGAGCCCTTGCCGCTCTCTGCACCGATCAGCACCTTTATGCCTATATCCGCCTATGGAGAGAAAATATTGTTACAAATTAGCGTTCCTCAAATGCGGGAGGTGCGAAGATTCCGGTGGTTATTTCTGTGTGCTGATGGGCAACTTATCTCCCCTTGGGAACATGCATCGCTCACGGACAATGTTCTAATTATCTTCCCGCAAGGTGATGAATACGCGTTGGTACACAGCGGACCAAAATGGACTGGAACCTACGCCTTTGTGCGCGCGGACGGGAGAATAGAGATTTTCGAACCTCTACCAAAAGGAATCTCTTCTAGGGCCGCCCCGCTGCGTTGGCCCTACTTCGATGAACAAGGAGGTTTGGCGATGCCCCCGTGGTCCGTGGTCATGGCACGGGAAGCACCGGAACAGGCTAAGCCAGTAGTGCCTCCAAGTGATGCAATTGGATGGGCGTTTCTTCTTGCGGACGGTAGTTTGCTCGGTCCGCAATACTTGGTGCCGGAACAGAATTATTTGCTCTGGATCGTGCGCGACGGCGTTGGGCTGAAGTTGATACGGTATACCGAGGCGAATGAGTTGTCTATATATGCAGTGGTAAATCCGGACCGAAGTATAAAGGCGACATCGCCGGACTCCCCCATCGCGTTGTGGTGGCCTTACATTGATGAAGAAGGAAATCTTACACAGATGTCCTCCGGATGTCTTAATGCACGATCCACGTCTAGTATACCGATAACACTTACAAAGGAAGGCTTGGCTTGGATCTATCTGCCGGATTCATACTAATCAGAACAATTTATTTATAGAGGTTTTATTTATGATTAAGGTTACTTTGAAGTTGATTATCCTGCTTCTATTTGGTTCATCTAGCGCTTTTGCAGTGGGAATGATAGTAGACTTTGAATCTGGGTTTGAATCGTCGTCTCGTGATGTGCTCCTAGCGCGCGGAATAATAGAATACGCTGTGTCTGAAATCTTTGAACCGCAGTTAGGAGGACAAGTAACTCTGCATATTAAAGCCGAACTGCTTGATTTGCCTGTAAATGTTTCCGGTAGCGGAGGTCCTGTAGCGCTGACGCACAAATATTTAAATCCTTTATCTCCCATCCCGGGATTATTACCCGGCAGATGGTATGCTCTCGCGTTAGCATCGGAATGCTCTGGCATGGATTTGAAAGCGACAAGCGGCCTTCATTCAGGATATCATATGCATATTGCTTTTAACAGAATAATGCTCAATAATGAAGAATTTTGGCTATATCATGACCGGGATTGTCCAGTAAACAAAAAGGACTTTTTAAGTGCTGTCATCCATGAAATTGGACATGCCTTATGTTTTGGTGCAGTTGTTGATATCAATGGTAATTATCCTGATGATATGCCTTCTACATTTGAGATTAACTTGTCTGGTAATTTTGATCCAGAACCTGAAATGTATACGTTTGAAGAACTGGGGCATTCAGGCCGTGAAATCGTACTCTTGGACGGTGATGTGTGGTGGCATGGCGCCGCGATGTTTGTGGTGGGGCAGCGCAAACGCCAAACATTCCCTCCCGACGATGCGTTTAATGCTTCTTATTACTATGCAAAGATGATGGCGCCAATTACTACTTGGAGCGTTTCGCATTGGCATACAAGTCATTCCAGACCGGAGCAGGTAATGGAACCAGCATTGTCGGATGATTTGGGTTCCTTTATGGCACGGGAAATAGGCTTGCTAGGCCCCGCTTTGCAGGATATGGGATGGCCTGATATGGCACTCATGGCCGCGTCTCCCACCACCCTCCTCTTTGCTCCAACATCCATGAATAAAAGTTTATCCGCTCCTCAGACCGTTGTTGTTTCCAACAACCGCAATGGTGTAACAAGTATTACACAGGTTGAAATCTTGGGTGATCATGCTGGTTCCTTCTCCATTCTATCGGGGGGCTCTCCGACAACATTGCCTTATCTTGGAACGCTCTATATAAGTGTTGGATTTAGCCCGGGGTCCGTTGGATACAAGGAAGCGACATTGCGCATTTCCTATAATGACGGCATTACCAAACATGTTGATGTTGCGCTGGAAGGATTTGGCATTATGACCGACAGCGATGATGACGGAATATCCGACTTTGATGAGACACGAGACCTGTATGGCCTGTCCAATCCGTTTAATTGGCAAGTGACAGACTCAACAGGCGA
>Ga0123335_1003131_pt1 | contig 23607 bp, 8 predicted proteins | sample BiotimSIPDNA_2_FD_89707 | JGI IMG/M metagenome (GOLD analysis project Ga0123335, IMG submission 89707) | Anaerobic biogas reactor microbial communites from Washington, USA - Biogas_R2 time_0 SIP DNA | ecosystem: Engineered > Bioreactor > Anaerobic > Unclassified | place: Washington, USA...
CCAATTTCCATATTCTCCTCCCACATAACATTCTTTTTTATCCAGAATTGCAGATTTAATGTTAATTTATAGGGTTAATATTGTCAAACAAAATCTTTAGTTTTATTAAACTTTTTTTGTTTAGTAATAATAAACTAAATGTTTCAATATAGAGTGTTACAAAAAATCCTAATTTTTAAAAAAAAATTTTTATCTTCTTAACGAATATCAGCTATTTTTATTCTTATTTTTTTATAAAAAAAGCACCCCGTTTCCGAAGTGCAGATAAAAAATTTGTATCCCATCACTATTAGTTAACTAACAGCGGTTTGTCTGTATTTTCCATAATATTCCCACGCATTATCCGGCCACACCGCCAAGTTCGCAGAATTTGGGTTAAGGTATGCATGATTATAAATGGAGGATTCGTCCATATTGATAGTGAAATCCAATGGATTATTAATAGTAATTGCTGAAGTAAAAGCTTCATTAGTTAAATCTATTCTTGAAACTGGGAAGTTTGTCGCCCCTGATTGTCCCCAGAATCCTCCTGATACAGGATCGTGATCAGCTGGCCCGTTTCCGTTTGCCTCGTATCTTGCATAAGCCGTGGCAGTGTATACGGAAGGAATTGTTGCTTGACCTGAACCTGTCCTTCCTCCAATCAATCCACCCAAAAAGTCGTACATGTAAGTGTATGGAGCAGTCAGATTATATCCCTTAACCCCAACAAAATTATATCTGTAGTACTCTATTTTTGCATTAATTGAAGTAGCTGTATCAAGGATATTGGATGAGGTTTCATTATATCCAACTATTAGCCCAATGTAAGAGTAGTTTGAAGAAGTACCATTGCTTCTTCTGCTAACCAATAATTTTCCATTATAAGAAGTTGCTCTAATCAAGGTCTCATCTTCATAATGTGAAATAATAATTCCTCTGTTATATCCAACTATTCCTCCAAGATAAAGATTTGCGGTATCTGAACCAGGATCATCTCCGATTACTGGATTTGTCTTAGGATCGGGGGCAACTGGAATTTCTATATTGAAGTTATCAGCCCAGGTAGCGGTTCCAACTTCTGTGTAAATTGTATACGCTGCACTGTTTTCCGCAAAGACCGTTCCATAGGTTGCTGGCACGTAATTTGTTACAGCACCTATTATCGAACTATCCGCTCTATTGTATCCAACATGGCCACCAAAAGTTCCGCTTCTCCAAGCAGAGCCAACCCTTCTTCTATCAGTTCGAAGTCCAACAGTTACTGTACTATCTGTAATCGTACCACCATTGATTCCCGCTACTCCTCCAGAAATAGCCCCTGAAAGATTTATTTTCATACTCCCATCTACTGAAACGGAATCCATAAAACCAAAATTAATTCCAACTATTCCCCCTCCGCCAAAAGTAAGACAGTTTGGTTCAACTGGAGAAGTATATGCTGCAGTACTCCACTTAGAGTAAATGGTTATATCCGAGGTGAGGGCGGACACCACTATGTTTTCTACCTGTCTGTTGAACCCTAGGAATCCAACTGCTCCTCCGATATATCCTTGAGAATCAGTTTCGCTAAAACTAGGATCGACAGCCTGACAGGTATCAATGCTGGGATTTTGATCCAAACCTTGAGCAGATAACACCGCTCCAACTATTCCGCCGACTGCATAAATTCCTATGACTGTTCCCTTATTTGAAATAGAGTTAATCAATCTAGCCCTCTGTCCACTTCCGCTTAGAGTATCGGAAATGACACCCACTAGACCCCCTACTCCACCTGGTCTGAATGTAGCAATACTATTAAGATCTGTAATCCATCCCGAGTACTGACTCTGAACTTGAACGCTGACAAAGTTACAATTATTCACAATTGCTCCCTTATCAAGGTACCCCACTATCCCACCAACATACATACTTCCACTACAACTTCTGCCCGTAGATGGGTTAAATGAAGAAAGATCAGTCGTATCTATATTTTCTATGAGTGTATTCTCCCCTGCATATCCTGCAATAGCTCCAACATAGCTTGCCGATCCTCCGGATACCGAGAAGTTTCCTAGCCATATGTCCCTAACAATTGAGTTATTATTTAATCTTGCAAATAGACCTCTGTAGTCTCCTCCCGTTGAAGGATGATAATCATATAAAGCATAGTTAGTTGTTGCATCCTTATATCCCGATAAAATTCCATCAAAACCATTACCATTAGAGCATAATGGGGTGGATAGCTTTATATTATCTTCATATAAATCTATATCTGCAACAAGTATGAAATTGAAGCTATAGGTAGTACCACCAGTAGCATATCTTAAAGTCGGAGCACCACCAACTATGTTCCCATTGTATAATGCGTCAATGTTTTGAAGTTGTCTTATCGTCGCAATGCGGAAAGGCTTAGCTTCTGTACCATCTCCAGCACCCTCAGTATCTCCTCCATCAAATGGGTATTCTGTCAAAGGTGATTCAAGTGTCGAATAAACAGGATCTCCTGCAATATCATACCCAGTTAGAACATTTTCCTTGTCCCCGTAATATGAAAACTGGGCAAGCTTGGAAGTAATTGTGTTTCCATTAAGATTTATACCTCTTTGATATATTTCGCTTGATAGAATAGCATTCGGGCTTAAATACGGGCTTATACGATTTCCGAAATCTCCTGCACTTATTCCATCATAATTAACCGAGGCTTGTATCGGGATATTTTCAATCATTATAATTCCCAATGTAGCATCCGAATCATTGGGGCCATTGTCTTTAACATAGATCTTATCTATTGATCCCTGTGTCTTCCACCCCTTTGCAACGGCAAGAGCATCAGGCATTCTAACAAAGGAATTATAATAAACATTATGAATTACTAAGTCAGCTTCTGATCTAATAAAAATCTTAATGTATTTATCTCCGTTTGCGGCAATTCTGTATGTTGCACTTTCAATTTCTGTTGGATCGCTTTCGCCGAAAACTACCCCAGAGCTAATAATGCTGTCCCCAGTAATCCACATATCCGTTCCAAGTGTAGTTTCTAGATCTTCAATTCTTTCAATCTTATCAAATCTCGGGTTAAATTTAGTCCAATCATTTGGATTTGCAGGATTGTACCCGGTAGCGAGTTTAAAGACAAGCCTGTTTCCTACTCTGGCGGTATATGTGATTTTTCTTTGTGTCATAGTTGGAGAAGCCGGATCAGACCAAACTTCTCCCACTTTAGTCGCTAACCCATAGAAGGAGATATTGGGAAGTGCATTGACTATATACGGAGCACTGCCTGAAGCGCTGACTACCTCCATTGTAATGTTGAAGATTCGAGTATATCTGGCAACAACGCTATAGGTCCCCACCAGCCAGTCTAACCTAATATCCAGACGCTTTGTAGTATCTGTGTATTTGTAGCTCATATATACATCTGTTAAACCCACTTGTTTTAGGGCCAAAGGATTTTCATCGTCTAGTGGAAAATAAACATCATTAACGACTAAATACCATCCATTAAATTCATATCCTTGTCGGAGTCCTGCATCAAGGACAACTGTCTTGTAATACTCAAAGCTGGCCGAAGACAACGAATTCTCCACTATTACAGGGCGAATTCCGGCAGCTCCTTGCGCAGTGTAAATCCCTTCTTGTTCACTTGCTCCTTCCTTAAGAATCTCAACCGGAACAACCTTTTGGAATAAAGGCCTAATTCTAATTGCTGGAACCTCTGTGGTCTCCTCCCATAGTCCGGTTCCCGCATTGTATGTCCAGATACTGGTCTTAGCGCTTGAATTATCAATAAAACCACTTGTGTTGAATATACTATAATAGGAAGAACTGACAAGAGAACTAATGGGGAAGGTGTAAGAAACTCTCTTGTAATCCATTGTCCCAAGAGTTCCTCCAAGTTCCTTAACATATGGGATATTTGCCCAGCCAAATGACTGAGTGGATGTTTCGTATTTATAATACTGCCACCCAAGGAATTTATACGTCGGTCCAGCAAGTGCTGCTCCTGCCCAATTTAGGGTAATCTCATTGTTGGCCCAGGTATTATATCCGGAGGTCGGATTTTCTTTTACGCCCGAAAGGGTGTTAATCTTACCCATCATCTTAAAGCTTAATTCGTTATGATCTAAAGCTCCTTGTTTTGAGTTGATTATCCCTGATTCTCTGGTATACCTCATAGTCTGCTCTCTATATGGTACTACTTCATACGTAATATATTCGGGATCAAGATAAATGTCATCTGGCGAATCTAAAGGATCATACTTATATTCGTTTTCAATAACTACGTTGTAAACTGGTATGAATCTTGCAACGATATCAACGGCAAAAACTGTTCTATTGTCGACTATTTTATCCTTAATTTGTGCAGAATCATCCAGTCTAACGACAACTTCTATTTGACTTGGGTAGGATTGAGCAAGGTTCTTAAATAGATTTACTCCATTTACAAAAAATCCTACAAACTGCCATCTTACATTCCATCCTGAATATGCTGGGGTGGGAAGATTAAGTTTCAAAGTAACATAATCTCCAAAGTTGTATGTGCCATTTGCATTAGTTGGGGTGATAAAGGAAGGTTTAAGATAAACGGAGTTGGTTGAAACACCTTCATCAGTCATTATTGTTAAAGTGCGGGTAAACTCAATTTGCTTCCAGAATTTGACCTTGAATATAGCATTTTCTGCTACGTTCTTCATTAATACTCTAACGGTTGCTATTCTGCCCATATAGGTTGCGGGGTTAACCGGATTATTAGCCACATCATAATATGTCACTGTAATCTGGTTGTCGAGAGATGTAACTACTGGAGAAAATACTCCGGTACTCCTTCTATACCCATCTTCAGAAGCCCTCGCCATATATCCAAGAGAGGAAATGGAATCGAATCTATAGTTGGAGTTTGGCTTAATGGTAACTTCAACCGTGCTATCTGGAGAAATTAGAAGAGAATTATTAACCAGAGCCGAAGGACTACCATTTACAAGGTATGTAATTGTTCCTCCTGCATTTGATTGCAAGGATCCTTCAGTTTCCATCGCAAAACTGAGATAAACATTATTCCTTGCATAAGAGTAAACTAACTTATCTTGGAGAATTGAAACCCCTTTATCGTACTCAACGTTCCCTGCACCCTGTGAGTAAGAATAAGACGTTTTTTCTATATCGTAATAAACGTAGCTTCTCGATGGATTAACCGTAGGACTACTATCAATTGTTGTTAGTTTAATAAGTGCTCCACTTCTTACCAAAAATTCATATTTCCCATCCAAATTTTCTGTATTCACATCAATCAGGTCAACGTATGAGTTAACTATATTGGGAAGAACAACACCATTAGCTGGATCTTGGTAATGTTGAGCTGAGGCAAACACCCTGGAATAAAGTCTGTAATTCATTAGCTCAGGTTCACTAGTTGCGAAAGAGCCCTGTACATATTTAAACTCCGGATGGACTTCAATAGAGACCTTATATAATCTGAAGTACACCGCACGGAACTGCCTGTCTTGCTTAAGATTTACTCTCATAGTTCTACCGCCAGATAGAAGCTCTATGTTGGGGGTAGAGGATGTAACATAAGACCAAACACCATTTACATTTTCTTGGTATCCTGAAAACTCATATTGAGATTGAGCTATTGGGTCAACGGCCGAGTTAAAAAGTCCATACACGCCATAATCATGGGGAGCGCTAGGAGCTATATTATCTGTAAATTCCCTACTAGTAGCAAACGCAGGAGTTACTCCTTCTATCTTAGGAATCAACCCATCGTCAGCAAAAGAGTTACCCTTGTTAACATAGTTAAGCCCTGTCCCATCTAGCTCTGACTCAATCAAGTGGAAATCAAAGTCGCACAAGTGTTTATCTTTTTCCACTAGATAGAAAACTCTTATAATCTTCTGATAGGAAGAGTGGAAATCCATAATATCTAATAATTGTCCGTACGCAGGAAGAGACAAAGAAGCATCTTTTGGATTATACTCATCTTCATCTAATATTTCGTCATCGTTTTCTGTTAGAATGTAGCTCAAATAGTCAAACGCATCCGAATTTCTGAATTCAATTCCCTTGATGCTAAACCCTTCATCCAAATCGTGGTTGAATATTGCTCTAACTGAAGGGTCATACATTATTCTACTGTTGTTAATTGTGACCAGCAGATTATCGTTTGTAAGTCTGTTATTGATTTGAATCGCAACATTGTAATACAGAGGGGCAAAATATGGAATAATGCGTACAGTCTTATTCCCATTTAACAAGGAATCGCTAATTTCCTTTTGGACTACTTCATCCTGAATGTTTCTTGTATCGGTAGAATATCTGTATAACTTGCCTTCTGCTGAATCGACTTTTGAATAAGTCAAAGTATTCGAAGAAACACTGTATGAAATCCCATTAATTTCAAGCTGACTCAAATAATATCCATAATCCGCTAAAATTTCCCAGGTTACTTTTTCATGATGGGCAACTGAAGTTGTATTCATGTCAACAAACTCTCCGTTTGCAGCAAGAACATAAACAACAGCATATGTCTTTATTCTGTATTTTACATATATTTCAACGTTTCCAGTCACGTTAGCTATAGTAAAAGTCCTGGTTCCTGTACCATCATCCGCATCTAACCCTGCTTCTGAATTTAATATCTCTGCCTCAGAATAGCCCTCATCATCCATTTTTACGGAAATAGATTCAATTTCAAAACCATTTGGAACAGTTAAATGGAATATGAGTTTATCTCCATATCTTAATCCGATATAATCCCCTGCTAGATTGCTGGACTTAATATATCCGGTTTCAAGAATTGTACCATCTGTACTCCTAAAAAACTGAGGAGTTTGCATCGGGACATTTTCGTTTAGTCCCGCCCAAGAAACAGCATTAATTATTCTCTCCCCGTTGTTAATAGAAAAACTTTTCTTGTAATCTCCGGTTGGATCAAATAATACATCGTATCTATTCCTCTCAAGAAGAATAACTATATTCTTTGTTTCGCGAATATTAGTTAATAAATATGTTCTTGTGGAACTAAGTGCGGTTCTCATCGTGTCATTTTCTATTCCATTGATTTTTACCGAACTAATGTAATAACCTTTAGAAAGGGTCACTGAAATAGCGGAGGAATTATCCCATGTCACATCCGATGGGCTGGCAGAAGCCGATCCCCCTTCAAATTGTGCTATATCAACCGAATACCTGTTTATGGAAAATGTAGCGCGTGCTGAAATATTTGTTCTTGTAGAATAATCTGAGGATCCAGCAACGTCCCCGGATACACTTATCGAAACACTATTAATAATGAAGGAGCTCACTCTATATCCCTCTGTACTTACTCCGTTTGTATAGTTATTTGGAATAGCAAAGAGTCTCACAAAAGTGTCATAAGTTACCACAAGCTTGTCTTCGTACACCCAAATATGCCCTCTAGTTGTAGTTACTTCCGAATTAACAAACTCTCCTGAAGAAGGCTGGGAATCGCCCGGCTGTAAAATAATTATATTGGGAGACCATAGAATATTGTTAGCCTCATCTCTTATTTTCACCGTTCCACCCACATTTTGTTCCATGATAATGTTATAAGTGTTAATAGTGAATTCTGTCTGCGCTAAAATATTGGAGGTAATAACACCGGTATATTTATTGGAACGGACATACGCCCTTCGATCCTCTCCATTGAACAAAAATTGAGTTCTAGAATATCCAGTTTCGGGGAAAAGGAATATCTCAAAAGTAGTACCATACTCATAATATATCCCATCTACCAAGACAATTTGAGCAGTGCTACTGTATGGGTTAGTAAATTGAGCTTTATAATTTCTTTCCTCTACATTACTATATCCTGACCCAAGTTGGTTTACGGACAGCTCCATGGCAAAAGTGAACAACTTTCTTCTAAATTCTACTTTTAGCTCATCTATATCATTCGTTAAATTATATATGGTGTAGGACCCGCCATTTTTCGGCATATCCACGTCGCTTATAACAACCTCAGTTCCATCCGAATATTTAATGGAAAATCTGTTGATTTCATACCCACGAGCGGTTCTAGGTTGGATAAACACCCTAATATTGCTTCCATGTGCAAATCCGGTATACTCGTTGTTTGCATCCGGCAAAAATCCTACTATAGTGACACGTCCAAAGTCCTGAGGAGTCTTATCAAAATCTTTGTAGTTAACACTGGTATTTGTTGCATTAACTTTCATAGAATAAACGTTAACCTCGTAGAGGACCTGAATTCTAACATTTGATGAGATGGTCATTAGTTCATAGAAAACTTCTGTTAGGTCGTTATCCCTAATGTTTCCAACTCTCCAACCAGTATCATCGATTCCATTAACGATTAATCCGGAAATATGATACCCCGGGTTTGCAGTCATCTTCAACCACAGTGTGTCCCCTGAATTACATAACAATTCGGTATAATCGACAAACTGAGAAGACACTCCACCAGGTGTTACCTTTTTGAAAAGAGTTTCTCCATTTAAATCTGGGACATAAGTTATTGAATATTCATTAGGAAGAAAGTTTACAAAAATAGTGGTATCCGAAGTAATCTCCATAGAAAGGGTTCCACTTTCAGTAACATCCAAATCGTAATTATCCACCCTATCTGTCAAATCAAAGGGAGAGAACGACACACCGTTAATAATAATCGATTCTATGAAGTGAAAATCATCCGCATTTATAAAGAGCGCAAAACTATCTCCATAGTTCACATCTTTTATCCCTATCTCCTGGCTAAGAGTGCCATTACCCTCCATATCCAACGAAAGAGAAAATGAATCAGGTTGAAATGCAGCAAGGATATATAAGTTATCAACGGTATATTCAACTGGAACATCATAAACAAAAACCTGATTATCTGTTCCCACATCAATAGAATGGATCGTTCCTAAATATCCAACAGTAATACTCATCGTTTTGACGGTATACCCCTTTCTAGCACTTGCTTTAATTTTGAAAGATTCTCCCTCAGAAAATATTTTTGTTTCCGAAGTAATGACCCCGTTTGAGTCAGAGTTATCTATATTTACAGAAAATCTGTTTGGAATAAAGATTGCCGAGACAAGTAAAGCCCCTGCTGGCATAGTGGTCAAATATACTCCATCCGAGATACCTGAACTGATTCTCTCACCATTGATTATCATCGCAAGAAGCATATAACCTGTACTCGGCACCATCTCAAAAGTTAAACTCGTGCCTTCAGGAACATCCGTACTCTCATCAATATCGGTAGAAACCCCTCCAATTTCAGCAGTGGCTGAGAGTGTCCCGTTGTCCGGTTCAACAAGTTTTACATCATATGAAGGAGGAGCATCTGCAAAAGTAATAAAAATATCTATATCTGTTCTGACTCTAGCTACTATGAGATAGGTATATGAGGGGCTCTCATCCAAGAAATATTGTCCCCCATCTATATTCTCATTCAAATACTCTGTCTGGGTATAGGAATATGAATTACTAGGATCCACGTTTCTCACGAATACATCTTCTATCGAAAATGCTAATCCAACAAACGGAATAACCTCAATGGTTAAGTTCTCTCCATAGACCAGGCTATCATCATAAACTGTTGCGCTTCCAATGTTATAACCATTCGCTATTACGTCTGAATTTAGTTTATTCTCTACATATATCGTGTAATAGGAAAGCAGAGGTTTCGTAGTAACGGTAACTACAAAATCAGAAGATATGTTATCTAACTGAAGAACATGGGTGGTCGCTGAAAATGCAATATCTTCCGAGATAATCGTCAAGGGATCCGATCCGGAATAATACTCAACGCTATCAATTTGATTGCCCGTTCCGGCATTTATTGAGAAAGTGTTATTGCTTCCAACACTTAGTCCCGTGAAAGTCTTTCCAGCGCTGATACTGTATGAGATATTTTTGAAAGTAACACTCGCACCCGACACAGGGGCAAATGAAACCGCGATCCTTCTGGAGGTAAAAACAAAATTAACTGTAAAATCCTTTTCTACACCAGTCAATGTATGAACAATACTCGTTCTGAGCCCTACTAAACTCTGGGCTACTCCATCAACCTCGATTGCTGAGATATAATAACCTTCTGAGGTTTCTGCCTTGATGTCGTAATTTCCACCATACAAAACTGTTCCCGAATTATCTGCCCAACCATTTCCTTCTGTCGTAACTTCAATATTAAAATATATTTGTTCAAAAATTACTTCTACTAATGCATCGCCCTTTATGGCATCTATTGTCAATATCATGTAGGTTACACGAGGATCAAGAATATCCCCTTCCTCGTAACCATCTCCAAGCACTTCAATTAAAGAAGTGGAGAAGCCTGTAATTGGTTGATAAGGATCAATAGTCCATCCATTAACCTTAATCGCTCTCAGATAATACCCGGCATCTGCTTGTACCTCTATTCTTGGATTGCTGTTTTTCGGATAGTCAATTTGCGGATCCAATAAAGTTAACGTTCCATTGTCAATTTCCTCCGGAAGAGGTAGAGTAACCTCGTATCTGAAGTCTCTGTAAGTAATATTTATGACCATGTTTCGACTAACGCCACTTAGCCTAACCGTGTAGTAGGTTGCCAGATAAGGTACAGATTGGCTAACCCCATCGGCAACAACAGACATAATATAGTTGCCATCTTGTGCATTTATCTCAATATTCTTGCTAGCTCCGTAATTTGCTGAAAAAACCACGGTAGTTTGATCTGAGGAAATGTATCCTGTTTCTGCTTCATCAACATCATTGTATACAATCGTTCCCTCCGTTCCAGCAGAGCCATTGTTTACTTGGATGTTATATCTTGCCATTCTAAATCTAGCTATTACTGTCTTGTCTTGATCAGGAGAATTAATTGAAAAATCGTAATCTCCCTGATCTGGAGGCATATCAATTACAACACCCCCAATGTTGACTTGAACAAGCCTATATCCTGATGCTGCTTTTATCCTGAATCTATATTCCGCATTTACAGCCATCTTGAATTGTCCTCTGATGGCCACCTCTGTATCTCCCAGCTCAGGATTCTCCGGATCGGATTCTAAATTGACGATTGTCCCCGATCCCTCAGCTATGCTTACATTTAAGTTAACCTTATTAACCTCGAATACTGGGACTACATATGTCACTTCCCTGTCAATTTTATATGTCTTATCAACCGGCTGCGATGTTGGGAGCATGTCTTCCCCTCTAACAAACCAGCCCTTAAATGTATGGTTAGTTAAAATAACCGGTTCTTCGGGGAAAGCACCTTCTAGTGCGCCAGCTAAACTATCCTGATAATATGCTTTTAATACTCTCCCGCCTACGGAAGGATCATAACCCATTTGTTCGTCAAGGAAAGCTGTGTTCTCATTTTGGCCCTGTAAAAAGATTACATCATATACTTTCTTTTCCCATTGAGCTACGAGCTCGGTTGGCTGGGAAAATGTATAGGTATTGTCAATAATGACTGGATTTCCAAATTCATCAAGCTCTCCGTTACTTACCGCCCAACCCTTAAACTCATATCCAAGCATAGACAGGTAGCTTAAGTTTTCAACATCAAAATATGTTCCTATCTCCTCGTCATACCTGATGGTAAAAGGCTCTCTGGCTTTTACAGACATCGTGGTAAAACTGATTTGACTTTCTATATATACAAAATGAGCCCTTATGTATAATTCCTCTACAGCAGAATCAGGAGTAAAATTGAGGGCATATTCCTCGCTAGTTCCTGTTTGTGATGTACGGAACTGTATATTGTGATCAACTCCAACTTTTATAAGTCTTTGTTCATCTTCGGGTTCAAGATTAACCCAAATACCATCTATTGTTTTTACTGACCATCCCACGAACAATCTATCGGGGTTAGCCAGAACTCTTATAGTCGCAACCTGGTCCTTTTCATAAAAAGGAATGGCGTCACTCGTTCCAAGAGCAACTCCTTCTGAATCCAGGGTATACTCAATGAAAGTATCCGTGGCGTATTTTTCGTAAAGTGGATATATATCTGTGTTATCGGTAATTTTTGAATAGTCCTTATCAAAACCAACAAACTTATATCCGTACAGTCTCATGTTGGTCTCATTTGCCCTAGGAATTCTTGTGGGTGATTCATTATATGCAACGATTTCTTCTCTAGCCGTTGTACCATCCGGATAAAAGAAAACTACCGCATAACGGCGTTTTTCAAAAACAGCGATAATTCTCTGGGATGAAGAAACTTCTTTGTCTAACCTGCTTGCGTTCGGATTTGTATCACTCCATTTGACAAACTTATATCCCTCATCAGGTATTGCCTGCACCCTGGAAGCATCGCCACCCGCAGGAACCTGTTGAAATGTATCACCCTCAATCCTGCCACCAGTGCTTGCTACATATTCTAAATCCAAAAGAGTCGGAACAACTTCATACTTTATGGCTTGTTTAAAACCGCCGTAATCGAGTATAACGTTATTCAAAGTACCGGGGTCAGATGTATCTAGCCCAGCAATAATCAATTCAGAAAGAGCAACCTTCTTTTCGGAGCCATCTTTATATTTCACCGTTGCAAAAACTTTGGTCAAATCAGCATCAACGCTTATTATACCTTCGTTATCTGCAACGATAGCTGCTATTTCCGTTATTTGGGGTTCTGCATCGGGAGCAACTCTAGGAAGAACAATAGCGGCTGTAACAATTGAAGCAACAGCAACAACGGCAACGACAATAAGGCTAATGCCTATCTTTGCGTTTTTTGTAAATGCTCTGCTTCCAAGTTTTGCCATTTGAATCCTTAGTTATCCTGTCTCCCACAAAATAATGCATGTATATATCGCGCGCAATATTATGCACATGTTTATTATATATTAAGAGTATGTCTAAATCAATTGCTTTTACACCCTGAAAATTAGTGGAATTTTCCTCTTTCACAAGCATTTCACCATGCATATGAACATGTTTATTCCCTCTATCCCTTTCTTTTTTCATAATAACGGGTTTTTGGTTCCCTTTATTATTTTTAATGGTTCCTATATCCGGATTTATTGTATGCGCAAAAATACATCTCTTCCGAAATTTTGATTTATTTAAAACCCAATCTACTCCAAGATTTAGAAAAAAAACACAATCTTCACATAAATTAGCCCATTGAAATTTCTCTATTCTTTTAAAATAGCATTTCTTAGTTAAATGCGTTTAGTTAATTATTAACATACTTTGTATTATTTTTAAAATTAGAAAAGCTCCCGTCTTTAAAGTGCCCAATTTGATTCTTTACTTTCTAGATATATAGTCAATTTGATTTTTTACTTTCTATGTAGTGTGCTAAGAAATCAGCAACTATCTTACCGTTTAAGCTTGCTGCTTTTTCTAAAAAAACCGAAAAATCCTCATGCGCATTCTGGCCCGCATCATCAGATATGACTCTTATTACACCAAAAGGAATTCCCTCTAATTTTGCTACTTGAGCAACTGCAGCGCTCTCCATATCACAAGCTAAAGCCCCGAATTCCTCTGCTATCTCTTTGGCTTTTTCTTCGCTTGCAATGAACTGATCCCCTGTAGCAATAATTCCAATATTTGCCGAACTAGAAACCTTCTTTAACATATTCTTTATCTCTATGGTTGTCCGAATAATTGGGGAGTCCATTCCTGGCAATACCCCCTTGGCTCTTCCAAAAGAGGTCAGGTCTATATCGTGTTGGACTAAGCCATCCGCAATAAAGATGGATAATTTGGGAAGTTTTCCGAGTCCACCGGCAACTCCAGTGGAGATAATGCATTCAGGAGAAAAATTCTGAGAAAGGGTTGTCGTGGTTCTTGCCGCATTTACTTTTCCTATTCCAGCAAGCGCGACAGCAATTTTCACTTTATTTATCTTACCTACAACGAATCTTTGCCCTTTAATGAAGATTTCTCTTCTTCCAGAAATATAGCTTTCTAATGAGCTGAACTCTTCTTCCATTGCTATAATCAAACCAACTGTAACTTTTATCATACGCTCCTCCAGATACCTTAATTGTAGCATAAGATTTCATCTTACAAAACAAAACCTGCGACTTAGCGCAGGTTTGTTTCAGATCTATTAATTTATGCTCCTAATAGTAACGTCACTCAAGGTCAAAGAACTCTCCGGTAAAACCTTTTTCTAAAAGAAATATACCCTCACCACGAGATAATACTTCAGTTAGACTAACCATTCTAACGAGTGATTTTTACTATCTGGTGATTATTCCTCAGCAGGAGCTGTAGCTTGAGTGTAAGTTATTACTGTTACTTTTCCATCGAGAATTCCATCGTTTCCAAGTACGATATTCCCAGATACAACATGGGTAGTTTCATCTGCTGTTGCTGTTCCAACTTTACCTAAATTGCCAACTACCCTGCCAACAATTTCTCCAAAGCCCTTATTGATAACCTCTTCCGCACTTCCTTCTTCAGAATTCTCACTATCAACCATTTCGGATAAAAGTCCTAAGATTATTTCGGAAATCTGATTGTCTTGGTCATTGATTCTTAAGTCTTCGGAAACAAACACTAACTTTCCATTTGCATCTGCGCTTACGCCTAAATCGGACACCATATAAACCTTAGAAGGTACTGCTCTCAACGCAAAATTTAAAGCAGGATTATCTTGTTGTTCTGTGGCTTGTTGAATCAAGCTTTCAATGTTAATGGAAATAACAAAACGCATATCCCTTTCGCTTCCTTCAACATTTATGATAATTTCTTCAACCTTTGCACTTAGTTGTTTAAACGCTTCAACAGCTTCTTCTTCTCCCTCTTCTTCGGCTTGTTCTGATCCTGCAGAGATAATTTCATTTATTAAAAATGCAAGAGTTGTATCATTGTACTCGAGCAGCAATTCTTGGTCATATACTACTGCATTTTCTACTATGGCAAGATAATCTATTTCTCCACCCTCAGACGCACTGCTTACACCCAGATTAGCTTCAACTATCGGTTCTTCGACTTCTGGGTCCGGGGGGTTAGACACCATATCCTCAAGGCTGGGTTCTCTAAAGAGATTTCTAAATTGCTTGATAATGTCAAAAATCTTCATATCAGCAAAGCCCATGCTTCTGATACTTACGCCTTCTGAAAATTCAAAATCCGCAACTCCAAGCTGAGCAGGAGTCATACTTCCTAAAACGACTACTCCAATGCCTACCACTACTACCAAGACAATAATAGGTAATACTATTGCTTTAAACAGGAACTTCAATATTCCATTTGATGTTGGTTGTGCCATATTATTTTCTCCTTATCACTTTTTCGAATTATTCTTCGAATTATTAAAAATTGTACACGCGCACATTATTAATGTCAATGATATGATAGTTTACGCCGGTTATGTGTACATATTCTGTTGATTATATAAAATATTAGTAAAATTTCTAATTCTCGCTCTATCTGGACGTACATTTATAAATTTTTTGATTAATCAGTCAAACTAAGGTAAAGTTCTTTACTTTGAGCAAGCTGACTTACCTTATATGTATAAATCTTCAGATACTCCGGTCAATCTGGCGTAAAGCTCATAACTCTGAGGGACTGGTTCTCCTGGCAAGATAGCGGGAGTTCTGCCCACACTATCATAGACAACAAACACTGAAGGATTTAAGATAGTTTCAACATTTATAAATCTCTTTACTATCATATCCAATCCACTAATAAACGGGGTCAAAGGTTTCCCATCTGGATCTACCATCACAATTTGATCAACCCTTAGCCTAGGGTCCTCACAATGTACTTTTTCAATGTTAGGTTTGAATATTGCCCCCATAGCAAGCATTGCCACACTAACATACTTTTTACCATTGTATGTGTAATATAACCTAGATAATTCGGGAACCTTAAAATAGTCCGCGAAAGCAGAATTCAACATTTTCCGCATTGTCCCCGAGGTCTGTTCATCCATCCCAAAATGATCAGAAAGGGCTCTTATTATTATCTTTGAAAACATATTCGTGAAAGAATCGGGCGAATGCCAATTATATACATCCATAAAACCTTCAATGTAGAGTTCCGGCATGTAATTGTATTTTAAATCTTCAGGATTCAAGTCCGAGTTGTAAAGGAAGCACACTGCAGGACCATCCGAATGTTTAAAGACATTATTTCTTATGGTCATCATTGGTTTCAATCCTTTCTCATAATAATCCCCTTCCCTTTCGTTTGCCCATTCGGTATATAGGGAATATGTAGAATTATCCCCCAGGATACATCCCTCAACCAGTACTCGTCTTCCCTGTTTTATCGCAATACCATATTCTCCGTTTCGCGCTTGCACATATCTGAAAGAAATTAACGAATCTGCTCGAAAATTATATATAAAAACCCCCGCCCCTCTTAAAGAACTTTCCTCAAAAGTGGGTGAATTTAAAAAGATTATCTCCTCGAATGAAATCTCTCTCTCGAAAAATCGTCTGTCTTGTAATTGTTTCCCTTCCGGCACTCTGAGGCCGCTTCCCGACCAGTTATATGGCTCTCGGAATATATTTATTGCTCCAACAAACGTATAGTTTAAATCTTCGTCAGAAATAGCGCAGGAATTGTAAGTGAATCCGTTCCCGTAAAAAGATACTCCCGTATTGTAGTTAACTGGTTCAGTAGCAAATATGTCCTTTTGCATGCATATGTTATACTCTTCATCAAAATTCAAAAACATTATTTCTTCAAATTTCTCAACATTAACATAGCTAGGATCGTTCATGACGTTGAATGTAAATGAGCTTTTTATATAATCATACTTCCTTCCATTAACATCCAAAAATGCAGTGATAGTGATTGTCTTTCCTATACTTTCATCCTTAAAATTCAGAACTACATCCTGGCTGTCTTCATCTAACGTTATCTCTATTCCTTCTTCATCCGAACTTTCCCAAATTACATCGAAAGTATTTCTTTTATCAAGGAGACCAAATTCAAAGGTATTAATGATTTCATTGTTTTCATTCAACCATTTATTTCCCCATTTTCTGGTAAGTTGTATGCCAAGTTTTGAATGCTCTGTTCCATAAGTGAGGGCAAAGGCAGGCACTTTCTCCCTTACAGTAATTTGCATTTCCTTTCTCTCACCCATATAGTCAGCATAAATCACTGCATTCCCTGCTTTTATGGGAACCATTACTTGGCTTGAAGAATCAACTTCCAATATACTTGTATCAGTTGAAAAAAACTCAATATCTTCTATTCTGTTTCCAGATAGAGACTCTTTAATGTTAAGAAAATATGGACCATTGTTAGTATATACCTTTTCAAATGGGTCTTCAAAATCCCAGTCGTTTTTGCTTGCCTCCGTCAACTTAACATAAGATATCATTTCTTCATAAGTATCTGGATTTGTATACGTGACCATATAGAGTAAGGGTGAAATGAGGGATACTTCAGTGTTTTCGGGATCAAGAACTAAAGAATCTTTCACCCACTGGGCACTGGCTTTTCCCTCTTCAACATAAGCGGTTCTGCTCTTAATAATTGCCTCAGTTGTATCGACGATAACATCGAATACAGAATAATTCATATTTTTATCTCTTGCAGATACTCTTACCTGAGATAATCCTCTTTTTTGGATAGACAAGTACCCGTTTGGAGAAACCCTGACCGAATCACCATCAACTACCCTCCAGTACATTTGACTTTCTTTAAGGGCATCTATTGGGTAAATATCGGCATACAAGGTTGTGTTATCTTTAATCTTTACGACTTCATCTTCCGAAATTTCTAGGATCTCTTTCTCTTCTTCAAGGCCATTTATTCCGTATGAATGAGAAATAGCATACACGCTTATTTTTTCGATTGACTCAGATTTTATGTTAAAAGTAACAGCCCTTCTGACATTCACATTCGCTTTTGCGCTGATTATTACTGTTGCTATTCCTATTTTTATGGGAATAACCCGATACTTATTTGTCCCGAAAATTTGCTCAAATTTCACTTCTCCCGAATTATTTTCATCAAACTCAATCTCATTAATCCCATCCTCTTTTGTCATAAGAGGAAGAATATCAACCATAATAAATTCATTTTGTGCTTTTAGATCAAGAGTAATGATCGAGTCTCTTTCTACCACCTTATTGAAAGAGTCTTTTATCATAATCCCTGTCGGATTGTCCGGTGTTGCCATAGAGAGAATATTGCTAGTAGCTGATAGCGCAAACACCACAATTATGGGAATAAAAAATATTACAATTATTAAAAATTTTTTCATTAGTCCGTCTCTTGTAAAAGTCCTTTATCCACTTTCCACGGGCGAACTTGAAAGATTTTTCTTTTTCATCACATATCAATAACCGATAGAACCATTATTCTGAGAAATCTTGAATGATTTCTTTCTTAGCTAGCTATATATATCGATGAATCGTCTTTCTTAGTGTCTAACCATGGAAGACATTACTCTACATTTATTCATACAAATTTACAGATTGGCCGGTCAGCCTTGCATAAAGCTGGTAGTCTTGAGGAACAGGATCTCCAGGTTTTACTGCGGGCTCTTTTCCTCCCTGAAAATCATAGCAAACCAAAGCGCTTGAATAGGTCACTTTGTCTAAATCCATAAAGCTCTTAAGCAATGTTTTTAACGCATTTACGGTCGAAGATAGAGGAACACCTTTTTCATCCTCCATTGGAACATCTAATACGGTAAGTCTTGGATCGTTGCAGACTATTTGTTCCGCTTCAGTACGGAAAATTGCGCCAAGGGCCATCATGCCTACGCTGACATATTTTTTGTTATCCTTCCAGTAGTAGATATTATTCAACACAGGGCTTCCAAAATAGTCTTTGAAAGCTTGAACCATCATTTTGTCTATAATATTAACTGCTTCTTGGGTTGCGGAAGTATAGGCGAGCAAACTTTGAACTACGATTTTTGAAAACATTCTTTCAAATGATTCTTGGGTATGCCAATTGTAAATATCTAAAAATCCATCGACTAATATATCTGGCATGAAACCCTTTGCCAATGATTCCGCGTCTATTGAGTTACCATATGCAAAAGCAACTCCCGGGCCATCTGAATGCTTAATAACATTATTTTTAAATGCTAATTTTGCTCTCTCATTTCCAAAAGCTCCATGTGGGAATTCGGGATATACCGCAAATACTGAATAAGTGTTGTTATCTCCTAATATACATCCTTCAAAAGAAACATCTTTTGCCCAAACAACTTCAATCCCTCTTTCAGCGTTCCTAACCTGCATATATTTAAAAGCAATCTTGCCCTTCCAAGGGGCAATTATAGTGAAGCAACTCCCACGATTTGGTGATTCTTCTATTGAAACTGCATTACTCATTCTCAACTCTTCAAACGTCAGGTCCTTTTCCACACTTTGTGTATCAGTATAAGTTTTCCCCTCAAGCTGTTGAACCCCATATCTTCCCCACTGATAAGCTTCTCTGAAAATACTTATCGCTCCCACTCCCAAAGGAAGGCTTGGTATTTGAGAGCCATCGAATAAAAACCCGTTTCCAAAAATCGAGATACCCACATTCATGCTCAATACATGCGTCGCCATAATATCACTTTGCAAACAAGCATTATATATCTCATCAAAAGCTAGCTCTTTCATTTCCTCAAAATTATAGACATTTACGTAATCCGGAGTATCCATCATTTTGAACTCAAATGATTTTCTGAGGCCAGGAACCTTTCTATTATTTACAATCAAATCTGCGCTTATTACAGAGGATAAACCTGCTCCATCCTCGCTAAACGTAAGGACAACATCTTGTGTCCCTTCGACATTCTCTATGGAAATAACATCCGGATTTGAAGAATTCCAAACCACATCGAACAAGTTTGCTTTATTGTACAAGCCGAAGTTAAATTTATTTGTTAACTCTCCCTCTTCATCAAACCAATAATTCCCCCATTTCCTCGTCAGCTGAATTCCGAGCTTTGCATCCTCAGACCCCAACATAAGTTCAAAAGAGGAAACCTTCTCGCGGATAGTAACTTTCAGACTTTTCTCAGTATTCTTGTATTTTGCAGTAATGTTTAATATCCCGGCTTTAACAGGAACCAGCGCCCCTGTCTCATTTTCATAATCAGCCATAGAAGAATCATCGAGTGTAAAAGTAACATCTTCTTGAGGATCCCGGGTTAATAGGTTAACTGCTTTTAAAAAATGTGGTCCATTGTTTGTATATAATATTTCCGGTCTATCCGAAAAGTCCCAATCGTCTTCTTTAACCTCTTCAATCCTAATAGTATCAGAAAGCTCTTCCTGTGTAAGAGGGTCAACGTAAGTAACCGAATAAACCCCCTCTCCAACTAGAGTAGTCGAGGAGTTCTCGGGGTCAAGTGCAAAATTTTCATTCACATATTGATTTGATGCCAGTCCTTCTTCAACGTATCCGACCTTCTGCTTAACAACGGCAGCAGCTGTGTCCACGATTATATCCTTGGTAATAAGATCCGCATTTCTATCCTTTGCCATAACTCTTATTACAGACAAGCCTTTTTCTCTGATAGTTAAATACCCGTTTGGAGTAATCTCTACTGAAGTACCATTTGATACCTTCCAAGTAACCATGTTATTTGACAAAGCTTCTATGGGAAAAATATCAAAATACAACTGCTGGCTATGATTAACCAGGTAGTTCTCGCTTTCCTGCAAATCCGATCCGTAAGAATTATATACTGTTAGATTTTCAATTGAGTCAGAAGTAACATTAAAGGTCACTGCTCGCCGGACATTAACATTAGCGATTGCAGACAGTATTATCTTAACAATTCCCACTTTCTTTGGGATAACAAAATATTTATTGGTCCCTTCCTGCCTGACCAAATCAACATCTCCGACATTGTTTTCCTCTTTTTCCGGTTCGTTAATCCCATCCTCTTTTGTCATAAGAGGCAAGATATCCACCATTATGAATTCGCTGGTATCTTTTATGTCGACGCGAATCACATCGTCCTTTTCGATAACTTGATTTAACGAACTTCTTATTTCTATACCAGTCGGATTATCGGGAGTAATCATAGAAATAAGCCTGCCCGTTGCATTTAGTGCGACGGTCACAATTATCGGAATCAATATGATTACTATCAATAAAAACTTTTTCATCTCTTTTCTTCTATTTTCGGTGTGAATAACTATCACACCACCTATTTTTTATCATTATTAAGCTTTTTTACTGCTTTATTAGCATTTTTTATTCTATCCTTAGGCCAATAATTATCTCTTCTCCAGAACCCCAAATTGTTTCTTTAGGGTTCCATAAATAGCAATTTTTCTTATATTTAACCTTTTTTACTCATTGAACCTATTTTTTTTCGAATTGTTTCCTCTATTTTTTTAATTTCCAATGTTATTGTATTGTTTTTTCAGCTTATGTGTATATGTCAAAATAGCTACGATAAACAAAAACGCAGCAATTCCGGCGCATACATACAAGGCCAAATCTGCCCCCACCATATACCCAAGTATCATTCCAGTAATGCCTTCGACTAGCGCAACAGCTAACCCAAAGCCGATTGAACTTGAGGTATTAATGTTATTATTGACAATCTCTCCCTCTCCGGAAAGATTGAAATATGGTCTTTTTATGTCGGTTTTCATGCTAAACAGTGTCATTGCAACAGCGATTGCCTGGACCATTCCGAATATGGAAAATGCCATAGATACACTCATCTGCTTAGTGAAAAGTATTACCGCAACGCATAAAAGATTTGCAATAAAGGATACTAAGAAATACATAGAAAATTTAACAAATAATTGTTTTTCTACAGGAACAGGGATTATTTTTGTGTGATAAAAATTATTGCCCTCTCTACTAACAGAAGTAGCGGAAAAAGAGGTAATTATTGTAGAAAATATCAGCATAACTAACAAAGTTATACCAAGAGTAATCTGTTCCCCTATTTCATTTTTACCAAGTTGGAGAGTGATGCTATTACAAAAATATACCATCAAAGGCATTGCACTAGCTAAGACAAAATATTGAAAACTGTAGTTTACCGACCGGAAAATCTCAAGAAACTCCTTATGGATAAGGGATATATAAACAGGTCTTTCGCGATTCTTTGTCACTTTTTTGAAAGCGCTTCCCTCAACTTCTATGTTTCCCAAAAGAGTTTTTTGATAAAGCTTAACTATAACTAGAATCGTTCCGATCAAGGAAAACCCAAACAGGCCGATTAGCGCTGGGTAGGCTAAATATATGTTGTTCATAACCAAAATGTCTGCAAAATATTTAGTGGGAATTAGATACAAACAAACATCTTTGAGGATATCAACTACTTCGGGAGAAAATACAGAAAACTCAGTGTTCTTTAAGAAAGTAACCATCTTATCGAAAACTGCCATATACGCCCCAAAGAACCCAATCATAACAATCGAGAGGATAACAATGATTAGAGCGAACTTATTCCTAATTCTATTGGTGAATTGCATCCCGGGAATTGCCAACAAGTTTGAAAGTAAGAATGGAATAAAAACTGAAAAAATTATGGCGGCTGGGATCCTCCAGTAGTACCCAATGTTAGCTTCTGTCACCCTTCCATACGCCACAAGAAAGGGAGATAAAATTGACACAGTTAAAATTAGTTGAGAAATTATCAAAAAAAGTGTTTTCGAGACAAAAACATCTTGGGACTTAACAGGAAATCTCATTAAAATCTCGTTGTCACCCTTGAAGTAAAGAGCTTTCGATGTACTGCTTACCCCAGTAAATGTAAGGAAAATAAATACTGCAGTAAATAAAATTACCAGAGCCTCATATACCATTCCAGCCCTATCAAACATCTCAAAAAATATTTCCGCAACAAAATAAATACCTGTAATTGCACCAGCAATGAGTACTAAATACATTGCTGATTTTAGCCAAGACTTTGTATTCTTGACATTGTAAGTACCATACTTATTTTTGAACTCCAGCCGGAGTAGGGTCCCAATTTGATTACTCATATTTTTTCCGCCGACTATCTGCCCATCCCGAAAATATCATCGGTTGTAGCATTAATCATATCTTGTTCGGTTGCCGTAATTTTTACAAAAGTATTCTCAAGTGTCTCTTTGTTACCTTTGACATGTAAATCAATTGTGGCTTGTTGTACCCCATCTTTAATAATAGTTACCCGGTCACAAACCTTTGATACCAAATCCAAATTATGGCTGGAGAAAAATACCGTATTTCCATCTAAACAATGATCGTGCATTCTCTTCAAAATCTCAATCATCGACTGGTGGTCAAGTCCCATCATCGGTTCATCCAAAACCCAAAGCTTAGGATTATGAATAAGAGCCCCGATAATGCTGATTTTCTGTTTCATTCCGTGAGAATATGATTTGATCTGGGAATCAACCGCATGTGCTAGCTTAAACTGATGTACATATTTGTCAAACCTTTCATTTCTGTCTCTTTTATTGACCCTGTAAACATCGGCCAAAAAATTGACGTACTCTCTCCCGGTCAATTTTTCATACACGGAATGGTTGTCTGGCACATATCCCATATTAAGTTTAGCATTGATGGGATCTTTTTGAATATCATGCCCACAAATCTTGATAGTCCCCGAATTAAAAGGATAAATCCCTGTTAAACACTTTATAGTTGTTGATTTGCCTGCTCCATTCTGTCCCAGAAACCCGAAAATCTCTCCAGGCTGCAATACTAAATTCAAATCTTCCACAGAAAACCGCTCACTATTACGGTATTTCTTATATAAATGTTCTATTTCTAGCATATATCTCCTAA
>Ga0123335_1003133_pt1 | contig 23590 bp, 20 predicted proteins | sample BiotimSIPDNA_2_FD_89707 | JGI IMG/M metagenome (GOLD analysis project Ga0123335, IMG submission 89707) | Anaerobic biogas reactor microbial communites from Washington, USA - Biogas_R2 time_0 SIP DNA | ecosystem: Engineered > Bioreactor > Anaerobic > Unclassified | place: Washington, USA...
CTTCTCATCGGGAGTCATTTTTTTACTGCTGACCCTTACTTCAAGTTCGTCAAGCATTTCAGAAATCTTCTGTCCCACAAACACAGACATGATCAGCGGAGGTGCCTCATTACCACCCATGCGCAATGCGTTGCTTGCTGAAACAATACTTGCCCTGAGCAGGTCCTGATTGTTGTACACCGCTTTCAGCGTACAAACAAGGAAACTCAGGAATTGCATGTTGGTCTTAGGTTTATTGCCAGGTGAAAGCAGGTTCACACCCGTATTTGTCTGGAGCGACCAGTTGTTATGCTTGCCCGATCCGTTGATCCCCTTAAAAGGTTTTTCATGGAACAGCACCATAAAATTGTGATGGCGGGCAATTTCTTTCATAATGTCCATAAGAAGTACATTATGGTCGATTGCCAGGTTGCACTCCTCATGTATGGGAGCAATTTCGTACTGGTTCGGTGCCACTTCATTATGCTTGGTACGAAGCGGTATCCCCAGTTTATAGGCTTCGATCTCAAACTCACGTTTAAAGGCTTCCACCCTTTCAGGTACAGATGAAAAATAATGGTCTTCAAGTTGCTGGTCTTTTTCTGATGAATGACCCACAAGAGTTCTGTCGGTCATAATGAGGTCGGGCCTTGCGTAATAGAGTGCTTCATCAACAAGGAAATATTCCTGTTCGATGCCAAGGGTAGCAAATACCTTGGTAACATTCTTGTCAAAATACTGACAAACGTCGACTGCAGCAAGATCGAGTGCAGCAAGCGATTTAAGCAAAGGCGTTTTATGGTCGAGGGCTTCGCCTGTATAGGAAACAAATATGGTAGGTATGCTTAAAGACCTGCCAACAATAAAAGCAGGCGATGCGGGGTCCCAGGCAGTATATCCTCTCGCCTCGAAGGTATTCCTGATACCGCCGCTGGGGAAACTGCTGGCATCTGGTTCCTGCTGTACAAGATGTTTTCCTGAAAATTTTTCAACAATGGTACCTGTCTCTGAAAATTCAATGAAAGCATCGTGTTTCTCTGCAGTGCCGTCTGTAAGCGGATGAAACCAGTGAGAGAAATGTGTAGCGCCCATTTCGAGGGCCCACATTTTCATGCCTGTGGCAACCTTGTCGGCAAGCCGGCGATCGACTTTAGTGCCTTTTTCAATACAATCCATAACACCTTCAAAGGCTTCCTGTGAAAGGTAACGTTGCATTTTCGGTTTATCGAATACGTTGATCCCGAAATACTCTGAAGTTAATTTTGAAGGGGCTTCAACATGAACAGGCTTTCTTGAATTGGCAACCTGTAAGGCCTGGAACCTGATTACTGCCATATTGTTTAAATTTGAAATGTAATTTTGTATCAAAGATACCACTTTTCATAATCATACCCGTAATTTAATCAGGCTTTTTTGAGAAGAATACACTTTTTTTGGATTACCCATATCATTTGTAAGGGGTAGATGTGGATAAAGTTAGAGATTCTGTCATAAAGAGATTGTTGTGCCTTTTTATTCTTAATCAAATTATCATTATATATTCAATGGTAACTTGCCGATCGTTTTAATCTGAAGGGGGAATTAACCTTTTATAGAAATTATCATTTTATGGTGTACGGTCTGACTTTCAATCCAATTCCAAACATAAAAAAATCAACGCGGGATCCTTAGTCAGCATTATAATAATAATAAAACCAGGCTATCGATTCAATTCCTTTATAGAAATTCTGTAAAGGGAAGTTTTCATTGGGTGAATGGATCGCGTCAGTATCGAGGCCGAAACCCATCAATACGGTTTTTATGCCCAGTACTTCTTCAAAATCCGCCACAACGGGAATGCTGCCGCCGCTCCTTACAGGCAACGGTCTCTTCCCAAACACTTTTTCAATGGCTGCAACAGCAGATCTCATTTCCCTGGTATCATAACTGATTACGTATGGGTTGCCCCCATGTAATGGTGTTAACTGATAGGTTACACTATCGGGAACAACTTTTTGCAGATACGAATTGAAAATGTTTTTTATTTTCTCAGGATCCTGATTGGGGACAAGCCGCATGGATATTTTAGCCGAAGCCCTTGAAGGCATAATGGTTTTGGCTCCCTGCCCTGTATATCCACCCCATATTCCGTTTACATCAAGTGTAGGGCGTATGCCAATACCTTCAATACCGTATATCCTCTTTCAACATGGAGTTTTTTAACCTTTATGTTATTGGCAAACTGAACTTCATTAAATGAGACCCTGTTTAATAATTCCCTTTCTTCTTCAGATAGTTCAACAACATTGTCGTAAAAGCCTGGTATGAGAATACACCCATCAGCATCCTTCAGCGAAGCAATAATAGTCGCCAGCACATTTGCCGGGTTGTTAACAACTCCTCCATAAAGTCCTGAATGCAGATCACGGTTGGGGCCTGTAATCGTCAGCTCAAAATATGCAATGCCCCTCAGACCTGTTGTTATTGTTGGTTCTGCAAGCGAAAGCATGGTGGTGTCCGACACAAGGATTACATCTGCTTCAAGCATCTTTTTATTTTCAATGCAGAATTTTTTCAGTGACGGGGAGCTTATCTCCTCCTCTCCTTCAACGAGAAATTTCACGTTGCAGGGAAGTTTATTATCCTTCACCATATATTCAAAGGCCTTGATCTGCATGAATAGCTGACCTTTATCATCATCCGCCCCGCGACCATATATTTTATCATCCCTGATTACTGGTTTAAACGGGTGGGATGTCCATTCTTCCAATGGCTCGGGCGGCTGCACATCGTAATGTCCATAAACAAGGACCGTTGGCAGTTCCGGATTGATAATTTTCTCTCCGTAAACAACCGGCCATCCTTCAGTATCCATAACTCTGGCCTGGGCACATCCCGATGAAATAAAAACATCTTTAACATTTGTTGCTGCCCTGTACATGGTTTCCTTATTGTCTTTCTGGGCACTAACCGAGGGAATGCGCAACAGGTTGAACAACTCATTGAGAAACCTCTCTTTGTTCTGCTCTATATACTTTTTAATATTATCCATCTGTTTTTTCCGAAAATACAAAACTGCAGGCATTTTAAAAACATTCCGGTAAACATCATTTTTAAAATTCACTAATTTTAAGCTGTTATTTACAGACAATGTTTAAGAAAATTAGAATACCCCTTGTACTGATATTTACCATACTGATCCTGCCTGTTTTTATTTTTTCACTTTATGAATTAGGTACGCTCAGAAAAAATGAACAGATCATTGAATCGATATACAACAACCAGCTTGATGCCATTATCTATTCTGTAAACCAGTATTCCGAAGACATCCTCACTGACTGGACCAGTACATTAGATATTATTTTTAAGCAAAATGGCTTTGCAGAATCTGATCCCTTAAGAAATTTTTTCATGACCACTCCGGTGGTCCAATGTGTTTATACTTTTGATCAGAACGCTCAGAAAGTTTTACCTGTGGGCACAGGTTGTTCCGATGCAGGGATTTCTAAAGAACTTACTGAATTGATGGTTCAGCAGGATTCAGCGCTCAAAAAATTGCATACCTATCTGCGTGGAGGCTACAGAAAATTAGAATCTTTTGAATTAAAAGGTTTCAATTACCAGGTCCTGATTTTCGCTCACGGATATCAGAATAATTCATCATTTGTTGTAATTGTATTTCATCCTGAAAGATTTATCAGGTACGTGCTGGAACCAAAAATCCAGGAAATAACCAGGGAACAGTTTAACATCGCCATAGCCGATCACCGTAACGATTCAATATTTTATTATTCCGCCCGAAATGTTGCACCACAGCTGATAAAACACAGAAAACCTTTGTGGTTGCTGAAAAATTACGATATCGGTATTGAGCTTAAAGACACAACCATCAGTGATCTTGTCAAATCGCGCACGACCAGGAATATCATATTTATAGTCATCATCGATATCGTTCTTCTTCTTGGTATATGGCTGATATACAGGAATATAAATAAGCAAATGGACCTTGCGCGGCTCAAATCTGATTTTGTTTCAAACGTATCACACGAAATCAGGACACCGCTTGCCCTGATACAGATGTATATTGAAACTCTTGAAATGGGAAGGGTTAAAACGAAGGAGAAAATGAATGAATACTATTCAGTGATCCTGCAGGAAACGCAACGGCTTACCGGAATAGTAAACAAGATTCTCAATTTTTCACAGATCGAAAGCGGTAAAAGAAAATATAGTTTCAGTGAGGTGAACCTGAACGAAGTGGTTCAGAAAGTACTTAATTCTTTCAGGCTGGTGCTTGATAAAAACGGATTTACTACCGACCTCCGGTTGTCAGAAAACATTCCATTCATTAGGGCCGACAGGGAATCGGTTGCGGACGTTCTTGTTAATCTGGTAGATAATGCAATCAAATATAGCAATCAGAAAAAATACATTTGCGTGGAAACAACCACTTATAAAGATACTGTATCTTTAATTGTCAGGGATCAAGGTATCGGTATCGAGCAGAAAGAGCAGAAAAATATCTTTGATAAATTCTACAGGGTAACTGAAAAAAACCTCGCCCTTAAAGCCAAAGGATCCGGTCTCGGACTTACCATTGTGAAACATATTATAGATGCACACGAAGGTACCATTGGAATAAAAAGCGAGAAAGGTGTTGGAACTGAATTCACCATAACTTTTCCTCTTAAACAAAAAATACAGCCATGAAAAAAATACTGATCGTTGAAGATGAATTGCCTATGCTTAAAGGTTTGAAAGATAACCTTGAAATTGAAGGTTATTCTGTTGACACCGCAGACAACGGACAAACGGGCCAGGAAAAAATATTGAATAATCCCTACGATCTTATATTGCTGGATGTGATGCTCCCCCATATTTCAGGGTTCGATATTTGTAAAAATGCACGTAACTCAGGAGTCACAACTCCTATTATACTGCTCACTGCCAAGGGTGAAGAAATCGATAAAGTGGTGGGCCTTGAGCTTGGAGCAGATGATTATATTACAAAACCTTTCAGTTTGCGCGAGTTATTGGCAAGGATAAAAGCCATACTGAGACGTGCCCCCTCTACAGACGATGATAAGCAGGCAGGAAAAAATATCAGATTCGGAAAATTATTGGTCAATTTTAAAAATTATGAAGCCACACAGGATGGAGTCCCGGTAAAGCTTACCCATAAGGAATTTGAAATCATGGCTTACTTATATAAAAATGCCAATAAAACAGTTGACAGGGATGAACTGATGAGCGAAGTATGGGGAATCGACTACGACATTACTACGCGCACGGTAGACAATTTCATCGTCAAGTTGCGGCATAAAATCGAGGCCGATCCGAACAATCCCAGGTTAATTCTCACAGTGCATGGTGTCGGATATAAACTTGTCATGTAAATACCTGCACATTTCATATTTGTAAAAGAAAATCCGGTTTCGCCTGAACACCTGGTTTTAATCCCGGTAAATAAAATCTGGTCTGAATTTACTTTTTCGTGACAATTCGTGACAATCTTTTACCCGGACGTGACAGCGGTATGAGAACCGGCTGATACTTTTGTATCGTGGTATTAAAACAACCAAAAATGAAGACATCAGTTTATATTCTTTGTTTAATCGCCGGGCTCCTGCTGGGTACATTTGTTATCAGCCAACATCGTGCCATTGCAGGTGAAAAGATTATAACAGCAAAAGCAGACAGCACCTGCCCTTACATATTTGTTGTGGGAAGAGAATCTGATCTTACAGGATACGATATGATAGCATCGGATGGATTCTGTGAAAAAGAAACTGTTGACAAATTGGACCTGTATTTCATTGACAGGGAGAAAATTACAGCTTATATTGAAAAAAAATATACCCGGGAATTTCATTTGCAAAACCATGAAAAAGATATTATATAGAGGAGGTAAAATCATGAATATCAGGTTTATTACAATATTATTAATGATAGTGGGGATACAGAATTTCTCGGCAGCCGAGGACCTCAGAAAAATAGTTTCTCTTTCAGGATACTGGAAATTTTCGGTTGGCGACAGAAAATCTTTTGCTGAACCGGGATATAATGATGGCAACTGGGATAATATTAAAGTTCCGGGCCAATGGGAGCAACAAGGGTATAATGAATACAATGGTTTTGCATGGTACAGAACGAATTTTACCATTCAGCCGGTGGGTGCAAAAGGCCCTGTCTATCTTCTGCTTGGAAAAATTGATGATGTGGATGAAGTATTCCTGAACGGCAAAAAAATAGGTTCCGGCGGGCATATGCCCCCCGATTACAAAACGGCATACAATATAAACAGAAAATACATTGTGCCTGAGGAATATCTGAATTTCAACGGAAATAATACGCTGGCGGTCAGGGTCTATGATTGTTATCTTGGCGGCGGTATAATCGAAGGTCCGATAGGGATTTATACAGATGATGATTACAATCTGCTGAATTATGACCTGTCAGGTAAATGGAAGTTTCATCTTGGTGACAACAAACAGTGGAAAGAAAAAAATTACAATGATGAACTCTGGCCATCCATTCGCGTGCCCGCTGAATGGGAACAGGAAGGTTTTTCCAACTACGACGGCTATGCCTGGTACAGGAAGGATTTTAAAGTTCCCGCCGGTTTGAAAGGCAATACATTATACCTTATCATGGGCAAGATAGACGATTACGATTATGTATATATTAACGGGCAGCCACTGGGGACTGTTTTCGATCTCGATAAAGATAATGAATACAAACGAAGGGGATTCGAATATAATGCAAGACGTATCTATAAAATCCCGACAGGTATGCTGAAAATGAATGAAGTCAATACCATTGCAGTGAGGGTATACGATTCACAGCTCAGAGGTGGCATTTACCAAGGCCCAATAGGATTAATGACAGAAGAAAATTGCAGGTTATACAGAAAAAAACATTATTCTAACCAGTCTTTTTGGGATTTTGTTATCGAAGGAATATTTGTAGATTAATGTTGTATGCAGGGAGGATTTATTATGAAAACTAATTTCAGAAGCGGCTTATTAAAAGCCATCACATTAACGGTTATCTTTTATCTTTCACTTAATGGCATCTTAGCTATGGATATGGACCTGGTTAAAGTGAAATCTTTGTCAGGTGGATGGAAATTTTCCATTGGAGAGCAGGATGCCTGGACCAGTCCCGGTTATAACGACAGCGGCTGGGATGTTATACAGGTCCCGTCACCCTGGGAGGAACAGGGATTCCATGGGTACAATGGATTCGGATTTTACAGAAAATCATTTACAATATCAGCAGAGTACAAGGATAAAAACCTGTACCTTTTCCTCGGATATATCGACGATGTTGATGAAACTTACCTGAATGGATATAAAATAGGGTCGACAGGTTCCATGCCTCCGAAATATGTAACAGCCTACAATGCCAAAAGAGTTTACAGAATAACAAAGGAGATGTTAAACTTTAACGGCCCTAATGTGCTGGCGGTAAAAGTATATGATTCTTACGATGCCGGCGGTATCGTAAGCGGCGAAGTAGGTTTGTACCTGAACCTTAAGGAAATTCCACTCGAAATTTCGCTGGAAGGCCAGTGGAAATTTCAGCCGGGCGATGCGCTTGCCAGAAAATCACCCTCTTTTGACGATAGTAAATGGAAATCCATCATTGTTCCCGGAAAATGGGAGGATCAGGGATATCGCGATTATGACGGCTACGCATGGTACAGGAAGTCCTTTACTTACAAAGGCAGTATTAAAGAAGAAACTTCCATATTGTATCTCGGGAAAATAGATGATGTCGACGAAGTATATATAAATGGCACAAAAGTAGGGATGACGGCTGATCATTTCGGTCAGGAAGGTCAGAAAATTCCAACCGGGGCACATTATCAGGCTTTACGAGGTTATTATTTTTCAACAAGTCTTTTAAAGCCAGATCAAAAAAACACGATTTCAATTAGGGTTTATGATTCCGGAGGGGAGGGTGGCATTTACGAAGGACCTGTTGGAATTATCTCCCAGACAAAATATATACAATACTGGAGGGACCGCAAAAAACAATATAGATAGTTAATTCAATAGTCTTTTTTTCTGGTTAGGGTTTTTGTTAGCTGATGGCCCATAAATAAGGCCATCAGCTTTTTTCATTTTGACTGGTGAGTTCATTATACCACTGAACACCGAATTTCCTGATAAGGGCATCCTTTACGAATTCCTGCACAAGTATTTTTTTCCTGGCCCCTTCTATCCTCGCAGGGTCGCAGATACTCCATATATCGTAATTGACAGCCGTAAAATGCTCGTATTTTTTTATCCTTACCGGATAAAGATGGCATGAAATGGGTTTTCTGAAGCTGGTTTTGCCGGCAGTAAATGCCTTTTCTATTCCGCAAAAAGCAATGCCATTTTCAAAAACAGCATATGCACATTCATGATTATCGACCAATACAGTAACCTTATCGCCATCCGCATCAATTGTATGTGTGCCCTGCTTCTCAATAGCTGCAATACCTTCAGGTCGCAAAAAAGGTTTTATTTCTTCGAATATGCTGTCAAGAATCTTTGTCTCCTCTTCTTCCAGCGGTGCACCTGAATCACCTTTCACACAGCAAGCCCCTTTGCATCTTTTCAGGTCGCAGCAAAAATGTCTTTCGCCAAGGTCATCGCTTATCAGGTATTTATCAATGCTTTTCATCCCTGTTCCAAATGTTGTACAAATTTATGATGTTTGGATTTGGATTATAAATGATATAGAGTATTTATTTTGCTTGACTTTCCGGTTCGTAACTGCTGTCAGGAATTTCTCTTTAGCTTTGGCACGAATTTTGATACAACCTATACTTGCCTGTAGTATACATCAGCATTTTGTCTAAATGGTTAATATTTGATTTTCATGAAGTTAATAATCAACCGGGAAGGAGGGATCACAATAATTCTGAATACATGTGCGACCCGGATGGATTTTTTATCATCTTTAAACAGTTGAAGAGATTTGTAACGATAAGTAGTTTATTATGAAATATCTGTATTTTATAGTTTTAGTTTTTTTATTTCAAAACCTTTATTCTCAGCATATTCCGTCGCATAGCGAAGGCTTTGTAAAAGGGTTGGTTAAAGATAAAAACACGGATGATCCTTTGCAATATGCCACCATCAGCATTTTCAACAGTGATTCCGCACTTGTTACAGGCACCATTACAGCAGCAGACGGAACTTTTTCATTGAATATCGTACCAGGATATTATTATGCTGTTATCCAATTCATATCCTATAAGAAATATGTGATTAACGATGTTCTGATCAGCAGGCAGAACCGGCATGTTGACCTTGGTATTATTGGTTTGGAAGTTGAAGCCAGTGACCTTGAGGAAGTAACAGTTATTGGTGAAAGAAGCGAGATGACAATCAACCTCGACAAAAAAATCTTTAATGTAGGTAAGGACCTTAGCAACACCGGAAAGACCGCAATTGATATACTTGACAACATACCTTCCGTTACGGTCGACCTGGAAGGAAGAGTATCCCTGAGAGGCAGCGATAACATCCAGATCCTGGTTGATGGGAAGCCCTCCGGACTTGTAAATTCAAGCAATACCGATGCCCTGCAAACCATTCAGGGTTCAATGATAGAAAGGATTGAGGTAATCACTAATCCCAGCGCCAGATATGAAGCAGAAGGGATGGCCGGAATTATTAATATTGTTCTGCGGAAAGATGCCTATAAAGGCCTCAACGGAACATTTGAGGCTACAATAGGTACTCCCGACCACCTTTCAGGAGGTATCAACCTGAACTACCGAAAGGATAAGATCAACTATTTTTTGAATTATAATGCCCGGTACAATAAAAGACCAGGCGGCAGGGAATCATATCAGCGTTTTACCAGTCCTGATTCCAGCTATGCCACCCGAATAGTTGAAGAACGCACAAGATCAGGCTTTTCACACAGGATAAGAGGAGGAATGGATTATAAAATCAATAACTCAAATACACTATCTGCCTCTTTGCAATATGGCTTTAGAGACCGTGAAAGTACAACCTCAATCCTTTATAGCGATTTCCTTCTCCCTTCTGAAACTTTGTTCCGTGAAATCAGCAGGACAGATATTGAACTGGATGATGAAAGAGAAGTGGAAGTATCAATGAATTATGAAAAGTTATTCTCCGGGAAAGACCATAAATTCGTTGTTATCACCCAGTTTATGCAGGACAATGAGAAAGAAAACTCATCCATAACAAATGATACCCTCAACAGAAGTATTTCATTTCAGAGATCAGGAACTAAACAGTCTGAAAAAAACTATTTGCTGCAGGCCGATTATATCTATCCATTCAGCAGGGACGGAAAATTTGAAGCTGGTGTCAGGGGCGAATTCAGAAGCCTTTCGAACCCTTACAGCGTAGAAAGTCAAATTGATGATACCACATGGGTGGAACTTCCTGAATATACCAACCATTTCGACTATATTGAAAACATCTATGCTGCTTATGTTCAGGCAGGTAACAAATTCGGGAAGATATCGGTCCAGGCGGGGCTCAGGGCAGAATTGTCAGATGTCACTTCAAAACTGTACGAAACAAATTCAAACAATCAGAATACCTATTTCGACATTTTCCCTTCTGTTCATACCTCATACCAATTCGGAAAAATACATTCCGCACAACTAAGTTACAGCACCAGGATCCACAGACCTAATCACTGGCTTTTAAATCCTTTTCATACCTATAGCGATGACAGGAATATCAGTACCGGAAACCCTGATTTGAAAAGGGAATATACCCATTCGGTGGAGGCCGGTTATCTGGCAAACACTGAATTAATCAATTTTTACTCTGGGGCATATTACAGGTTCACCGATCATGTAATTGAAAGGAACCTGACTGTGGATTCAACAGGGATTAAGACTTCAATGCCTATAAACCTTGCCGAAAGACAATCCTTTGGTCTTGAAAGTAATATGACCCTCAGGTACCAGAAATGGCTTACCCTCAGCGGTAATATTAATTTCTTCAGGTTTATTACTGACGGAACTTATAACGGCATCAGAAAGCATAGCGATGATTATTCCTGGAACACCCGTTTTAATGCACGTCTGAAGCTACCGAAAGATATCGATTTCCAGGCCATATTCTTCTACAGAGCAGGAGAGGAAACCATTGATGGTTTCAGAAAAGCATTTTACATGCTCAATGCCGGTATCAGTAAAGATGTTTTCAGAGGCAATGGTACCCTTACCTTCAATGTTCAGGACGTATTGAACAGCCGCAGGTTTCGTTATATAGTAGACCGTGAAGATCTTTATGAGGATAATAAATCTCACTGGTCGAAACGAACATTCACGCTCACCCTTCTTTACAGATTAAACCAAAACAAAAAAGCTGCCAGAAATAATGTAAGGCCTTCAGAAGGAGGTGATTTCGAGGGAGAGGATATGGACTTTTAGTACATAAAAAAACCGGTGATCAATCACCGGTTTTTTTCAATATATCTATTGTTAATTCTTCTTTTTAGCACCGAATGAGCCACCGACAGTTTTTTCAGTTTTTGGCTTTGCGGCTGTGGGTTTTGTTGTTTTTGCAGCACTTGCTACCTCGTCACTCAGTTCTTCTGCTTCTTTTTTGGTTTCTTCAAGCTTTGTAATAGCTGCCAAAAGATCGTTCTCGGCAACCAAAGCTTTAATTTCTGTCATAGATGCATCGATAGCTGTAGCTTCATTCTGGAAACCAAGCCATTTTGCATTCAGATTGGTGCGCGGTATCTTGTTCTTAATATCATTGTTCACCTCAACGATATCTTTAGTCATCTCCTCAATCTTTGTCATCAATTCAGCTTTTTTCTCAGCCACTTTGCTTTCAAGAGCCGTGGCATTCGTGGCTATTTCAACCAGTTTGGTTTTAGCATCTCCGAAACTTTTAAAAGTTTTTGAGGATTGCTCCTGAACATTTTTCATCACATCATCCAAAGAAGTCTGGATAGATGAAAATTCTTCAGGCATAATTTTATCGGCACCATGCGCCTTAAGGCTATCGACAGCTGACTTTGCTGTATCGATCGCTGCCTGCGGCATCTTACCACAACTAACAACAAGAGCAGCAACAAAAATTGCCATTACTAAAATGTTCCAATTCTTTTTCATGATTATAATTTTGATTAGTTAATTATAAATAATTTATAAATAGCCTGTTTCAGACTCATTAACCTGAAAGATACAATAATTCTTTCTTTTCAGGAACACAAATATTATAACAATATTACTTTTCACAAATAAAATTCCATTATAAATTTTATTACCTATTACTTGTATTTATTGTTTATTATTGAATCAGGTTTTCAGAAAAGTTTTATTTATTAATAATATTGTCAAAAAATTAAGAATTTGCCTTTGTTTGCTGGTGACATATTCAAACTTGATCTGCCTGGATTTCCCTTGCATGAACCGGTTTTTGTTTTCGCCATCCTTATACTGACAATCCTTCTGGCACCATTCATATTCAGACTAATAAAAATCCCTGATATAGCTGCTTATCTGATTGCCGGAATCATTATTGGTCCACACGCCCTGCACCTTTTGGACCGGGATGCCAGCGTGGAATTATTCGGCACAGTAGGACTGCTGTATATAATGTTTGTTGCTGGTATTGATCTTAACCTGACAGATTTTAAAAAAAACCGCGGCATAAATATTCTTTTCGGAATATTTACTTTTCTTTTGCCGCTTCTTACAGGTTATGTGATATGCAAATATATCCTGAATCTGAATGAACTTGCTGTTTGGCTTATCTCTATCATGTTTTCAACACATACCCTGGTGGCATATCCTGTTGTCAGAAAGCTGGGAATTACCAGCGATAAATCGGTGCTTGCAGCTGTGGGTGGTACTATTATTACTGATACCATGGTATTGCTGGTACTGTCACTGATCACAGGTTTATCTTCCGGCAATAGTATATCTTCAGAAATTGTCAGACTTGTCGGATTTTTCTCGATTTACCTTGTTGGCATACTTTACCTGCTTCCCCGTCTTGCTGCCTGGTTCTTTAAAAATGTAAAAACTGACCGTACAGTACATTATGTTTTTCTCTTGGGCCTTATGTTTGTTTCAGCCACACTGGCAAAATTTATTGGAGTGGAGCCCATTATTGGGGCATTTATCGCAGGCCTGGCATTGAACCGGGTGATACCCAAAAATTCTACACTGCTCCAATATGTTGATTTTGTTGGTAATGCGTTGTTTATTCCTTTTTTCCTTATCGGCATCGGCATGCTTATTGACCTCTCAATTCTTTTTGAGCAAATCGATATCTGGAAAATATCCGTTCTTCTTTTCGTGAGCGCATTATTTGGAAAGTGGCTGGCAGCATATCTGACACAAAAGCTTATAGGTTTTTCATCAGCACAGCGTAATGTGCTTTTTGGCCTTACCAGCTCTCATGCTGCAGCAACCATTGCTGTTATTGTAATTGGTTATGAAAGAAACATGATTGACGACCTTATTTTCAATTCAGTTATTGTTATCATACTCGTTACCTGCCTCACTGCCATGCTTGTTACAGAAGTTGCAGGAAAAAAACTTGCCAAAGAAAGGGTCACTGTGCGCGATACGAAACAGAAATCGTTAAGGAGAATATTGGTGCCTGTGGCAAACCCCTCAACCATGACAGAGCTGATAAGCCTGGCCGTACAAATGAACCCCAACGAGATTGAAGAGCCGGTTTATGCGGTTACCGTCGTTAAAGACGATGTTGAAGCCGGTTACAATCTGGAATCTATAAGAAAAAGGCTGGAATCAAACCTTGCTGCTTATAACATCCTTGCCGAAAAAATAAAAATCATCACACGTATCGATCTGAGCATCACTAATGGTATCTTGTTAGCCGCTAAGGAACTGGCAATCACAGATATCGTTATCGGATGGGGAAGAAAATCGGCAGGAATCCAAAAAATGTTCGGAAATATTTTTGATTTTTTGTTGAACAGCAATATCACGATGTACTCCTGCCAAATGGCAAATATGGTGCAGGACATTACAGCAATCAATGTTTTTGCAGGAAAGTATACAGAAGTTGAGCCGGCTTTTGCTAGTTGTATGAACAATATCAGAAGAATACCGTCGAAAAAAGATACCCGGATCATGTTGCTTTCAAACTCTGAAACTACGATCGCCAATATCAGACTTTTCTTTGCAGAGAAAAAGTTCAAAAATCTTGATAGTAAGCTAATCCATAATATAGCAGAGCTTGAAAGTGAAATTGATATTGATGAAGCCGGAACACTTAATGTTTTATTTATTGGTCGCAGGCAATATATTTCGTTCGACCCTGTATTAGATAAAAAAATCCGTATCCTTCCTTTTCAACACAGTAATGGTAATATGATTATCATTGTGCCCGGCTTTGAATAATTAAATGGAGGTTAAGGCAAACTTTGAAGATAATTCTGTATCGTCATCCATCACCTATTATTGGCATGTAACAACAATATCCATTCTGATATCTTTATCACTAACCGGGACTTTTGTCACCATCTGTAAATCAAAACATACCCCTATTTTGTAAGAATTGCTCATACTCAGAAATTTATCGTAATAAGCCTTCCCCCTGCCAAGCCTGTTGTTGTCCGCGTCAAAAGCCACACCGGGTACAATAATCAGATCTATTAATCCCGTACTTTCATACATATTTCCTGACGGTTCAAAAATACCAAGCGTTTTTTCCTGACGCAGTGAAGAAATTCCTGAAAAGATACATGCTTTCAAATGCCCTTCTTCAATTACCGGTAACAATATCGTTTTTTTCCGGTACCATTTCATGATAAAATCATGAGTGCGGACCTCATCTCCCATCGACCAATATGCCATAACCACTGTGGCATCCCTGAATATATCCATACCTTCAATCCTGGCAAAAATACATGACGATTGTTTCACAATTTCAGCTTCCGAAAGCAACAGTTTCTGGTGCTTTATCAATCGGCGGAGATTCTTTTTTTCTTCTGTCACTAACATATGCACATGTTGATTTGAAGAACAAACAAAGTTATACCTATTTATGGATTACACCTGCCTCAATCATTTTTGGTGAAAAGGTTTATTATTTAAGAAGGGGCAAGTAAATTTACGCTTCATGATGAAGGAGATATCCATAGAACAATTCCTTTCACTTGATCTTCCTGTTATTGATGTCAGGTCGCCGGGGGAATACTCCCATGGCCGGCTTCCGGGTGCATTCAATATCCCGCTTTTTTCTGATGATCAAAGGGCCCATGTAGGAACTGTTTATACAAAAAATTCTCAGCAAAAAGCTATTGAACTTGCATTCAGCTATGTTAACCCTAAGCTTGGTTATTTTATTGAGGAAGCAGAAAGAATAGCCCCGGCCGGGAAAGTTAGGGTTCATTGCTGGCGCGGCGGTATGCGAAGTCAGATGTTTGCAAGGCATCTTTCGGATAACGGTGTTAAGGAAGTAAATGTGCTTGCCGGAGGATATAAAGCATACCGCACTCATATATTAAGCTATTTCGATCAGCCCTTCTGCTTGAACATCATCGGCGGTTACACAGGCAGCGGAAAATCAGATATTATTCAATATATGAAGAAATCAGGGCATCAGGTAATTGATCTGGAAGAACTTGCTAACCACAAGGGTTCTGCCTTCGGACATATAGGACTGAACGGCCAGCCAACTACGGAACAATTTGAAAATAACCTATATGAAGCGTTCAGATATCTGGATACAAAAAAACCCATATGGCTTGAGGACGAAAGCCGGAATATCGGCGGCGTAAACATACCTTACAGCTTATTTAATCAGATGAAGTCAGCCAGGCTGTTTTTTCTTGACATCCCAAAAGATATCAGGGCTGATTTCCTGGTAAAAGAATATGCTGAAGCCCCTGCTGAAGAGCTGAAAGAATCGGTCCGTAAAATATCCAAACGTATCGGGGGCTTAAACACAGGTTTGGCCCTGAGGTACATTGATGAACAAAAATTTAAAGATGTTGCACTCCTTACACTGAATTATTACGATAAAGCTTATCTGAAAAGTGTCGGGACCAGACCACCAGGTATGGTCAACAGGATTATGACAGCACAAATCGATCCGGTTGTAAATTCACAAAAAATATTAATGGAATGGATGGGATAAAACTTACTCAGTATAGTCATGGGGCCGGTTGCGGCTGTAAGATATCACCGAAAGTGTTATCTGAAATATTACAGGAAGGCAGCTCCATGCTACATGATGACCGCTTACTGGTTGGCTATGAAAATAAAGACGATGCAGCAGTTTATGACATGGGAAACGGAGTGGCCATTATCAGCACCACTGATTTTTTTATGCCAATAGTTGACGATCCGTTTACCTTCGGCCAGATAGCCGCTGCCAATGCAATCAGCGATGTTTATGCTATGGGGGGCACACCCCTTATGGCAATTTCTATATTAGGATGGCCTGTGAATAAGCTTAGTGCTGACATTGCCAGACAGGTTGTTGACGGCGGAAGAAATATGTGTGCAGCTGCAGGGATCCTGCTTGCCGGCGGGCACAGTATCGACAGCCCTGAGCCTGTTTTCGGTCTTGCAGTTACCGGCCAGGTGGAGATAAAGAAGATCAAAAGAAACAATACGGCAGGGAAGAACAACAAAATTTACCTGACAAAACCTCTGGGAGTTGGGATATTAACAACAGCCCTGAAGCAGGGGAAACTTAGAAATGAACATTGGAATATTGCTACTGATACCATGCTGACCCTTAATAAAATAGGTACAATACTGGCTCAGATTCCCGGTGTGACAGCCATGACTGACGTTACAGGTTTCGGCCTGCTTGGCCATCTCACTGAAATGTGCGAAGGCAGCGGTGTTTCTGCAATTATAGATTTTGATAAAGTTCCCAGATTTGATGTTGTTGATGAATATATCAACGCTGGTTGTATACCGGGTGGAACAAACCGGAACTGGGATAGTTACGGAAGCCGGATCAGCCTGAGCATGGAAAAAGATCAGAGATCCATTCTGTGTGACCCGCAAACCAGCGGGGGTTTATTGATTGCAGTGCAGGATAAAGCTGAAGCTGAGGTAGAAAAAATTCTAATCGCTAATAATATTAATCCTGTCCCATTTGGCCGACTTGTATCTGAAGCTGATGTCCTGATCACGGTTGAATAATACAAATACATAAGATTATTTAACAGAATGCTTTTTTGTTTCATGAAATTGGGTTGAATAACATTTTTTATTAGATTTGCAGCGCTTTTAATTGATGGTGCCATAGCTCAGTAGGTAGAGCAACGGACTGAAAATCCGTGTGTCCCCGGTTCGATTCCTGGTGGCACCACTTAAAATCAGGGTGAAAGCAGGATACGATGCAAACTTCACCCTGATTTTTTTATCTGCCAAAGCCCGAAGTCTTTTTTAATCTATACTTTCAAGCCATTCAGAAATCAACCTGGGCCATGTTTCTGCAGCATTATTTCCTGTACGCATTCCATAGCCATGTCCTCCTTCATTCCAGAAATGTAACTCAACCGGAGAATTGTTATTTCTCAGTGCGGCAGTCATTACCAGTGCACTGTTGCCGTATTTATCATCGGCAGTACCAAATATGAAAAAAGGAGGTGTCTGATCTGAAAGAGTAAGTTCAGGACTAAGACTGTTCTGCCCTTCTGAATCAAGGTACGCAGGATAAATAAGCATGGTGAAATCGGGGCGTGCAGAAAGTGTATCAATATAATCAACAGCCGGGTATGTTTCTTCAACAAACCTTATCGATGCCTGCGCACAGAGGTTTCCACCAGCAGAAAAACCGATCACTCCTGTTTTTTCAAGCTTATATTCATCATATCTGGAACGTAAAGTTCTGATAGCCCGTTGTATGTCCATCAATGCCCCCTGCCTGTTATCTGGGACCCTGTATTGGAGAACAAATGCTGTATATCCCAATTTATTAAACCATGTGGCAATCTCAAACCCTTCAATATCGATGGCAATGATCTGGTAACCTCCTCCCGGACAGATAATAATACCTGCTCCTGAATTATTGGGCTTTTCAGGTTCAAAAACTATCAATGCCGGATTGGTGACATCAGTAAGCCTGGTTACATTCCGGGAAGTATTATCTGTCTGGACGGGAAAATGTTTCTCCCTGGTTTCACCCGGCACTTTACCGGGCCATAAAAACAGGGTATCTGTTGGCTGAGCATAACTATCTAACGGTAACAGGATACAAAGGATGAAAGCTATGAATAGCGCAGGTAGTTTTGTATACATTGAATTCATGGTAATTTTTTTTCTGATCCTCGTATGTTAAGTCCAATTTTTCAGAAGGAAAGTTAACAAATACTGACCTGCTTTTCTATATGCCAATATAATATTCCTTTCAGGGTCCATTCTACAAGGCTATCGCGTGATAAAACTTTCATTTCGAATTACTCTCATTCACACATTAATAAATACCATTTCATTTTCTACTTTTGCAGGCTAAAAGCTTCGATTGCCATTTCGATGGAGATACAACAGTTTACTTTAAATAACGGTATACGCCTGGTCCACCAGCACGCGAGTTCACCGGTAGCCCATTGTGGTGTCATAATAAACACAGGGTCGCGAGACGAAGAACCGGAACAACATGGAATGGCACACCTGTTGGAACACCTTATTTTTAAAGGGACCAGACAAAGAAAAGCACACCAGATTCTTAGCAGAATGGAGAACGTTGGAGGAGAACTGAATGCCTTCACAACAAAAGAGGAAACCTGTATTTTCACGAGTTTTTTCAACAATTATTATGCGAGGGCATTCGATATCATGACTGATATTATTTTCAGGTCTACTTTTCCTGAAAAAGAAATACTGAGAGAGAAAGCAGTCATAATTGATGAGATAAATTCCTATAAGGATTCCCCTATCGAACAGATTTTTGATGATTTTGAAGAGATGGTTTTCAAAAATCATCCCATGGCAAAAAACATTCTGGGAACACAGGAAACCATCCAATCTCATTCTCGGTCGTCCATACTTGAATTTTTCAGTTCCCACTACAATACCACCGAAATGATCGTTTCAAGTGTGGGTAACATTTCGTTCAAAGTGCTTTGCAAATATTTTGAAAGATTCTTTTCAGATGTGCCGGAGAGTACCCGGAAGAAAGCACGGTTACCATTTAATATTGGTTCCTACAAAGCCGAAAATAAAAAGCAGGACCTTGATACATATCAGGCACACTGCATACTTGGGAATCTGGCTTACAGCAATCGTGAGGAAAAAAGACTGATTTTGCATCTGTTAAATAATATTTTGGGTGGCCCAGGCATGAACTCACGACTTCACATGGCACTCAGGGAAAAAAACGGATTAGCTTATAATATTGAATCAAATTATAATACTTATAGCGATATAGGGAATATTGCAATTTACTTCGGAACGGACAAGAAAGATATTGAGAAATGTGTAAGGATTATCCTTACGGAAATAAAAAGGTTAAAGGAAAAACCTTTGGGGACCATTCAGATGACAAGGGCTAAAAAACAGCTTATCGGACAAATAGCGATGTCGGCTGAAAATTACGAGTCGCAGATGATTGCCAATGGAAGGAGTTTGTTAATATTTGGCAGGATCGATCCGCTCGAAGAGCTTACTGGGAAAATCAATGCTATTTCTGCTTCAGAATTGTTGGAAGTATCGAATGAAATTTTTGATGAAAATACGCTCTCACGATTGTTCTATTATTAAAGTTAGCCATGATAACCCAGCCGAAAATATCAGAGTATATCGAAGGACATTCAACAGGTGAAGACCAGATCTTATATGAGTTAAACAGAGAAACACACCTGAAAGTGCTGAATCCCAATATGCTTTCAGGTCAGGTGCAGGGAAAATTGCTGGAGTTCATAAGCCGGATGGTATCTCCTAAATATATCCTGGAAATAGGGACCTATACGGGCTACTCAGCAATTTGCCTGGCAAAAGGACTTTGCGAAGGCGGGAAGCTTGTTACCATAGAAATTAACGATGAACTTGTTCCAATAATCACCAGGTATTTAGAAAGTTCCGGAATGTCACCCAAAGTTGAATTGATAACAGGAAATGCCGTTAAAATTGTTCCGGGACTGCCTTATCAGTTCGAACTGGCATACATTGATGGTGATAAAACGGAATACCTTGATTATTATGAGATGGTATTGCAAAAACTTAGTTCGGGTGGTTTTATGCTCATCGATAACGTGCTTTGGGATGGGAAAGTGCTGGATAAATCGGACCACAATGCTGATACAAAGCATATATTAAAGCTGAATGAGCACATTAAAAATGATAAGAGGGTTGAAAACGTGATACTCCCTCTGCGCGATGGAATCAATGTTGTAAGAAAAATATGATCCTGATCATAAACAATTTTATACCCCATCCTGTTAGTTCATTAATCTGCTAAATCCAGTTGGATTTTGAATCATATAAAATTATTGGCTATTTTTAATCCGTTTGCTCCCAAAAATTTATTAAAGAATTATAAATGGGTAACTATTCAATACGCGATCTTGAAAGACTTACCGGAATAAAGGCACATACAATCCGTATCTGGGAGAAGCGGTATGGCTTAATTGCTCCAGGGCGTACAAATACGAATATCAGGGCATACTGTGATTCAGAACTGAAAAAGCTCCTGAATATTGCCATATTGAACCGCAATGGTTTCAAAATTTCGAAAATCGCTAAGCTTTCCCATGAGGAAATTACCCAAAACATTAATAAACTCACTGAACATCAATATGATGCAGAAAGCTATCTGGAAAATCTGGCGCTGACTATTATCGATCTTGATGAACAAAAATTTGAGAAAATATTCTCACGGGCAATCCTTCAGTTCGGGTTTGAAGATACTATCATCAAAATCATAAGTCCGTTCTTTATCAGAATAGGCATCATGTGGCAAACCGGATCTATAAATCCTGCACAGGAACATTTTATTTCGAATCTTCTCAGACAAAAAATTATGGTTGCCATCGACAGTCAGATGCCTGATCCGCATAAACAAAGCAAAACTTTCATGCTATATCTTCCTGAAGGTGAATTGCACGAACTTGGATTGCTATTCTCGAGCTATATCATCCGTAAAAGAGGGCATCAGGTGATTTACCTCGGTCAAAGCGTCCCTTTTAGCGACCTCGTGGAAATAGACCATATCAGACATGTTGATTATATCCTTACATCCTTTATAACACCCAACCCCCACAATCTGCTTGGTCAATACATCCAGAAGCTTTCCGATCAATTTCCGGCAAAAACGATCTTTATTATTGGAGAACTCCTTTCAACATACCCCGATACCCTGCCTAAAAATGTTAAATATCTTGCCTCCCCTTCCAATCTTATCACAGAATTAAAGGAAATTGTCCCTGAATATGCTTAAAAATTTTTCCCGGTTTCATCGTTTTATTATCTTTGATTCTATATAGGAATAAAAGATGTTATTATCTGATTATCAGGGTAATGTTTAAGTATTCGTGCTTTTTATTAAACATTTAACAAATACTTTGATATTATTTATATATTATTTAGAATGCTTCTTAATAAGCTTGTGAATCACTTTATATATGGTGTTTTTTAATTCAAACTTATTTAAAATGGATTTATACAAGAGGGGGTTCCGAGGTTATTCTGTTTTTTTATTGTTTAACATTATCATAACTTTGTTAAACATTAACGGATTAAAAACACGACCATGACATCAGTTGAGTTCAATTATCAGTTAACGAGTCTTTCAGCCAATCTTGAAAGATTTGCTCTTAGTCTCACCTCTAACAGGGAAGACGCGAAGGATCTGCTACAGGAAACATTTGCAAAAGCCATAACTTATAGGGACAAATTTGAAGATAACACCAACCTTAAGGCATGGACTTTTACCATAATGAAAAATACATTCATAAACAATTACCGTCGCAATGTAAAATCAAATACAACATTCGACCATACCGACGACCTATATTATCTGAACCTCAGAAATGAATCGGAGCTATCCACGCCTGATTCGGAATATTCTGTCAAGGAAATACAAAAAAGCATTCAGGAACTTACGGATGAATTTCGACTGCCTTTTGTAATGCACACTCAGGGATTTAAGTATAAAGAAATTGCTGAGAAACTGAACCTGAAGATAGGTACAGTAAAAAGCAGAATATTTTTCACCCGCAAAAAACTGATGGAGAAATTACAGGATTACGAGATCAGCTAAACTGTAACTTTTTATGATTTTAAGTATCTAACCTGTTAAACAAAATGTTTAACTTAATTCTAAAGCTGTGTCTGCAACTGAAAACAATAAAATAAATCTGAACGGTAAATCAGAGAAATATTCCGATCTTTTAAATATGTTGGTCGACAATGTATCGTTGACCGGGAAAGGATTATTAGTAAACAAAGAGAGCGAAATAAATCATTCTGATGATCAGGAAAAGATCAACAGGATAGCCTGGCATTTCAGTGAAATTATGGAAACCTTAGGCCTGGACCTCAGGGACGACAGTCTGAAAGGAACGCCACGCAGGGTTGCCAAAATGTATGTGAAAGAAATATTCAGTGGTCTGGATCCTAAAAATAAACCGGCACCGACACTGTTCGAAAACAAATACAATTACAACCAGATGTTGGTAGAGAAGAACATCAAGGTACAGTCTTCATGCGAGCATCACTTTGTTCCGATAATCGGGAAGGCCCATGTTGGTTACATATCAAACGGCAACATTATAGGACTGTCAAAAATCAACAGGATCGTTGAGTACTATTCCAAAAGGCCGCAACTGCAGGAAAGACTTACAGAGCAGATTGCAGCTGAATTGAAGGAAGTACTTCAGACAGAAGATGTGGCTGTTATCATTACTGCGCAGCACATGTGCGTTACCATGCGTGGGGTTGAACATGATGACAGTCTTACTTCAACAAGCAGTTTTAATGGCAGATTCAGGGAACAAACATACCGTAACGAATTCATGAATTTTATCAACATGCTCTGACGGGATACAAACTAAACTTTAAATAATTCGGTGCAATTGCTCATGCGGAACAAATAATTTGTTCCGTATTTATTTATATTTTTGCTGCACCAAATTGTAACCTATGAGCATGAATTCCAGGTATGGTTCGAGAGGGGTATCTGCCCAAAAGGAAGATGTTCATAAGGCCGTTGGGAAGTTTGATAAAGGTCTCTATCCGAACGCTTTCTGCAAAATCGTTGAAGACAGATTAACCGGTAATCCCAGATCTTGCATTGTAATGCATGCCGACGGGGCGGGTACCAAATCAGCACTTGCATACGCTTATTGGCGTGAAACAGGTGATATCTCTGTCTGGAAAGGTATTGCTATAGATTCGGTTATTATGAATACCGATGATCTGTTATGTGTTGGTGCAACGGATAACATCCTGCTATCTTCCACCATCGGCAGAAATAAGCAGTTAATCCCTGGAGAAGTTATCAGTGCCATACTTGAAGGCATTCACGATCTGATATCGATGCTTTCAGGTTTCGGGATGAAAATTGAACTTACCGGCGGCGAAACTGCCGACATTGGCGATCTGGTGAGAACCATAGTTGTTGATTCTACGGTTGTGTGCCGCATGGACCGGAGCGATGTTGTGGCTTTCAATATACAGCCAGGGGAC
>Ga0123335_1003137_pt1 | contig 23567 bp, 22 predicted proteins | sample BiotimSIPDNA_2_FD_89707 | JGI IMG/M metagenome (GOLD analysis project Ga0123335, IMG submission 89707) | Anaerobic biogas reactor microbial communites from Washington, USA - Biogas_R2 time_0 SIP DNA | ecosystem: Engineered > Bioreactor > Anaerobic > Unclassified | place: Washington, USA...
GGAAGCAGAATATTCGATTTTGCCGGAACGCAGGAGACGCAGTATATGGCCTGGACCTGTGAAGAAGGAGTAGGACATATGAACGAGGATTTATTGTACTGTGAGGTATTGGATCCGGAGACTAACGAGCCTGTTGAGCCGGGACAGTCAGGAAAACTGGTTCTTACCGATTTGGTAGGAAAATCGCACCCCTGTATCAGGTTCGAGTCTGGTGATATTGTTAATGGTATTGATACAGAGACTTCCTGCAAGTGTGGCAGAACGCTCAGCATATTTAAAGGTTTTAGCGGACGCACGGGCGATATCATCAAGGTGCGGGGAGTTTGTGTATCAGTGGCCGGGATAGAAAACGTAATCCGGGGAATCAAGGAGTGCTCTGATAGTTATGAATACGTGGCGGTAAAAAATGGAAAGGGAATGGATGAGATCAAAGTAAGAGTAGAGCTAAATAAGGATATAGACCCGGGCCAGTGGGAGAATGTCCGCAAGAAGGTGGCTGAGACATTGCAACTGTCTTTTATGGTTAACATGGATGTGGAAATACTGCCGCCGGGGACGCTTCCAGTGTATGAACTAAAAGCAAAGCGCTTCCGGGATCTGAGAGGCCAGGGAGTGTCAGGCAGTTAAATATACTGTACTTGCAGCAATATAGTACAAATCATAACAGTATTGCTACTTTGGACTATTTACTTTAATGTAGTTATTCATTACTTTAGGAAAGAAAGGCTCCTGGCAGGAACAGGCTAAAGCAGAAAGAGCAACTGGATGATCAACTCAGCTAAAGCTTGTGCTTATTCAGCCAGGAGCCGGTTTATTAAAAGCCGGGCCAGTACTGTGAAATACAAAGTCAAGGTATGTATCCGTCAGGCAGGCCAACTGGCTGGTTACCGGATCAATTTGTAAATTAGGTACTGTTCTGTCAGTATAGCCACCGGAATTAAATAAAGGGTGTCACAAAAGGAGCGTAAAGTTACAATGTCTGGTCAAGTCGTCGATTCTAGAGACCTGGCGATTTTCTTTAATAATAAGGTATTTAGAAACCCATTCAGTAATGTCCTGGAAAAAAAAATAATGGAATACTTCACCGAAGAAGGCTCTTATTGTAAAGTTTGTGGTTTTCACAGCCGACGGCATATTATCAGGACCAACCGGGGCAGCATGATCATAATTTGCCTCTCCTGTGGGGACAGGATATGGAAAAGGCGCAGGTCGAAAAGCGTTCCTTTAGTCATACTGCCCGGAAATAATTCCTCTAAATAACTGGATTATAAACTGCTGTAGATAACCATTTAGATACACTGCTGCCCGGGCTGCAGACTGGTAAAAGGGTACCCGGAAGGACATAGTGGCCCTGGCCTATGGTAGAACTCTACAGGGCCACTGCACGTTTGTTGAAACTCGTATTAAATTCTGTTAATACACCGGTTGCCGGGGCCAAATAAAGAAGGTGCTTAGGTAAAATTTGCCCTACCATGAAAATAGATATTTTCATCCTCTGCTGGTGCCGCATCAGTGGATGTCCAATCAAGTATTAGTCAGCCAGGATCAAAAGAATGAGATTTAACTTAGAAAAAAGGGCTCTGAGTATATCTTTACTGTTTCTAAGTAAAATATGACCGACGGATTGTCCGTCGGATATAATGCCATTTTATTTGGGAAAAGATAAAGATATGAGCCGCCAATCAATCTCTCAGATTAACTTGATGTTTGTGATCTCCGGCTTCTTAATCGGCACTGCCTTATTACTAATACCCACAGCTGTTATAGCTTTTGCGAGACAGGATGCATTAATTGCTCTTTTTTTAGGCATGCTTCCTTCTTTTCTGCTGATTTTAATGCTGTCTTCTTTGCAAAGCAAATTCCCCGGTAAAACCTTAATCCAGTATAGTGATGAAATACTCGGTCCGTATTTGGGGAAATTAGCCAGTATCATTTACCTCTGGCTGGTCTTTCATCTGGCTGTCCTGGTTCTGAGAAATACAGGAGATTTCATCGGCTTAGCAGTTTTACCCAGAACCCCGATAGTAGTTATTCAAGCAATTGTGGCAATAATCGCCGCTTTTGCTGTGAGGTCCGGTATCGAAGTTATCACTAGGGTAACACTTATAATCGTAACTTTGGTAATAACTTTTTTTATGATTATAAACGTTATGGTTATATCCAGTGCGGAATTCCCCCGCATGTTACCATTTCTGGATACCAACCTGAAACCAATAATAAGAGCAGCAATTATTACAGCATCATTTCCCTTTGGTGAAATTGCGGTATTTGCCATGATTTTTGCCCATATTGACTCAACAAAAACAATAAATAAATATGCTATACTGGGTGTCTTAACCGGCTTTGCGATCTTAGCCCTGGCCACCCTCCGTTCAATAACGGTGATAGGGGTATGTGGTAGTGCAAGATATGTTTATCCGGCATTAGAAGTTGTAGGAGAAGTCCCGGCCAGTTTTATTGTGCAAATGATGCTCACATTTAATTGGTACTTGATTACGTTTGTAAAATTTGTTATTTGTTATTATGCATTTAATTTTGGTCTGGGACAGCTGCTGGGCTTAAAAAATAATTCTATAGTTATACCGGTGGGTGTTATTATTACGGCGTTTTCTGTATACATTTATCAAAATACTATTGAAGAAACATATTTCGCTTCGCATATTTGGCCTGTATATAGTATTCCTTTGGAATATGGAATACCTTTTTTACTTTGGGCACTGACAAAAACACGGGCGTGAAAAACAGACTATTCCTTTCCCGAATCTTAAAAACCTCATAAAATATCTGTATTTTATTGTATGTTGGGAGAGTGGTTCTAATATGGTCGAAGAAATTCTGTCTAACATTTATAGGATTGAAGTGCCCTTGCCGGGTAACCCCCTCAAAGTTTTAAACAGCTATTTAGTTAGAGGCGGACAGAGAAATCTGCTTATTGATACAGGTTTTAACCGGGAAGAATGCAGGGAGGCTCTGTTAAAAGGTCTTGGTACACTGGGAGCAGATTTAGAAAAGACAGACATCTTTATCACCCATATGCATGCCGACCACAGCGGGCTTGTCTCGACTGTAGCCGGCGAAAAGTCAGTGGTTTATTGCAGCGAAATCGACGCGCAACGCATTAAATGGTCGCAGTCAACTGCCTACTGGGCTGAGAACCGGGCCCATGTGGCTTCCTACGGATTTCCGCTGCACGAATACAGCAAGGATATGCTCAGGCTCCCCGGCCAAAAATACAGCCCGGACAGAGTGCCGGACTTCACTGCTGTTAAAGAAAACGATCTCATAGAGATAGGCGCTTACCGCTTTTTCTGTGTAGAAACCCCAGGGCATACGCCGGGACATCTATGTCTTTATGAACCCGACTGCAGAGTTTTTATATCCGGTGACCACATTCTGGAAGACATTACTCCTAATGTAACAATGTTTTATAAAGGGTTATCAGACCCCCTGGGCGAATATTTAAGAAGTCTGGATAAAGTTGACAGGATGGATATTGGCCTTGTTTTACCGGGCCACAGACGGGTGATGAGAGACGTGCACAAAAGGATTGAAGAACTTAAACAGCATTATCAAAACAGGCTCGGTGAAGTCCTTGGCGTTCTAAACGGGGGCCGGATGAACGCCTATCAGGTTGCCGGCCGGATCACCTGGGATTTAACCTATTCTTCCTGGGAAGAGTTTCCCCTGGAGCAAAAATGGTTCGCCACCGGGGAAGCCATGTCCCACCTGGAGCATTTGCGGCATCTGGACAAGATCCGGAAATTGTGGAATGATAATAAAGTTTTTTATGAGCTCAAGGTTTAAAGAGTATACCAAACAGGAAGTAACGGTCCGGTGAAAAGTTGTGCAAAATAGCTGCTTTAAAAAAAGATCAACCAGCATGGCTGGTTGTTTGTTCAGCACCAACATTCCCGCATTATAAAATAATAGAGTTGCTCCCGGGCCGGATGAAGCCGGTAATTAAGAATACAGCCGGAATTCAGCCTTGCCCGGGCTATAAAGTTTTTTTCAGCCCCCCTTGTAAAGCGGCGACAATAAACTGTTCAAATGCCTTTGTGTTCTTTTATTTTTTCCAGCAGCACCGGGAGAATTACTCCGGCATCGGCTATTACGCTGTAGTCGGATACTTGAAAGACCGGGGCTTCAGGGTCATTGTTGACGTTGATGACTATACCGCTGTCTTTCATGCCAACGACATGGTGTGCTGAGCCGGAAACTCCAAAACCCATGTAAACCCGGGGCCGTACAGTTTTTCCGCTGGTCCCGATCATGGTGTGCTCACCTCTGGTCCAGCCCTCGTCCAGGGCAGGCCTGGTACAGCCCACCGCCCCTTCCAGCTCCCCGGCTATCTGTTCGAGATAATCCCACATGTCCGGTCCCACACCCCAGCCGCCCACGACTATGGTTTCAGCTTTTTCCAGGGGAAGTTCCGGCGGCTGCCGCTGGACAACGCGAACAGCCTTCAGGGGTGACTGATAACCTTCCAGTACGGTCGCCTTCTCTTTGAGTACAGTACCGGTACGGGCAGCGTCCCTGGCCGGTTTTGAAAAAACCCCGGGTTTGACGCTGGCCATTTGGGGACGCGCTTCAGGACAGAGAATCTCGCTGTAAACTATACCCCCAAAAGCAGGAACCACTTGAACGAGCCCTTTGCGGTCATCTACCTTCAGGTCTATACAGTGGGCGGAAAGCCCTGTTTGCAGCCTGGCTGCAACCGTGGCGGAAAGTTCACTGCCCCGGTAGGAGGCGCCGAAAAGGACAATCTCCGGGCGGTGTCTTTTTATCAGTTCTTCCAGCACAAGGGCGCAGGTATCGTTCTGGTAAGGCTCCAGCCGCGGGTCTTCAATCAGAATAACCTGATCCGCGCCGTGGGCGATCAGTTCTGCAGCCGAAAGGTCGGCGTCTTTGCCCGGGAGTACGGCCGTGGTCAGGGGGCTGCCTCTGCGAGCTGCAATTTCACGGGCTTTTCCCAAAAGCTCCAGGGTTACTTCGGCGATTTTTTCCCTGCTTTTTTCTGCTATAACCCAAACCGAACCAGGCTGATTAGGCAAGTTAATTCTCCTTTCCTAGGGGAGTACCCCCGCGCCTCGCAGAATGGCGACAATCTTTCCGGCAACTGCTTCGGGTTCACCCTCAAGTATCTCTGCTTTACGTCCATGCCGGGGGAAAAGCAGGTCCCCGGGTTGAGTGGGAGACCCGGACAAACCGGTCCCGGCCGGGTCGAGTCCCAGGTCGTTCAGGCCCCAGATGGTGAAGGGCTTTTTTTGAGCCATGACAACACCCATCAGGGTAGTGTAGCGGGGTGTATTGATTTCCCTGGCAACGCCCAGGACCATTGGAAGACTGCCCTCATATTCAACATAACCGTTTTCAATTTTTGCTTTCATTTTTAAGACAGGCAATTCCAGGCTCAATTCCGTAATGTGGTTCAGGTGGGGAAGCCCCAGTAACTCGCCCAGCTGGGAAGGCACATGGTTTGTACCGCTGTCGGCGCTTTCTGAACCGGTCAGAATCAAGTCCAGTTGGCCGATTTTCTTCAGGCCGGCGGCTAAGATTTTTGCTGTAGCCAGGGTATCGGATCCGGCAAAGGCCCGGTCGCTTAAAAGGTAGGCTTCGTCAACTCCCATGGCCAGGGCTTCTTTAAGTATTTCCCCGGCATCAGGCGGAGCCATGCTGACCAGGACAACTTTTCCCCCGAATTGTTCCTTCAGTTGGAGGGCGGCTTCTATGGCGTTTTTGTCAACCGGATTAATAATCACGGGGATCCCTTTGCGGTCCAGCAGTTTTGTTTCAGGGTTGATGGTTATTCTGTTATAATGGCCGGGATCAGGGACCGGCTTTACACAGACTGCTATATTCATAAAAGGTTCCTTTCGCCGGGAAATTACTTTCTTAGTTCAGCGCCTGCAATAATTACCTGCATGATGTGAGAAGTTCCACAGGCAGGAATGGTTGTTACCGCATCTCTCAGGAAGCGGCTGACCGGATAATCGGTGATCACCCCGTAGGCACCCATCAGGTCCATAGTCCGCTTGGCAGCATTGACGGAGGCTTCGGTGGCGAAGAACTTGGCCATGGAAACTTCCGAAGTACAGGGTTTGCCGGCGTCCTTCAGTCCGGCGGCATTATAGGTCAGAAGCCGGGCAGCTTCATAATCGGTGCGGTTTTGGGCGATAATCAACTGGATATTGACCAGGTTGGAAAGGGGTTTTCCGTAAATAATCCGTTCCCTGGCGTATTTTACCGATTCTTCCAGACATCCCCGCAAAATTCCCAGAGCAGCCGCGGCGGTCCCGGCCCTGCCCATTTCACCCAGGGTACCGAGACTGATTTTAGCGCCCTCACCCGGTTTGCCCAGTAAATTGTCTGGAGCCAGCCGGACATTGTTCAGAATGATTTCACCGGTATAGGATCCCCTGAGGCCTGCTTTTTTCTCCTTCCGGCCGGGAGTGTGACCAGGAGCGTCGCCTTCAATTATAAAAGCTGAAATTTGAGGGCGCCCTTTAGCGTCTTCCCCGGTACGGACCGTTACCACGTTGACGCTCATACAGTGGGAGTTGGTGATGAAGCACTTGCGGCCGTTTAAAACCCATTCCCCGTCCACCAGCCGGCCGGTTGATTTTTGCCCGGTAAAGTCCGATCCTCCCCCCGGCTCGGTTACCGAAAGGCCGCTGAAGCCTCCGGAGCAGATGATGGGCAGGTACTTCTGTTTTTGCTCTTCGCTCCCCCAGGTCATAATTGCGTAGACACCCATGTAATGGGCCACCAGTCCCAGGGCAAGACCTGCGGCATGACGTCCTATTTCTTCGACTACAAGGGCCATTTCGGTGTAGCCCAGTCCTGCGCCGCCGTATTTGGCCGGCACAAAAACTCCGTTGATGCCCAGCGGGGCCATTTTTTGAAACAGCTCAACGGGGCAGGTGTCCTCCTCGTCAATTTGCCTGGCAATGGGAGCTATTTCTTTTTCGACGAAGTCCCTTACTACTTTTCTCATCATCTCCTGCTGTTCAGAAAATTTTAACATTTTAAATCCCTTCTTTCTCAGTTGTTTATTTTTAAACAAAGAGGTTTCAAGGTTTTACATTGCAAAACTTGCCATATTAATAATTGGCATGACAATAATGTTAATATATAAATTATAATAACAAAATTACCATACAGCAATAGGTAAGATTGAAATAGTTTTACTTTTATGATATAGCTAACCGGCCAGCCATCCGCCATCCACGACAATGGTCTGTCCGGTAATATAATTGGAAGCGTCGCTGGCCAAAAAAATTACTGTTCCTGCCAGATCCTCCCCTGTGCCCGCCCTTCCGGCGGGGATCCGCTCTTCGATCCATTTGCGGTGCTCCGGATCCTGGAAAAAGGGTTCGGTCATGTTTGTCCGAAAATAACCGGGGGCAATGGCGTTGACTTGAATATTATGCCTGGCCAGTTCGATAGCCAGGGTCCTGGTAAAAAGCAGGACGCCGCCTTTGGAAGAACAATATACGGCTGAACCACTCAGGCCGATAAAACTGCCCAGGGACCCCTGGTTGATAATCTTCCCGCTTTGTTGCTCAATCATATACCTGGCTGCTTCCTGGGCCATAAAGAACAGGCCTTTTAAATTTACGGCCATGATCTGATCGTAGTGATCCGGAGTAACATCCAGAATTTCCTCGGCAATTTCCACGCCGGCGTTGTTGACGAGGATATCCAGCCGGCCGTAACAGTTTTTGATGCTTTTCAATACTTCCCTGACACCGGCCAGATCGGTTATATCGCATTGGACCGCTTCGGCCAGGGCCTTTTTTTGGATAATAATATCCCTGGTCTCACCGGCTGCCGCCGGATCCCTGTCCAGGCAAACCACAGCTGCGCCGGCGTCCGCCAGAGCTCCGGCATAGGCCCTGCCCAGACCCTGTCCCGCGCCGGTTACCAGGGCCACCCTTCCGGTTAAACTAAATAGACTTTTTACCATACTCCATTCTCCTTAAGTATTACATATTATCTTTGTTGAAAGGTATCCTGATCGTAAGTATCAGGTGCTGTTGAACAACCATAAAAAGCATATCTTTACAATGCGGGGTTTTAATTTACCGGGAGACTGTTTAATTGGCGGCCGGCAGGGCTGTCATATTAATTTACGACAACCGGGCTTTCAACTCCTACGACAAAGCAGATTTTTGTAGAATTTTGTTCCTGAAAACCCACGGGCTTGCAACCGCAGGGGGTTACATTGAGGATCTGCTTGTGCTGAAGTAATTTCCAAAGGGTAAAGGTATTAACAGGGCCTGGTGGAATCTTAAATATCATATCGGGGCTGCTGATTCCTTTTCAATAACAATAACAAATTAAACGATGCCTTTCCTCGAATACATGCCCGGCTCTTTTATTTCCTTTTATTTTAAGTGATATGTAACTTAAAGAATATATTCTTTAGAGAAAGGGGTTTTAGAGATGTTTTGTCCAAAATGCCGCTGCGAATATGTTGCTGGTATCAAGGAATGTCCTGAATGCCGGGAACCACTGGTTGAAGAATTAAACCAGGTACAAAATAGTGAATCAGAACTGAAGGGGTATTTAAAACCAGTTACGGTTTTTGCAACTGCCGATGCTGGGCTCCTGGCAGTGGTCAAGTCCATCCTGGACGGGGCCGGCATAAAATATTTTGCCAGGAATGAGCTGATTCAAGGTATACTGCCTGTGCAAAGCGGCGCTTTCAACACATTGGTGGAAATTCAGGTTCGCCCCGAGGACGCCGATGATGCCAGGGCTTTATTAGATGTTTAAACGGTAACCTTGATTCAAACGTTTTAATGATTGAATCTATTCTAAGCGCTATGCAGGAAATATGTTCTAAAAAGTCAAATTTATATTATATACATTTAATCCATTGACGGGGCCGGTTTAACACCGTTTATTTTTCTTGCTCTAAAATCATCAGTAAAGATCTGATTAATTAATCAACCATGATCCGGCAGCCGGTACTCCGGTCCCGACAGGTTGTGTTTACACGGAACATGCTTAGAATTTAAAAGAGTTGAGGCTGCTGGAAAGAGAAGAACTGTAAAATATTAATGGGAGGTTAAAAATGCTTAACATTTCTAAAACACAAAACGGAAATCCCACAATTTTAGCCGTCAAAGGGAGGCTTGATACCATAACGAGCAAGAAACTGGCAGATGAATTTGAGGAACTTTTTAAAAGCGGTACGAACGCATTAATAATAGATTGCGCCTCACTTAATTATCTGTCCAGCGCAGGTCTTCGTGTGCTCATGATGGCCCAGAAAAGGCTAAGTACAACAGGAGGCAGCTTGATTATCAAGAATTGCAGCGAAACTGTATATGAGATATTTAAAACAACGGGCTTTACAAATATTATGCAAATTATGACTTAGACTACCATACTGCTGAAGTGGTACCAACGTAAAGGACTGAAAAACGAAAAAGCGTTTTTAGGATAGAAGGTGGGCAGGGTGTTGACTGTTCTTATCTATGACTGCTGTAGAGTCGAACTTTACGGCAGCGGCCCCGGATTATTGGAAAAATTATATAGGGGAGCGGAACATGAGCAACAAAGCATACATACTGGTGTTGATTTCGCTAGTTATAATATTAAGCGCGGGATGCTTCGGCTGGGACAAAAACGTTACTGAATCAACAATGCTCCGGGGCGGGAAAGCCTTTGCCGCGCCTGCCTCAGGAAATGACAACACAAAATTAAAAACCCTTGACGACATAGCCGACAAACGGGTGGGTGTTTATTCGGGAACAGTCCATGACGCCTTTGTTGCGGAAAACTACCCCCAGGCAAGTATCTTAAGGTATGACAGCACCGCCGATATGATTCTCTCCCTGAAGAGCAATAAAATCGATGTTGCCATGCTTGATTATACGAGCGCAAAAGTGGTTCTAAAGAATAAAAGCAATAATGACATAGACATATTGACGGATGATGCCCTTTCCTTGCCCCTGGGGATTGGTTTTAATAAAAACAACCCTGCCCTACGTGAAAAATTCAATAACTTTCTAAGAGAAATCAGGGCTGACGGAACTTATGACGAAATGTACAACCGGTGGTTTGAGGACGATCCCGAAAAAGCGGTAATGCCGGAGATCGATAACACCGGTGCGGGCCAAAAAGTAGTTCTGGGTGTTGCGGTGGCGGATCTGCCTTATGTTGCCTATATGAACGGCCAGTATGTGGGTTTTGATATCGAAATGATTAAAAGATTTGCGGCACATGAGGGGCGGCCTCTGGAAATAATTACCATGGAGTTTTCTTCTCTTGTTGCCGCTCTTGCCTCCGGCAAGGTTGACATGATTGCTGACGGCATAGCGATTACTGAGGAGAGAAGCAGGCAAATAGATTTTTCGGAGAGCTATGTAGATTTCAAGACAGCTGTCATTGCTCTTAAAAAGAATATTGCAGGGTATGATGATGAACAATCGGATGGGGCAGTTGCTGTGCCGTTTCTACAAAATATAGCTGACAGTTTTTATAATAATCTTATCCATGAGAAACGTTATTTGCTTATCGTTGACGGACTGAAGATTACGGCCTTCATCTCGTTGATTGCCGCTGTTTTAGGTACACTGTTGGGAGCTTTGATTTGTCTCATGCGCATGAGCAATAATAGAGTTCTTGTTAACATTGCCAGGTTCTACATTTCCATCATGCGGGGAACCCCGGTGCTGGTGCTGCTTATGATCATCTTTTATGTGGTTTTTGCTTCGGTAAATATTAATCCAGTCATTTCTGCCATTATAGCCTTTGGGGCTAATTTTGCAGCTTATGTTTCTGAAATGTTCAGAACATCAATAGAAAGCGTGGATAGAGGTCAAAGGGAAGCGGGGATTGCCGGCGGCTTTACAAAAGTACAAACGTTCATCTATATTGTCATGCCCCAGGCCCTGCGGCATGTGCTGCCGGTCTACAAGGGTGAATTCATCTCCCTCATCAAGATGACCTCTGTGGTGGGTTATATCGCTGTGCAGGACTTGACCAAAGCCGGCGATATTATCAGGAGCCGCACCTTTGACGCTTTTTTCCCTCTAATTATGGTGGCCGTGCTTTATTTCCTTGTTTCGTGGTCGCTGGCTCTTGCCCTGGACTATATCGGATTTAAGATTGATCCTAAGAGAAAACGCAGAATAAGGGGGCATCAGATATGATCAGGACAGAACATCTCAGTAAGAGTTTTGGAGAATTGAAGGTGCTGAAGGATGTAACCACCAGGATCAAAAAAGGTGAGATTGTATCCATAATAGGGCCTTCAGGTACAGGTAAAAGCACTTTGCTGCGCTGCCTAAACTTACTGGAAATGCCCAGCAGCGGTAGAATATATTTCAATAATGTTGATCTACTGGCGAAGACCACAAATGTACCCAAAATACGACAAAAAATGGGGATGGTTTTTCAATCCTTTAATCTGTATACACATCTTTCTGTGCTGGAAAACCTCACTATTGGACCTATCAAGCTTCTACGTAAAAGCAAAGCCGAAGCAGAGCTTAAAGCCCTGGAATTGTTAAAGCTGGTGGGGCTGGCTGAAAAAGCCGCCAGTTTTCCCGATGAGCTCTCGGGCGGGCAGAAACAGAGGGTGGCCATAGCCCGCTGCCTGGCCATGGAGCCCGGTGTCATGCTCTTTGATGAGCCCACATCAGCCCTGGATCCCACAATGACCAGCGAAGTCCTGGCTGTGATCCGGCGTCTTGCCAAAGAGGGTATGACCATGGTTATTGTCACCCATGAGATGGAAATTGCCCGCAGTATCTCAAGCCGTGTGTTTTACATGGATGAAGGAATTATTTACGAGGAGGGTACGCCGCAGCAGATCTTTGAAAACCCCCAAAGGGAAAAAACCAGGGAATTTATTAACAGAGTGCGCAGGTATTACTACCAGATTACCAGCAAAGATTACGATTTATACGCCATGAACGCAGAAATCGAAGCATTCTGTGAAAAACACCTGTTATCCAGAAAAGTATGCGGTAATGTCCTGCTCTTAGCAGAAGAAATTCTGGGGCTGCAGAGGGATTTTTCGGATATTACCCTGTCCCTGGCTTACTCAGAAAAAGACGGCCGGTTGGAATTTGTCTTTGAAAGCGCAGGGGAGCCCGCAAACCCCCTGGAGGAGGGTAGGCAGGACGATGACCTCGGGATAATACTGATCAAGAGCAGGTGTGACAGTATTCAGTATAAGTATGAGAACGGTAAGAACATCTTGCTGCTCGAGGTGAAGGGGTAAACTTATAAATTGTATTGGAAATAAGCTTTATGGATATTATAGGAGTTGGCCAGGCAGGAAACTCATACCAGGACCGCGCTCAACTCCTTTAAGCATCAATAGACGGCAGGCGGACAGAATTAAGTCCGGATGTGTCAGGCCGGGCCTGCTTTGACGTGGTCCCGGGAAGTAAATAACGGGAGTGTTAGGAGTAATTGTCAGGAAGTCTAAGAATACTCGTCCTTTCAGCCGGCTACGGTGAGGGACATATCCAGGTGTCCCGCGTTCTGCAAAGATGTTTTCATAGCAGGGGGATAGAGAATGTTAAGATTGTGGATTTAATCGGGGAAGCCCATCCTGTTATAAATACGATTACACGGTATATGTATTTGAAAAGTTACTACATAGCCCCTTTTGTTTACGGCTGGCTTTACTACGGCAGCAGGCAAATGGGACCTGATACGTTATTTTCCAGGTTGATGAAGTCATTTGGTTTAAAAAAGCTGGAAGAAATCATTGTGACCGAAAAGCCTCACGCGGTGATCAATACCTTTCCCCATCCGGCCATGTCTGCGTTCCTCAAAAAAACAGGTGTCAATATTCCCACTTTCACTGTAATAACTGATTTTACCCTTCACTACCGCTGGATCCAGCCTGAAATTGATAAATACTACGTGGCGTCCGACGATTTAAAAAACGAGATGGTCGCGGCGGGAATTCCCCCGGAGCGAATCAAGGTCAGCGGTATTCCCCTGCGGGAAACCTTTAACCGGCTTCCGGACATTACCGGACTGCACCAAAAGTACGGTTTGAACCCGGCTAAAAAAACCATTCTGGTGATGTCCGGCGCCTACGGAGGGCTGCATAAAATAAATGAAATCTGCCGGAGCATCTTGAAGATACCTGATTCTGAAATAGCTGTGGTCTGTGGTAAGGACAAAACCATGGAAAAACTATTGAAGAACACTTTTCATGGTTGCAGGTCAATTCATATTTATGGCTTTGTAGAAGACATTCACGAATTAATGAAAATCGCCTGCTGCATAATCACGAAGGCAGGGGGGATTACCCTTTCGGAGGCAGTTGCCGCACAGCTTCTCATTATAATTTTCCGTCCGGTTCCCGGTCAGGAGAGAGATAATGCCCTTTATTTCGCCGGGAAAAAGGCCGCTGTTGTTGTTAATCAGGCCGGTGAACTCTACAGGCAAATCTCGGACCTTTTATCAAACGGGGAAAAAATGTCCCGGATGAGGGCGTCGGTAAGGTCGCTGCAAAGGCCCAGAGCTGCCGAGACGGTAGTTGACGATATACTGAATGTACTGAATGAGCTGGAAAGACAGAGGAAGCCAACTAAGGGAGAATGACTTTCCGGGTTCCCTGGTTGTCCCGGGATCCTAACATTTTGCTGCTCCGGCTGCGGGAGGGGAACTGTCCAACTTATTTGCGAATAATCCTGAGCATCCAAGACAAAATAACTCTGAGATTATAATATAAGAAGGAGGAATTAAGATGAATCTGCAATTAACCCAGAAGGAAAGAACATTCCTTGAGGATCAAAAGAAGCACGAAGAGATCTGTATTCAAAAGTATACCAATTACGCCCGGCAGGCCGGAGACCCTCAGCTTAAACAGCTTTTCAATCAGTATGCATCTCAGGAACAGCAGCACTATAATACCATCAATCAACTTCTTCAGGGGCAACAACCAGTGCCTGGCAGTAGTAATCAGGGTTTCCAGCAGCAAGGCCAACAGAGCCGGGATCAGCAATTACAAAGCCGGCCCCGGGCAGGAATGGCTGACCAAGGGGACGCCGCCCTCTGCACCGACATGTTGATGACCGAAAAATTTGTCTCCAGTACTTACGACACAGCAATTTTTGAATCTGCAAATGCCCCGGTTCGCCAGGCTTTGCAGCATATCCAGAAGGAAGAACAGCAGCACGGTGAAGGGATCTTTAACTACATGCAGCAACATGGGATGTATAATCCTCAGTGAAGCTAAGAACCCGGCCGGCTCCCGGGTTCTTTTTCCTTTGGGCCTGCCTGTTGGTTGTGGAGATATACATCTTACCGGAAAGCCCCGCTGCGGATTGACGGATGGAGCAGGGCTGTTGTATTAATTTTAAAATTTTTACTGTTCGAACTGGCCGGGCGACCAAGTGGCAATGTATCGTGAAAATTCAGGGTCATTAAATGACTGATTAACAAGATGTACTGAAATTTACGGAAACCCGGGTTTTTTTCGAGCAGGGGCAGGACTAATATCCGCTGTAAGTATGGTAAGATTAAATATAAGATTCTTGTAATTTAAAAGGAGTGAAATAGACTAATGAAGGTCATAATCAAATCCGGTTCCTTTTCCTGGGAGGCTGCCATTTACGATACCCCTACGGGAAAACTTGTTTACCAGGCCCTTCCGCTAAAAGGAGCGGCTAACCGCTGGGGCGGGGAAATTTACTTTAATATACCTGTCCAGGCCGGCCTTGAGTCCGGTGCATCCGATGTAGTTTCCAGGGGTGATTTGGGTTACTGGCCTACTGGTAATGCCTTTTGTATCTTCTTCGGGCCGACGCCGGTCAGTAGAGGTAAGGAAATCAGAGCGGCCAGCGCTGTCAATGTGTTCGGGCGCATAGAAGGCGGGCTAAGTGATTTAAATGCAGTGAATGATGGTGACGAGGTAGTCATTCTGAAGAAAGATTAGTTTTTCAAGTTGTCTTTAATTTGCCGGTTTCTGATGGGAGTCTTACTATGTACTTTTTAACAAATTTAAGATGGAGAGTGTTGTTCTGACGGAAATTTAATAGAAAATAATGTAAGATAGTTTTTATTCGACGAAACAAAAAGAAAATTATGCTAGAAAAATTACGAAATCTAATAAATAGGTCCACCGGTACATTTACCGGTGTTCGCTATTTGTGTGGTTTGAGAGCACCGTTAGTCCGGAACTGGCTTATGATAGGCCGGTTTTTTTATTAGTAATGATTATTAATGCAATCGCAAACGAATATTTCAAAATTTTTATTTAATAATGTAATATGAAAATTAGAGTAAAGATAGTGAAAATAATTTCTTGCTAAAGGTTAGTTTGTTCTTAACTGAAATTAAGCGTTATTTTTTTGACTGAAGTTTTAGTATTTTGCCAATGCGAAATTTGTTGTAAATTTCATTTATAAGCTTGTTTTTTCAGCAGACTTTAATTTGCATTCTTATTTTGTGGATTTACGAATTAGAATTCAATTCATATTAACCCCTTGAATTTACAAGCTAATTGGTAAACCCAGATAATAAACAGTAGGCAGTGACCATCTTTCGCTGGAATATTAGTAAATGTTAACTGTATTGACAACAATTCTTCATTATTTTGAAAATATATTAAATTTCATCAACTGGGGATTATTTGTCATTATTTCAATTGTACCATCCGTTGACCTGCTACACTGCTTAATAGGACAGTATAATCCTAAATATTCGAACGAGTTGAACACTTATAATAAAATAACCTGTATGGTAGCTTTATTATAAGTATCAAAAAGAGCGGGGGTCTAATATACAATTGCTTTTTTATTAATGGAAGTAACCAAATAGGAGGTGGCTTCATGCAAAGTTTAGATATCTATTGGAATCCAGTTTTGGAAACCATGCCGGTGGAAAAGTTGAGAGAACTGCAGTTGGTTAAGTTTAAAAGAATATTGAAATGGGCATACGACAGATCCAAACTCTACCGGAAAATCTATGATACGGCCGGATTTACCCCCGAAGATGTCAGAACTTGGGATGATATCAGGAAAGTCCCGATGCTGGAAAAGGAAAGTTACCGGAAGGCTCAGTTTAAGGAGCCGTGGCCTTACGGTGATTCTCTTTGCGTGCCTTTAGAAGAGGTCACAGTTTACCATCAAACCAGCGGTACCACAGGGCAGCCGATAGTTCAACCTGATACCTGGCAGGACTGGGAATGGTGGGCTGAAACCTGGTGTCAGTTCCTGTGGGCCATGGGTTTCAGGAATACTGACAGGGTTTTCCTTCCTTTTGGTTACAATGTATTTGTCGCTTACTGGGCCGGTCACTATGCTGCCGAAAAAATAGGCTGCGAGGTTGTCTCAGGGGCCCTGCTTAACACCGAAGAAAGAATATTGAAGATGAAGGAACTCAGGGCCACCGCTTTTATGGCTACCCCTACTTATGTTCTCGGCATGGCGGACACCTGCCGGAAACTGGGCATGGATCCGAGAGAGTTGGGGATCAAGAAAATCCTGTGCGCGGGTGAACCGGGTGCAAGCGTACCTACCACCAAGAAAAGGATGGAAGATGCCTGGGGCTGCAATGTATACGACCATATCGGCGCGACGGAAATGGGTGCCTGGGGATATGAGTGTATGTACAATCCGGGTGGCATGCATGTTAATGAGGGTTTTTTCCTGGCGGAACTCCTGGATTTGGAAACCGGTGAACCTATTGAAGAGCCTAATAAACTCGGGAAAGTGGTCATGACCGCTTTTGACCGGATGGGCCAGCCGTGCGTCCGCTACGACACCAAAGACGTGGCTATGTGGAGTGAAAATAAATGTGCCTGCGGCCGCACACACCGCGTGTTCAAGGGCGGAATTCAGGGCCGTATTGACCATATTACAAAAGTTAAGGGTGTACTCTTTAGTCCTGTATCGGTGGAAGAGGCTGTACGCAGTATGCCTCAGCTAGGTAACGAATATGAATTAATTGTTGATAAGAATGGGGCAATAGACAGGATTATCCTGAAATATGAGTTGGCGCCCGGTTATGAGGGGCAGGAAAAAGAAGTGGAGGTCGAGTTGGCCAAAATATTGAGAATAAAGACCAACCTGAACTTTAATTATGAGAGTCACCCTTATGGTTCCCTGCCCAGGTATCAAGTGAAAGCCAGACGTTTTAAAGATCTCAGGAAGTAATTACAGAAAGGTGGCGATACCTTTTGATAGAGAAAACTAAAATCCGTGAAATGGCTGATCTTATTGCCAATATTAAAAAGGAAGCGGAAACTTTAAAAGAATTGGGCTGCGCCTGTGACATTAAATGTGTTGAAATGAACGTTGTCAGAATGTCCGCGATGATAAAGATGCTTGAACTTAACATTACTGATGCCGCCGATATATTGGAGGCCTGAACTGCGCCGGCAACGTTTTTGTTGAGCAAGGCAACTTAATATTGTTTTATATGGCGGATTCCTGAGATATGATCAATGTCAGGGATCCGTCAAATATTTTACAGTGTTATTCAGTTGATGGATGAATCCGGCTGCCGGGCAATGAGAATCAGCGGATTATTTTTACCGGGACAGCTCACCATGCTATGCCTTGCAATTATGATGTTTTTCATGTTGCCTTGAGTTAGGGGGCTTATTTTTTTTCAAGGGGTTTGTAAAAAGCAAACGGCCCACAGATGGTGAGCCGTTTGCTTTTTTATTTAATAGCCGATCCATTGAATTTTCTCGCCCTTTCTTCTGGGGGCACGCGGGTTCTGATCAGGATAACCGATGGTAACTACAGAAACCAGCTCCATGTCTGTAATGCCCATTTCTTCATTGATGTTTTCCTCAGCGTGCTTGGGAGCAGTCAACCAGCAGGTACCCAGCCCTTTTTCCTTGGCCAGCAGCAGGATGTTCTGGATGAGGGCAGCCGCGCTCAATGTATTGGTAAAGCGGTCGTACTCGATCTTATACCTTTCTGATAAGCTCATGTCCTTACTTAAATCATATGTGTGTTTCGGCATGTAGACCAGCAGCAGCACCGGAGCGCCACCGAGTCCCTTGATAAAACTAATGGTGCTGTTGACTATTTCTTCCGAAAACAGCTTCTCCAGTTTGGGTTTTATAACCCTGCTGGTCTGTTTCATGCTTTCAAGCAGCCTTTCCTTTTTTTCACCTTTAACAACATAAATGTACCAGTTCTGCCTGTTCGTACCCGACGGCGCCCAGAGCGCATCCTCCAGCAGTTCATTCAAAACCTCCCGGGGGATATCTTTGTCCTGATACTTACGTATGCTCCGCCGCTCCTTGATAATGCCGCTTAGATTCATTTGTGCCACTCCTTTTTTGTTATGTTCTTAAATGAATATTTTGTAAGAATTTTTCTTATATAAAAAGCATTTTAGATTACTTTGGGTGAGCTTAGTCATTTATTACACAAGTTTAATAAATCATCACAAGAAATGTTTTTAGAACATTTCTTGTTAACATGATCATATATATTCTACTGATTGGGTTTCAACCCTTTTTTTTAGAATGAAAAGAAAAGTCGTTATTACATATAATAAGAAGAGATTAAGGAGCAAACCGGTAATATAAGCAACCCTCGGGCAATTGAAGCTGCTGATTATTGAATTATTAATTTATATTTTACACCGGGCCTTTAAAAAAGAGCTTAAACAGCTAAAATTCTAACAGAATTTTGAACATCCGGACAAAAGAGGGTTGAGATTATTTCACTCCCAACCCTCTTTATGTGCCTGCAACCCTACTTTAGCATTGGTTATTCTTTGTTGCGTTATTGGCTATATCTTAAATCACAGTTAAAACGGTTAAAGCGAGGTCCTCTGTTTTGCAGTATTTTATCGGCTTGCTCTTGGGTAATCTTGCCGTCAGCAACATCCCGGGCAATTTGTGCTTCTCTTTGTTCCTGCATCTTCTGCCTGAACTCTTCCACCGTCAGGCCGTGTTCGGCCAGGATATCCTGCATATTTTTACCAGACTCCAGTTCAGCCTTAAGTTCCTCGCTGGTGAGGCCCAGAATACTAGCCATGCCGTCAAGGTTACGGCCGCCCGATCTGCCTTCAATGCCCATTTTAATTTTGGCCTTGTTTCCCATTCTCCCATCGTTGAAGCCGAATCCACAGAAACCTCCACCTTTACGGGCTGCTATTCTGTCAGCCTGTTCCTGCGTAATTTTGCCTTCCTGTACTGCTTCGTCGAGCATCTGCTGTTTGGTGGTATCGATTGCAGTTGTCAATTCAGCCTGGTCTATACCGAGGTTGGCAGCCAATCTGGCCACAAAATCCCGGCAAAGAGTTGCCATCGGCGAATCAGCCTGTTGGACTGTTGTGGCAAATGCAGTACCTGTTACGGCTCCAACTAGAAGGACAAGCACCAGCAAGAAACCACCTACCCGCCACTTACCTGTTTTCAAGAAGAACCACCTCTTTTTTATTATTTGATGGTAGTATAGCCTTCCTTTCTGAAGATAAGATGAAAACAAGCTTAAATAACCTAAATTTTTATTTTGTAAAGTATTTAAGCATGAGCGCAACCCGCCGGGTATACTCATATCTCTAGGGCGAATAAGGATTCTTCGCACAGCCGGCAAAGGTTCAATAATGATAAGCATTATGGTTACGGTTTTGCCAACCTGCGCCGGTTAATATTATAAAGGTATTGAACTTTTATTGTTTTTCCAGCGCAAGCCTCACACCGAACGATATAAGTATAAGACCGGTAAGCCGCTGAAAAACACCTCTAAAGATTGGTTTGCCGAACCAGACCCGTACGTAGTCGAGAGCGCCGGCTAAAAACAAAAACCAGGCTAAAACTATGATTACGGAGGTCAACCCCAATATAGCCAGCTGCAGATAGGAATCCTTTGCCGGGTCGACAAACTGCGGTAAAAGTGTCATATAAAAAATGGCTGTCTTGGGGTTCAATATATTTGTAAGTGTCCCCTGGGCAAAGCAGGTCTTATAGCTATGTTCCCCGGCAGGGACTTTTGCGGGTTCATCCGAAATAGCGGGAGAGATATTGCCTTGCACCCGGGAGAGCAATGTGCTCATGCCGATATAGAACAGATAAGCAGCGCCGGCATACTTGACAAGCCCAAATAAAAACGCCGATTTAGCAATAATAACCGACAGTCCGAGGACTGCCGCCGTGCTGTGGAACATAAGCCCCGAGGCAATACCCAGAGCTGTAGCCTGTCCGCCCTTTCGCCCCAGCGCCAGCGTGTTTTTAGTAACCACAGCAAAATCGGCGCCCGGCAGGATAGCGGCGGCCAGAGCTGTCAGGACAAATAAATAATAGCTGTGTATGATTAAGACCTCCTGAATAGCTTGTGTGCAGGAAGTAATTTTCTTCAAACTGCCTGCAAATACCTTTTCCTGTAGCAGTTTTTTGCTGATAAGCGCCGGCAGAATGTACCGGATTTGCAAAATTAAAAATCAACCCTTAACTTAATTGAGATTCTCGCCTAGATGAGGTGGATTTTTATGCTGAGTTGTCCTTATTACAAATAGGGCCGGTCTGTACAAGCGGGATTCTCAGAAAAAGGGAATAAGTCTTAAGATAGATTTCTAATATTTTGGCGGCATCCGGGGTAGGGCAGTTGCCCGGCCATGTGCCTGCAGTTGCAGTCAAAAAGGTAGCCGGGCTTATCGCCCGTCTACCATCCAACAAGCTCCGCTCCACGCTCTCGGCGGTTCCGCCATTTATTGCAGTATTGATGGAATAGAAAATAATCTTATCTTTATCAATTCATTTATTCTACTTTATTATTACTGCCTACAACAGCAGGGACACTATATGACCTCATAATGTCAACCAGTTCAAGCATCCGTGCCTTCTGTTGTGCTCTGTCAGGCCAGCTATATCCTTCTAGAGGATAAGCACGACCAATAGTGGGGTACTTTACCTTGCCATATTCGTGAAATGCTAAAAGCTGCACCTGTTTAACTGTGTTGCCCATCTCGTTTGCAATAAATGATGCTGTAGCATGTATATTCTCATCATCGTCGTTAAAGTTTGGCACAATAGGTGTTCGTAAGATATAAGGGATACCCATCTTACTCATTTTGGCTAAATTGGCAAGAATCAACTCATTTCCTACCCCGGTGCATTCTTTGTGTTTATTAGAATCCATTAATTTGATGTCAGTTAATATATAATCAGTGTATTTAAGAACCTGTTCAGCCACATCCCAAGGTGTATGGAAGGTACTCTCAATACAAGTATTTATACCTGCATTTTTACAGGCTTTCAGGAATTCCAGCGTAAACTTCCACTGCACCAAGGGTTCACCACCGGAAATGGTTACCCCACCCTTATTTCCATAAAAGACTCGATCTTTTAAAACCTCCTGTAAGGTTTCTTGGACGGTCATTTCTTTTCCCCAAACGACTAGCGAACTGCCTGGGCACACCTCAGCACATTTCAGACAATTAGTACAAAGATCACGGTTAATCTCCTTTACTAGATTGTTAAAACGGCCAATAATTTCTTTGTCCTTATTTTCTTCAGTACAAGCCTGAAGGCAATAACCGCACTTATCAATCCCGATACACCTGTCAGGATACACGCCAATTTCAGGCTTAATATTAAATCCTTCGGGGTTTGAGCACCAAAGGCATCGTAAAGGACAACCCTTTAGAAACAACTCCGTCCTGGTCCCCGGTCCATCATGAACTGTATATCTCTGGATATTAAATATTACGCCTGTTGCCCCGCTATCAACTTTGTCTGTAATCATCAATAAACCCTCCAAATGCACTCTGGTTAAAGCGGAAAAGCTTTTCATAAGTTCTTCCGCCCTTATTCATTGTTATAGCGTAAATTCCATCAGGGAAGAGGAATGCCCGTATAAACTCCAAGTGCACCACAGAGTACTAGTACGCTCCATAGGGCACAAATAGTCGTTGCTGACGGGTCAATGTGAGTATCACCATAAATAAGGAAAAGCCGTGATACAAATTCTGCGAAATAAGAAGCTAGAATTCCAAAGATAGTACCCCATATTAGACTGCCGCCACTGACTACCGTAGCCCCGGCTGCAATTCCAAAAACACTGGGCCACCGGCGCTGGTAAAGGTAAGAGCGACACCTGCAATAATAAAAACTCCGCAAATTACAAAGATTGGTAAGGCGGCAAAACATGCGCCAACTAACCCGCCAGCAAAGCCGAGCAGGATATGATTAAGGCTTATTCCCCCCATGGGTAACAACAATAGTTCCATATTAGCTCCTCCTTTCATGTCCTTTAGCGTCAGAATTGGATAAATCGTTGTGGGGTTTATGCCCGTGAGCAATTTAATTAAACCCACGGGCAACCTTCATATTCCTTTTGCTTTGTTGAAACAAGCATCTCCAGATTTACAACATTTTGATGTGTAAACTAGAACTCAAGTTCAGTTCTATCGATGATGTCTTGTTGTAAGCGGGGATCCAGCTCTGTGAAGAAAGCACTATAACCGGCGACTCTTACGATTAGCCCCTTATATTTTTCCGGATTCTTTTGGGCGTCTATTAATGTTTCTCTGCTGACTACATTTATCTGATTGTGGAAGCCTTTTCTCCGGAAGAATACCTTCATCATATTAATAAAGTTCTCATCTCCTATTTCACCCTGCAAAGTTGAAGGCGCAAATCTCATATTGAGCAGGGTTCCGTTAGAAGCTATGAGATGATCTAATGTGGATACTGATTTGACCACTGCTGTCGGACCGGAAATATCATGGGAGCATCTAACAGTGTGGACTGGAGATACTCCATCAGATGTAGGTTCACCTGCTTTACGTCCGTCAGGGGTTGCACCGTTACATGCACCGGCAGGCACGTTACCTGATACCGGGTATATGCCGGGTTGGAATATGCCGCCGTGAGCTGTAGGCCGTTTTTCGATATGTTTACAGTAGGAAAGGGCAGCAAATCTGGCTAACATATCAACCTCTTCAATATCATTGCCATAATGCGGAATTTTGCTGCTGTTGACCAATGCGTATAACGCTTCATAACCTTCCCAGTTTTTCTTCAATGCATCCAGCATCTCTGCTCCAGTAATCTTTTTCTGCTTGAAAATCAACTCATTAATTGCTGACAATCCATCGGCGACGTTAGCTGTGGATAAAGCTTGCGGACCGGTAAAGTTATACCGGGCGCCACCTGCAGTGACATCGATGCCTTTATCAATACAGTCCTCTATCATTAGCGACAGGAAGGGAAGGGGTTTTCTGGTCTGGTGGGCAATATCGCAGCAAGTGCAGAATCCAACAAAGTTATCCACCCAGTACTTCATCTGTTTATCATAAGCTTCCTTAACTTCATCGAATGTTTCAAAATCCGCCAGAGAGCCTGTATCAATCCCCAATTGGCTTCCTGCGCCGACACATTTATCGTAGCGGCCGCATTCATCGCTGCATTTCAAACACCTGCCATTATTTAAAGCAAGTTCAAATACCTTATTCATATTAAAGAAAGCCATATCATGCCAGCCGTATTCACGCCCGGCCACATCAGGCTCAACACAACCAAGCGGCTGATAATCGCGTGCATCTTCAATAGGTATACCGCGGTTAAGCATACCCGGAATGATTACTTCATCATTAAAGAATGAAGGACTACC
>Ga0123335_1003145_pt1 | contig 23532 bp, 23 predicted proteins | sample BiotimSIPDNA_2_FD_89707 | JGI IMG/M metagenome (GOLD analysis project Ga0123335, IMG submission 89707) | Anaerobic biogas reactor microbial communites from Washington, USA - Biogas_R2 time_0 SIP DNA | ecosystem: Engineered > Bioreactor > Anaerobic > Unclassified | place: Washington, USA...
AGTAATAAACCAAGGGTCTTTGAGGCCGAGAAGCTCAGAAAAGAATAATTTATCATCCATAATATTAGTAAATATGCATTGCGCTATATGTTGGGGGTACCCACTAAATCACGCGATGCGGCAAAAATAATTTTAGGTCCAAATGTGATTGACAGTCTATGAGATATGGTAAAGGTATGCAGTATTAATCCTGTAAAGAATGGATAGGAATTATTGTCATCACTAAAAAGATTCAGTTGTTCACTGAAATCACAACCTCCTCCGAGATTGATTGCAAGGTCATATCTGTCTAAATCTATGATCTGGCCTTTCAAATCCATCATGACAGAAAGCGGTATGGTAAATCTCAGGCCCAGTTCGGATCTGGGTGCAAATCCCAAACGGAAAAAGAAATCGCCAAACAAAGCTATGTCTGAACCATTTTGTTCTGGAAACATCAGGAAACCAGGTCCTCCACCGATGATAAAATTTCCTATATCCAGGGATTGCGCGCTTTGGTAGGTATTTATGGAAGAGCACGCGTAAATAACAAGAATGGATGCCAGCAAGAGGTTCCTTAGCATAAACTCACTCCTGTAATGACAACATACAACATCGGGTAGACACTTTGATTTTTTACTCCGCCGCCCGGAGTTATTTTTTCCCGGCGTTATTCTTTACATGCAGCACGATTAATGATTATTGCAGCACGAAACAACTGTTGAATAATATTTTATTCTCAGCAGAGATACGGATCATATACATGCCCGGCCGCAGATGCTTTCTATCAACTGTAAAAGGCAGGATGCCGGATGTCTTTCCTGTACAAAGCTGACTGACTAATAGGCGCCCCTGTAAATCAGAAAAGGTAACCTTCAGATTCTTCCCGGAGAAACCTTCCGGACCATTGTAGTTAAACCTGATTGTATTTGCATCTTTTGATATTACATTCAACTTATTTGGTTTCATCTGAACCGGTAGATTATCTGAAGCGGTTTTAGTTGCCATCTGAAATTTCCACCAGTTGACATTAAGTAAATTTCCGCTTCCACCTGTAAATTTCAGAAACAAGTCATGTTTACCGGTCACGTTATTAACTGTGCAGGACTTCGTTTCCCAGTTCTGCCATCCGCCGGTTTTAGGTACTATACAGGTACCAATAAGTGTTCCACTTTCATTGTCAATGTACAACTCAATTTTACCACCATCTGTATTTGATGCCACTCTTGCTTCAAACAGATTTGCACCGGCTCCGAAATCAACTCCCTTTACCTTTATATAGTCGCCATTTTCAATATTCCCGACATTCATCCCGCCCTCGCTGCAGACTTCTGTTTCAACGCCTTTTTCCCAGCAGATTGTTTCAGCCTGAACAGTATCGTAAGGGTTGAGACTATCTACCTGATCGGGACCCTTGTCGGTCGCTGCTACTGATGGGATGGTTCCATCGTTGTTATAGGAAAACTGTTCAACACAAACTGAACGCTTGTAACCGCCGCCATCAGGTAATTTATCGTTATGATAAAAAAGGTAAGATTTGCCCTTGAAGTCACAGATCCCCGGATGATTTGTAAAACATTTTCCATGCGGCATAATTATTCCTTTGTGTGTCCAGGGACCAGTAGCGGAACTGCTCATGGCATACTGAATATTTTCAGAACCGCTCCCCATACCCGCATAAACCATATAATAACGACTGTCACGTTTGTAAAACCATGGGCCTTCAACAAAACCACTTGGTTTGGGGTTTATCGTAACAACCCCTCCTGAATATGATGTCAAATTTTCATTCAGTTTAACATACCACAGGTTTCCGTTTCCCCAGTACATATATGCCTGATCATCACTGTCGATAAAAACCGTCGGATCAATATCACTCCAGTTACCCCGGCTGAGCAACGCCTTATTGACAGGATCCGTAAATGGACCTGTCGGGCTGTCGGCGGAAAGAACTCCTATTCCTCTCCCCTGGATTGGAATAAAGAGATAAAACTTTCCTTCACGTTCAATACATTGAGGTGCCCAGGCACCGTTATTGAGACCATTGAGCCAACTGAACTTATCGAGTGTAGCCACTATTCCATGGTCGGTCCAGTTTACCATATCACCACTGGAGAAGCAGCAGTAGTTTCGCATGGTATAAAAATTATCTTCCGTCACATCATCATCATGACTTGTGTAAAGATATACTCTGTCTTTGTAAACCATCGGGGCCGGATCAGCAGTGTACTTGGTCTGCACGATTGGATTATCGGTAAAACCTTTAGAGATGCATAGCAGAAGTATGAAAGCAAAAACAGATTGTAGTTTAATATTTTTCATACAATTTTCTCTTTCTATACTATTATTGTTACGTGTTTTATGAATAGTCAGTGTCTTGTTGTAAAAATATCAGACGGTATCGGTAATTCATTTATGGGTACCTCTAAATATTCAGTTTTCAAGCGAGGCCGAGCGAGAATTCGCTGCGCCAGGCGCACGAAAGAGGCGAATCCGCTGTGATTCGTCGATTGAGTGCAACGAAGCGCAGTAGAATTCGCAGCCGGCCGCAGCGGAAAATGAATTTTTAGAGGTGCCCTTATATATATAATAACCCGAAACGAACAGGATTACCATTTTTGTTCTCATCCAGCGCTGCTCACAGGTATCCCGATTCTCACCCCGATCAATCACAAAAGCTTACATCTCAATCACTTATCAAATGTTGTAATAAGTGTTTTGTTTTCATCAAGCTTCCAATCATAGGATGACGCCTGCAGAAGCCCCTTTATCTTATAAGGAACAGTTATCGTCTCGGTGGTGTCGGTTTGTTTTGAGATAGAGATCGGATTAAAATGGATACTCCCGATAAATGAACCTGTCCCGGTCAAATAATCCATTGTGCAACTCTGCAGATGCGTCCGGTATTCCAGCAGCTGTTTGGAATTTTTTTCAAGAGATATTGTGTCTGAACCATAATATTCAGTTATTTTGCCAAGCCATGAGCCAAAATTGTTAAATTTACTGGATAGGTAAAGATTAATGCGATCATTGGCTTCTGAAGATGTGCCGGAGAAGGTTACTGTCCCATATTCCCCTGTCACCGTTGCACTGGTGAAGGTTGATGGGATGGATTGTGAATACTTTCTTGAGATGCGATATGCATACGCCAGGGTGCTATTGACAACAGCATTTTCACTATGGATTCTCTGACTCTCTTCCTCTGACATCTGTGTAGTAATTGTTTCTGTGTCTCCCCCGCAGCTGCAGATGATTATTGCAGATGTGATCGTAAGTATTAGATTCTTGTTCATTTGGCCTCCAGGGGTAATGTTTCTTCCTTCTGCCATTCATATATCGATGCACCGGTGAAAACTGCACCGGGAAAGCTTACAAGTGTACTGACCCCGAATGCAAGAGCCGGTGTCAGCGGATAAATACCAAGATTTATCATCTGGAACAGCAATAAATAAGTAAATCCGATAAAAAAGCAGGAACAGATAATCACAGGCTTTACAGGGGATTGAAAGTGAGTTCTAAGCACAGCATAAAAACAGATGACCAGGAACATCTCAGCAGAGAAGAGTAAAAAATTCAACAGATAAAACCGGATGCCATATTGAATGTGCAATTTCTGTTCAAAAAATGTCAAAAACGAAATTCCGGTAAAGCGGCTGAAGATGTATTCTACAGCTGCATCGAGGAGTATACAGACCAGAATTGCCGGGACAGTTGCCGGAAGCAGTGCTTTATAATTGATCTTCATGGGCCTGCTTATGTTTTTTTGTCTTAATAGTCTGGAGCAATCTACTCAGCTAACAGGATCAAAGGTTAATATAATGCCCGCTCCGATGTAGATGTAAATAAGAAACCCGCATTCCTGCCGGGGAGGGATCTGTTGCAGCCTGTTTCAGCTGATTGAAATCAATGACAGAACGAGAGCAGATTCTCTTGAGAAGTTCTTCATGCTGCTTGCCTTTTACCGGTGTAATCCTTCATTTTTAAACGTTAAGTCTGTCCTATATAATTCAGATATAGAGGAATTTAAGCAGCGTGTCGGGAATAACTATATGAAAGTGATTGTCGCTAAGACAGCCGGATTCTGCATGGGAGTTAAAAGGGCGGTAGATCTTGCCATTGAGAGCTCAGCAAAGACAACAGGTGGAATAAAGACATTAGGCCCGCTCATTCACAATTCCCAGACTGTTGAAATGCTCCGGCAGCGCGGGGTCACGACACTTGATGAGAGGCAGAATCTCAATTCAGGCTCTACAGTGATGATCAGGGCCCACGGAGTTCCTCCGGAAACTCAGTCGTTCTACGAATCCAAAAGCAATACGATAATTGACGGTACATGCCCAAAGGTGAAAACGGTTCACAAAGTGATATCCAAGTATCGCGAAATGGGATATCAGATAGTGATTACAGGTGACCAGGGTCATGCGGAAGTTATAGGACTGCTGGGTTATGCCGGAAAAGCGGGTTTTCTGATCGACTCTTTAGAAGACATCGGGAAAATACCCGAAGCAGGTAAAATCTGCCTGGTTTCTCAGACAACATTTGACAGGATATTGTTTGACAAGATCGCATCTGGAATAAAAGAAAAGTTTCAGGCTTCAGAAGTAGTGATCAAGAAGACGATCTGCGCCGCTACCGATCAGCGTCAGGCCGAAGTTGCAACTCTTTCAAAACAGGTTGATGCGCTCATTGTGGTTGGAGGAAAGAACAGCGCCAACACTCAGAGGCTTGCCCGGATAGCAGCCTCTCACGGAACACCAACCCAGCTTATAGAAAATGAAACAGAAATCGACTGGAATTCGATAAAGGACTTCAATACTGTGGGTGTAGCAGCAGGAGCATCTACACCAAACTGGATGATAAAGCAGGTTTCGGACTACCTGCAGTTCAAGGATCGCACAAGCAGGCACAATTTTAAAAATCTGGTCTGGAACACTCTGGATACATTCGCAAACATGAACATATTTGTGGCGCTTGGAGCCATAGCTGTTTATTATGCATCCTGTACGCTGCAGGAAGTCTCATTTACATTTACGGGTGCCGGCCTGGCTTTTCTTTACTTTTTGTCGATGTATTTATGGAACAACCTTGCCAGTATCGAATCTACCCAGCATCACGGAATCTCCAGGTATAATTTCTACCAGATGCACAAAAGATCTCTTTTGTGGTTGTCAGTCATCAGCATTTTTTCTCTGCTGATCCTCAGTTTCCAGATCAAACCAGTTCTTTTCTATCTGATGCTTTTTGCGAGTTTTGCCGGTTCTGTTTACCATGTGACAATTGTTCCAAAAAAACTGAGGAGTATTCTGCACTACAAAAAGCTCAAAGATATACCTACATCCAGAGATCTCTTTGTGGCTCTTGCCTGGGCAACACTTCTGACCATCATTCCCCAGGCTATTGACGGTTCATTTCAGTTTCGACCAACAACGGTCGCCACTTTTATCTGGATATTCATACTCGCCTTTTTCCGGTCCCTGATCTTTGATCTTCGTGATATTGAGGGTGACAGGATCATGGGGAGAGAAACGCTGATCACAGTATTTGGAGAAAAACGTGCCAGGAAAGCGATTCACCTGATGATCTGGGTATGTCTTATTTCACTTATGCTCTTTCCGGCCTTTATCGGCCCCAGAGCTTACCAGCATCAGAATACTATCCGTTTTTTCCTGCAGATTCCCACCCTGTTCTACGCATCCACTTTTATCAGGTGGAATCCTCGGCTGCGCCACAGCCGTTCGGCCCTGTTTAACCTTTTTGCTGATGGTCTGTTTTACATAGTGGCAATCGGAGCCTGGATATCATCAATGATTCTGTAAGACGGTCCAGAATTATTTGACGAGCCGGATAAAGACATCCTCCAGCGTCTCACCCTCTTTCATGAGATTTGAAATAGAGTCTTTAGCCAGAATATGCCCGTGGTTCATAATGACAGCGGTACTGCAGAGCCGTTCCACTTCAGAGAGGATATGCGAGTTAAGGAGCAGCGTTATGCCATCGGCTTTCAGGTTTTCAAGGATTACCCTGAATTCTCTGATCCCTATGGGATCAAGTCCATTTACAGGTTCATCAAGTATTAAAAGCTGTGGAGAGCAGAGAAGCGCTGCGCTGAGCCCGATGCGCTGAAGCATACCCTTGGAATAGGTACCAGCGCGGTTTTTCTGGCGTTCTTTCATTCCTGTGAGCTCAAGCACCCTGTCAATCTCTCTTTTGGCATCTTTTCCGGACAAACCGCATAATGAAGCCTGTCTTTTCAGAAAATCCCTTCCGCTGAGATAAAGAGGAATTCTCAGGTTCTCAGGAAGATAACCCGTGTTCTGCCTCGCAGCGGGCAACCTGCTGTTGATACCATTTACAAAAGCTCTGCCGGCATCTGCATGAGTAAAGTCTAGGAGAATCCTGATGATAGTTGTTTTACCGGCACCATTAGGCCCTAAAAGCGCCAGATAATCTCCTTTTTGGACATGCAGTGAAATGTTATCAAGAGCAGTGATAGTCCCGTACTTTTTAGTAATTGATTCCAGTTTTATCATATTCTGATTACCTGAGAATAATCCCTGAGGGAAAAGATGGCTTCTGTTTGCCATCGGTAAATAGCTTCCCGTAATTTCCGGTACGGCTCAATCTTCTGGCCAGAGCACCTTCGATTCTCCCCACTGCCACATCGCAGGCATCCTGATCCGGTTCCACTGTCACATCAGGTACGATTCCGACCATATCATAGGGATCCATATTTACAGGAGTGAACAGACCGCATGTAACAGTGGCCATGACCTTATCCGGGCCATCTAACCATACCTGCATTCTGGCTTTACCATAAGTAGTATCACCGACCAGAGTCACCTCAGGGCGGTTACTTTTTACACAAGATATGAGGAGTTCCGAAGCACTGGCAGAGTTGCGGTTGGCAAGTATTGTAAGGTTTCTTCCTGCCGCGCTGCCTGTACCGGAAGATGTATAGGTTGTGTCGACCCCGTAAACATAGTAGGAATCATCCATTCTGCGCTCTTGAGAAAGGATCACAGACGATCCTGGCTCAACAAGCTCACCGGCAATCTCGAGGCACTGGTTGATCATGCCCCCCGGATTTCCCCTGAGGTCAAGAATAGTGTGTTCTGCCCACTCTGTTTCCATAAGAGCTTTCCTGAATTCTTCTGCAGAACCGCCGGTAGTATTGGTTTCACTAAGAAAAGAACTCAGGCTTATATACGCTATTGAAGAATCAAGGGTGTCAACAAATACCGTTGGGCTCTTGAAAATGCCGAGTGTAACAGATATCTCAAGTGTTGAATCGGCTCTTTTAATTCCAAGAGTCACTTTTTCACCGATATCCCCACTGATCAGAGTGTCGATATAACCTTTCCAGGTCCTGCCGGCAATATTCTTTTTGTTAACTTCAGCAATAGTATCACGTCGATGCAAACCGGCTTTCTCGCCGGGTGATTGCGGGAAAACATCTTTGATTACATAGCCGTTAGAAACAGAGTCGACCATTATTCCGATACCACCGGCTTCGCTCTCTGTGCTGAGCGTTTTTCTTATCATATTGGCAATATCTGTGGAATAAAAAGCGGTATACGGTTCATCTACATATTCATAAAGTGCCTGCGGTGAGGAAAATCCGTAGAGGTCAGAAGGAAGCCTCTCCTGGAAAATAAAAAATGCGTCAAGAACTTCGGCCGCAAACTGATACTGTTCAGAAATACCATCATCATCAGGGCCAAACGGCATAAGTTCGCATGAAAGTGTCAATAAAACAGAGAATGCCGCAGCCAGCACCATTGACGTTTTAATCAATTCACGCATAAATCCCTCATGTTCTGCAGATAGTGTGTAGGTTTCACTTTCAGAGAGGATGGTCCGCTCATGCTCCATTTGACAAAAGCAGTGTCGGTCCCGGCATTTTTTCCGCACTCGATGTCAAATGTAGAATCCCCGGTCATCAAAGCTTCTTCCGGCAGTCCTCCCAGTAATTCCAGTGCTTTCAGGGCCGGATCTGGTTCGGGTTTGTGCCTGGTTGTATTTTCCGGAGTGACAAGATGAGTAAAATATTCAACAATCCCGGTTTCAGCCAGATAAATTTCCAGTGTTTGCTTCATCCTTGATGTGACAACTGCGCACTTTTTCCCCATGCCACAAAGTTGTTCAAGTGCATCCTTCACCCCGGGGAAAAGCTTCAGATACTGTTTGTAGACTGTAAGCTGATAACTCATATGGACCTGACGAATTGTATCAAACCTCTCATCGGTGAGTTTTCCGAAATAAAGCTCCATCTGGTCCCGGAGAGTCAATCCGATATTTGGAATTATCTGATCATCCCTGAGCGGTTCCATGCCCAGATACGAGGAGGTGTGCTTGAAACAGGCACAGATCAATCCTGTAGTGTCAAACAGTGTCCCATCAGCATCAAATAGATAGTACTTGTATTGTTTCATTTTTTTGAATTAGTTCGTGAAGCAGCAGACCTTTTTTCAGCTCAGAATATGAAAATAAACTGATTTCAGGATAAGAGGCTAATATTTTGGATCATTTGATGATTGTAGGGAAAAAGTATGAGCGGAAAATTATTTTCAGTCACTAACTTTGGATGAACTGATTAAAATAAAACCTATTGACAGACCATCCCTGAGCAGGTATGTTTATTTTCTAACTGATTTAAGGATTATGAAATGATCGCGATAGTAGATTACGGGGCCGGAAATCTCACATCCGTGAAAAGAGCACTCGACTATTTAGAAATTGAGTCATTTATCACAGCCGATCCCGGAGAGCTCTTATCAGCGGAACGGATTATTTTTCCGGGAGTCGGCCATGCCGCGTCGGCAATGAGAATTCTTAATCAGCGTGGACTTCACACCGCTCTTAAAGAGGCTTTCAATTCGGGAATTCCCATAATGGGGATCTGCCTTGGAACCCAGATCATATTGAGCCATTCAGACGAAGGTGGAACCGGGTGCGTGGGCTTGATAGAGGGTAACTGCCCGAAATTCTGTCTGAAAGATAAAAGGCTCAAAATACCCCACATGGGATGGGATTCTATCAAAGTAGTTAAAGAACATCCGGTGCTTAAAAGTGTAAAGCCTGAGGATGAGTTCTATTTTGTACACTCATATTATCCACAGCCGTCCGACAGAGAATCTGTATTAGCGGAATGCGAATATGAGACTGTTTTTCCTGCTGTAATAGGCAGATCAAGCCTGGTTGCCACACAATTTCATCCTGAGAAAAGCGGCCCGGCTGGTTTGCGGATTCTTGAAGCGTTTTCCACCTGGGATGGTCTGGATGGTCTGACATGCTGAGTAAAAGATTGATTTCCTGTCTTGATGTGCGTAATGGGAATCTGGCAAAGAGCGTAAAATTTGTTGAGACCAGAGATATTGGCGATCCAGTCACGACAGCTCAAAGGTACTACGAAGAGGGCATCGATGAGCTGGTATTCTACGACATTACTGCTTCAAGTGACAACCGGAATATAATCATTGATGTTGTAAGTGAAGTTGCTTCAAAAATATTTATCCCTTTCTCTGTCGGAGGAGGACTTCGGACAGTAGAGGATTGTACCAGAGTACGACTGGCAGGAGCAGAAAAAGTAAATTTAAACACAGCAGCTGTAGCCTGCCCGGACCTTATCAATCAGGCATCCGCAGCACTTGGGGCCCAGGCAGTGGTGCTTTCAATGGATGTACTCTCTGTTCCGGCAAGCGCTCAGATTCCCTCCGGCTACGAAATTGTAACACATGGCGGACGCAACAGGACCGGCATTGATGCAATACGGTGGGCACTTGAGGGACAGGAGCGGGGAGCCGGCGAACTGGTGGTAAACTCAATTGATGCAGATGGGACAAAGCAGGGCTACGAAATAAAACTTACCCGAAAGATTGCCGATTCTGTTTCCATACCGGTCATAGCATCCGGGGGGGGCGGGAAACCGGAACACCTCTATGATGCGCTTACCGAGGGTCATGCCGATGCAGTTCTAATTGCATCGATGCTCCATTTCGGAGAGTATACGGTAAAACAGATCAAAGAATACCTGAGAAGCCGGGGAATAAAGGTCCGGATTTCCTGAAGATAACTTCTGAAATTCAAATCTCTCTATGACTGCTAAATCATATTTAAGCCTCTGATTTTTCTAAGCCTTATAACGAAAAATGTAGCCTTAAAATTGAATCAATTATAGAATATTGAAAAGGTTCAGAAACAGCCGGAACGGCTCTATCTGCACCAAATATTTTTTAACCCTGACCAGTTTCGATTTTTATATGCGTATAGCGCTGATAAATTCAGAATACCCTTCCCCGACCCATAGCGGGCACGGCGGAATCGCCACATACACCTATTTAGCAGCCAATACTCTTGCCTCCCTGGGCCATACCGTTTACATACTGGTCAGGGAGGGAACCAGCCCTGACCCGATATCTGATTCCGTACACATTTACAATTACGGATTCAGCCCCGCCCCCGGACTACATCGTATTACCGATAAGTTCAGGAGTGGAAAGATAGTATGGGAACGGGGGAATTCACGTAACATAAGAAACACGCTTCTTTCTATTCACAAAAGGTTTGGTCTTGACATTGCCGAATTCCCCGACTACAACGGACTTTCCTATCAGTGCAGCGGTTCACTGCCTTTTCCTGTTGTTGTTAACTTCCACACACCATCTGAAATAGTAGACCGTCTGAATAATTTAACTTTAACAAAAGAGCGCTCAAGATGGCACAATTTCGAGAGAGAGGCAATCAGAAGAGCTGACGGTTACAGGTGTCCAAGCATCGCGCTGAGAGACTTAGTTACAAGGGATTTCAGCATTCGCACAGATTCAATCGAGATCATCCGCAATCCTGTATCAACCGACCTTTTCGACCGGATCAATAAATCACACAAAAATGACCGGATAGACCTTCTGTTTGCCGGTCGCCTTGAGTTCAGAAAAGGTGCTTTAATCCTGTTAAGGAGTCTTAAGAAAATACTGCAGCTTAATGAACATATAAATGTGACATTTGCAGGAGAGACAGAGCTTGGTGACGCCTACAGCTACAGACAGGCCATAGAGAGAACTCTGAGTGAAGCTGAACGCAAAAGAGTCTGGTTTCTGGGACCGCTTCCGTCAAAAAAACTTGCAGCGCTTTACTGCCGGTCATCAGGCTTTCTGTTTCCTTCACTTTTCGAAAACTCTCCATACAGCCTGTTTGAAGCTATTTCAGCTCAACTGCCGGTCATCGCATCCTCCACAGGCGGTGTCAGTGAGATTATCAGACACAATGAAACCGGGCTTCTCTTCTCTCCTGAGAGCATCGATGAGCTTCTGGGGTGCATAAAAAAATTCATCGAGAACAGACAGTTCTGTGAAGAGATGGCGCAGAGAGCATACCAGGAGATAAAGACTGAATTTTCTCCTGAAAAGATTGCCGCAGAATCAATCAGTTTTTATCAATCACTGATAGATAAATTCAGAGATGGCAGAAAGAAGAGTCGATAAGGCAGGATGCAGATTCTTTATATTTCCAGCGAGTACCCGCCTGAAACAGGTTTTGGAGGAATCGGAACCTATACAAAGCATGTTGCAGAGGGGATGGCACTTAGAGGGAACACAGTTCATGTACTGTCAAGAAGTCTCAATGAAGTAAACTCCGTAGCATTAGTAAATGGAGTCACGGTCCACCGGATTTCTTCTGGAAATTATAATTTACCAAAGGGCAAAATATTCTTCCCGTTTCGCCAATTCTGCTACAGGATGCTCCCGCATACACTTGTGCGCCTTTGCTGGGCCCGCGCAGTCGCAAAAGCCGTAAAAGAGCTCCGGAATGAGGGTAATCGTTTTGATATAATCGAGTACCCGGAATGCGGTGGCGAAGGTTATTACCTGAAAAAATCGCCAGGCGTCCGGATCGCAAAGCTCCATACCCCCTGGTACATGATAAGTGAAATAGACAGAATCCGGGAGGCTCCCGGGGACCGCATCCTGCTTACATTTATCGAAAAACGTTCTGTTGTCAATGCACATCTTGTCACAAGCCCGTCACAGGCGCTTGCCGATATCATCAGGAAACGCTGGAAACTGCCTTTTATTAAGGTGATACACAATCCCCTTCCTTCCGGTGATTACCACCAGACAAGCGGTGGAGGATGGATTTACACTGGCAGGGTTGAGATGAGAAAAGGAGTTCACATACTGCTTGAGGCGTACTCTGAAATATGCAGAACCCACTCCGGTCCGCCACCTCTTAAAATTATTGGCAGGGCTTACGGAGTTATGAGTGATGGAACAGATTTCGGAGAGCACATCAGGTCACAAATAAGGGAAACACCGCTTAAAGGGAATGTTGAATGGATAGAGGGACTGCCGCTTGAAGATGTTAAAAAAAATCTGCTTAGTTCTTCAGTTGCAATTTTTCCATCTATATGGGAGAATTTTCCATATGCTGCTCTTGAAGCCATGGCTTGCGGCCTGGCTGTTGTTGCATCAGACTGCGGCGGATACCCCGAGATGCTCCAGCACGGAAAAAGCGGTCTGCTTGTGACTCCCAAAAATCCGGTAGAGCTGAAAGCAGCACTGGAAAAGCTGCTTGGGAACCGGGAGATGATTTATGAACTGGGAAAGGCGGCACGAGTCAGGGTCAACACACATTTTGACACGCGTTTAATTTGTGAAGAAGTCCAGAATATTTACGAAAAGGCAATAAGGGAAAATTAAATGGCACAGGGCTCAAAACTCATTAAAAACTCTGTCCTTATACTCTTCAATACATTCTTCATGATGATGACATCATGGATTATCTCTATCTGGGTTGCCCGCCAGCTTGGACCGACCAATTACGGCATTTTCAACCTGGTGCTCTGGATCTCAGGAACCATGACATGGGTACTGGGGATGGGCCTTATTCATGCGGTCACAAAGTTTATAGCCGAGTATAACGGCCGGGGTGAAAACAAGAATCTGCGGCCCATAATTTACTATGTACTGAAATTAGAGATAGTAATATCTCTTGTAACTACGGTTCTACTGGTCTTTTTCAGCTCCAGAATTGCCGATTTCTTCTTCTCCCCCGATGAATCATTTTTCTTTCTTCTTGCGGCAATAGGACTTCTTCCCGGAATGATAACAGCTATCTTCTCAGCTGCAATAGAAGGAATACAGAAATTTGAATACTTTACCTATTCCAATCTCATCCTGACACCGCTTTCTTTTGCATCAAAAATTGCAGTACTTATGATGGGCAAGGGAATCACCGGGCTTCTCTGGGTTATGCTTGTGTTCTCTTTTATCAATGCTGTATTCTACTATATCGTTCTTAAACGGGAAGGGGCCCTGGAAAAAGGCCCCGGCAGCCTCACCTCGGATATCAAAAAGCGCATACTGGCCTACAACAATAGTGTAATCGCGATCCTTGTTTGTGATAAGATAGTCTGGGACAAAAGTCAGATTTTTTTCCTGGGGCGTTTCTGCAATGCCGCCGAGGTCGGTTTTTACAACCTGGGATTTAATGTCGCCCAGAGGTTTATTTCGATTCTTCCCACTACATTCTGGCGGGTTCTTTTTCCCACTATGTCATCCTACTTCGGATCAAATGACAGAGAAAAAATGAAGAGGCTTTTTTTCATCTCCACCAGATATCTGGCGTTCTTCTCATTTCCTGTCGGTATCGGCGGGATGATACTTGCCTACCAGATAATTCACTACCTTTACGGTCACGATTTTATCGGGGCTCAGAGGGTTCTTCAGATAATCTTTGCCGCCTCAATTTTCTCCAGCCTCTCAAATCCTGCCTCGGCTATACTCTACGGCTTTGAAAAGCAGGCTTTTATTTACAGGTACGGCATTGTCCTTGCTGTTATAAATATCACATTGTGCCTTCTTTTTATCAAACCGTACGGTGCCATTGGCGCTGCAGTCAGCTTTGGAATCATAACCATCCTGGCATCTGTCGGCGGACTGATTTATACCTGCAGGCTGATGAACCTGAAATATCCCATCGTATCGGTTGCAAAGATAACCATGTCTACAGTTTTTATGGGGATAGTTATGGAACTTATCATTCTTCAGAACGCGGAAATACCCGGATTTATCATCTCTATTGTTGCCGGAACTGTAGTCTATCTTACCAGTGCTCTGGTTCTTGGTACCTTTGAGGAAGAAGACCTGATTTTACTTCAGAGCACAAAGGTAGTTTTGCCGGGGAAAACCAAAGTGGTGGTGGAGTATATCTGCAATCTGCTGATGCAGTTCAAAGGAATAAGCACGGTGAGCCAGGAGAACAGGCAGTGATATCATTCCACAAGATTGGGAGCGCTGCTTAGATCGTACCACTTCCTTATGACCCATAGCCTGTCACTGTCCCGCTCAAGATAGAAGACCTGTTTTTCAATTGAAACAGAATACACAAGCATTTCTGTTGCGCTCTGAGTCATCCTGATTTCAAAGGCCCCGCCATTTGTCAGCAGTTCAACGTTGACTGTATCACCGTTTTTTGCCACTGCATATCTTTTGCTGGATATTTCCAATGGTGAGTAGAACTTTATCTCGCTCACTTTATCATTTGACAAAAGTTTACTATGACTTTGAATTTCCAGCGATTTAGTCCAGAAATAATAACTCTCGGAATTGTCGATAAATCTTAATGCGGTGTCAGGAGCCTCCCTGTCTGAGTTAGGGTACGCGGCAATGAAGGCATTCTTAAAAGAGGGGGCTACATAAAATCTGAAAGAATCCGCAAGCAGATCCTCAAAAAGATCAAGACGACGGGACTCATAGGATTGAACAAGCTGACTGATCAGTCCTTCTGGTGTAGACCTGCTGTGATGAGATTTGGTGGGTTTCCCTGTTTCAGGGAAAAAGGGAATGCGGCAACCGGTGAAAACCATCAGCACAGTAATAAAAATGTAAATATACTTATAAGACATTTCTTCAGTCCTGCGGCGCAAAGAAAGATTTTTTGTTCCCGGAAGGTATATCCGTCCACCTGTAAATCTGCCAGATCTGGTTTCTTACTATTGTAAATCTCGACTTTCCGAAATATTCAGGTTCCTGACTTTCTCTGCTTAGAAACACCGAATATCTGGCTTCTTCAAGATAAATGGTATCTCCAATAAGAACAGAGGTGCTGTCATTCCACTCACTCCATTCAACACGTAAGCCCGGATATTCGTTTTCAGCCAGTCTGAGCCTGTCTTTCATCTGTGATTTATTGTATTTGACATTTGCTCCGGAATTAACATCAACATATATAATAAAATCGCTGAAAAGCTCATCGGGGTGCAATCTGTTGAAATGCTGGTCCGAGTTTTTCAAAAGAGATGAGAAACTGAAGGGGTCGCTTTCAGAAATATCATCCGGTTCTGGTATTTCAAATTGATCACGGGGAGTAAAGATCCCGCATCCGGAAAGGAGCATCAGTACAAAAATTATAAGTAAACTACTTCTCATCTGAATTCCGCAATTGCATTAAGTGTGATATCCCAGTTCCTTTTTAAAACATACCTTCTGGTGTCCAGTGTATTGATTATTCTTTTTATCTTCCCCTGTGCTGTTATAAATCCAAAGGGATACTTGAAATCCAGGTAGGGCTCAAATATATACCCTTTACCATAATCCTTAATCTGATAAGATCTTGACGGTTCATCATAAAAGCGTTGAAATATGTCACTGACAGATGTCCCGAAGGAGAAATTCAGATTCTCCAGTTGTACATTAAGAGCGGCATTGATGGAACAATCATTGGATTTCATGTTGATTGCATAATAATTGGCTCTCTGAGTAGAAGTCGTATCGAAATACTCCCTTCCATACCACCATCCGTTATCATAATACACCTGATACCAGGATATTTGAAGCTGAAGTCGTTCTGTGATGCTCCATTCACCAGAAAGCCTCGAGGAGAATTTTCTGGAATAAGGCGGCGGATCGTTTAAATGAACCTCTTTGAACTTGAATTCTGTGACTTCACTTTCTGCAAACAGACGTTCATCAATTCTTATTTTTTCCCAAATAAGGGAAGCATCGACCCCGATCCTGTATTCATCTCTTTGTTTACTGTTGCCGCTATTTGGCCTCCGGTAATAATACAGATATGTTTTAGAGTAATCTCCCCACAAACTTACAGAAAAAAAGGACAGGCTGTCAGCATTGATAGCAGCACGGTGCATCAGACGTACATAATCGCTTTCATCCTGGTTTGCCGTACTGTCTCCGTTAATTAAATGTAAAACAGGGTACTTCCTGGATTCCCTGACAGCGTGAAATTCATAGTCAACCGAGATATTTTCAGGGAAGTTTAAACGCAAAGCATGATCCGTGGCAGCCTCATCACACCTGTAGTCATAGAACTGTGACGGAATCTCCGTGGTGTCAAGCAGTGGCCCTGAAGGAACAATTTTGTACAGTTTGTCCTGATTTCCCCAGATAAATTCTATACCCCCTGTGTAATCAAAAAAATACCTTCCCAGAGAAGACATCTGAAGATTTAATGAATGTTCAGAATTTTTGACATTATTCAGCGATGCAGAATCTTTGGGGTACTCTACTGTGCTGCGACCGTAAGAATAGAAAAACGCGGGCTCAAACCCAAGCCGCGGGGCTACTTTAAATCCCGCTGAAGCAGTAAGGGAATGGCGGATACGCCATGGTGAACTCTCGTACAATCCACTTCCAACGTTTGAACGCAGGTAGATATCTTTGCCGTTAAGAAGAGAATCTCCGGCGAAAAGAAAAATTGAATCCCCACTTGCTAAAGCATGTCTGTAAAGTGCGGACCCCATCAGCAGACCAAGACCATTATTGTTTATATACTTTCCATCTGCCTGCATGTTTACATGAAGAGGCAGGCCACCTATTCCCGATGAGAAATCACCAATGCGTATCCCGCCGTAATAACCCGGATCACCATCGAAATCTTTGAACTCAGTCCCGAATAAACCATTATGAATATTGTCGTTCCATCCGTAACCGGCAATACCAGCACGTGCTTGAAACGGTACACCCTTGAACCTTGATTTAAGTACCGGCCCGAAATCGGCCATCGAGTGGAAAGCACTTCCGGTTGGTCTCTTGTTGTATGAGATTACAGGAGACCATTCAATCCCGAAGCTGTCAGCATTAAAAGGATACCCGGGCAATAACAGGTTGCCGGAAAAGTCGTAAGACTGGTTTTTTGTCTCGCTGTCAAAATATGTAAACTGAAAATCACTGGTCTGATAAAGCAGATATCTATCGTCTACTCTCCTCCAGTTTATCGTATTACGATTTGTAAGCACTTCGTAAAGAGAAAACCTGTCGGAAATCGTGAGGCTTGATGAATCACTCTCTGCAGGTACTCCTTCTGGCACCATAAACATCTCCGGCCAGTAATTACTCTGTCCAAAAGTAGAAAACCCGTAGCACATCAGCAGTATCATCACAAAAGAAACAATCAGTCTCTTCTGCAACCCCTGAGAAAACCGGATAACCCCGGACTGGTATTTTATGCAGGGCAGTGCTTTCAGATTCTTTCCTTTGTTGACACAACCGACTTTTTATAAAGCATCAGCCACTGATTTATACCGAGATCCTCCGGACGGGCCATAGGATCAACCCCGATCTCAACCATAATATCATTATAATCCTGTTTGGAAATCTCTTCTGTAGAAAGAACTTTTGCAAGAGTTTTTCTCCGCTGCGAAAACCCCTTGCTCACAAATGCAAAGAATTGCTCCCAGTTCTCCCTGTCCAGCTTCTTTTCAAGGTTTTGATCAACAATTATCTGAAACACTGATGAATCCACATTTGGTCTGGGGAAAAAAGCCCCGGGCGGAACATGAAAGAGTATTTTCGGAGTTCCAAAAAAAGCACAGAATATGGTAAGAAAGCCATTTGTCCTGGAGTGGGGACCTGAAGCGATCCTTTCAGCCACCTCACGCTGAACCATAAAAGTACAGGAAACAATCTTGTTTCCGTACATCAATGTTTTCTTGATAATGTGGGCACCTATAGAGTATGGAAGATTACCGACCACATGAAGAGGAAAACCCGCTATGGAATAGTCAAAATTCATTATATCCTGATTATGAACTACATATCCGCCTTCGCCAAGTTTTTCCCTGAGATACCCGATCGCCTCTGTATCCACTTCCACCAGATGAAAAACCGGAAAACGCTTTTTAAGGTAAAAACTCAAGGCACCCTGCCCCGGCCCTATCTCAAGAACATTTGCTCCAGAAATCGCGGGAACCGATTCAGCTATTCGTTCGGCATACCGTGTAGAGGTCAGAAAGTGTTGCCCAAGATGTTTTTTTGGTCTCATGCACTCGCATCTCAAAACTGATTCATCAGAGAATAACCAGTTATCATTTTACCCTGAAAATCGCAGCTGGATGAGGCAAAAAATCGTAATCTGTTGAGCGCTAAGGCATTCAGGCGTCTTGATCTTATCACCTTGTCGATAAGACCTGCAACGCCTTCAAGCCTTATCATCTCAACATCTTACGGTTTTTTGCTCTCCCCAACTGCGACTTTCAGGATTATTGGAATTCCTGTTTTCCCCAGTATTAAATTACTATAAATACCTTTTTTATGCACCATCAGTTTTCAAAAAGGAGAAATCATTGAAACATTTATTCATTGCCCTCTTCCTTACCGCTGTACTTATCCCTGGATGTAAACAAAAGAATGAGAGTGGCAAAAATAATCCGGCGCCTCAGGTACAGGAAGAGACAAAGCCGATCAATTTTGTTCCGCCGTCCGATTCTACTATATCCGCAAATCAGATTAAAGTGTGGCTGACATGTAATCCATTGCTGGATTCATTGACTATTATGTACTCTGATTCTTTTAAGACTGAGGATCCGGCTAAAAGAATGCGTTTCCAGGAGGTGTTCTCCTCGGCTCAGGATCGAATCTGTGTAAAAGCCGGACTTGCCGGAGGTTATAAAGAATACAAATGGATTATGAACAGCATGGGAAACCCTAAAAACAAACCGGCGCTGGATTCCACAAAGTTAGCGGTATATTAATTCAGAATACCACTCCGCCCCACAGCGACAGTTCCGAACTATGCTTGTTGTCAAGCAGTTCCACCTTATAACTGGCATCTACTCTGAATCTTCCAAAGGGGTTGAAACTCCAGTAGAAAACAGGCTTCAGGGACCATTCTGTTCCCGGTCCCAGAAACATTTTTGTTGTGTCATCATGAAATTTCATTTCGTCAGCAGGATCCCAAAACTGATATACATCAGAGATATTCCCGCCCCTCACGGACCGGTTTTGAGCTATGCTGTTAAGCCCGATTCCCAGCTTGTTTAGTTTACTGATCTGTGAATGCATCGAAAGCACAATCGCCTGTGAATTTGGACCCAGCGGTGAACCAAGGCAATTGTCAAAATGAGAGTACCTGTGGCTTCCGCCGTAAAAATGCGTGTAAACCCATGGTTCTACATGTGAGTATTCCAGGTCAATTTCCATGTCCCGCATAAAAAGGGTTCCAAAAAACTGCATTCCGGCCGTAAGGGCCCATTTGTTCCCCCAGTCAGTGCTGAATAATTTTTGCGGTGAAAGCATGTCATCCAGAAAAATCTCCGCATACCAGCGGAAATCAACGGGCCACTGGAGATTGAAGTCAAGGGAAAGAGCTGCGTTATCCCGGTCCCCGGCATAATGCTCGGCAAATTTGAATGGCACAAACGGAATCAGATAAACCCATTCCCAACCCCTCTGCTGACCGGAATTATCAGGATGAACCCGGTTGGAATCACTTGCGGGCTCCGATGTGCTGCTTCCGTTTATTATCACCTCATTAAATCCGATATTGAGCCTGGACTTCCACAAATTGGCACTCAAACGGTGAGCATAGAGAAATTTAAGCTTATCTTTCTGAAACTTCAGCAAGCCTGCAGTATGGCTGTATTGTACCAGATCCAGATCGATCATCCCCCTCGCGTAGGTTACAGGAGGAGCAGAACCGGAGAGAGTAAGAGGATAGTACAGTGCAGGCCCGGTGCGCAGATAATCGATCGCAGTTTCCAGCCTGATCCTGCCCGCATCGTATCTTATCCCGCCTCGAAGCATATCGGATGAAAGAGTGTGCGACGAGTCTGTACTTCTCCCGAAAAGATTGTACGGGATTCCATCATAGGGCTGATAATTGTGGCGGGGAAACATGATATCTGATCTGTACTGCGTCCAGACATCAATTCCCGAATAAAATGAGAGATTGCCCAGATTACCCGTAAGTAAAGGATTGATGATTCCCTTTACACCTATGGAAGAGTTACTGGAAAAAACGGGTTTTATATCGGCCAGCAATCGAAGCTGAAGTTTCAGATGAATATCGGGCTTGCCGCTCTGTTTTTCCTCTCTGTACCATTTTAAAAAGCCACAGACAGGGTCCAGTCTTTTTACAGCAGACACAGATTGATATTTCTCATAATCTGAAAGCTCCGTACCGTGTTTTTCAGCGGTTTCTCCCAGATAGTCAAGTACCTTGTCAGCAGTATAAGGCTGGTTGAAAAGATCCTCCGGAACAGCCATGCCATACCGGGATGAAAGACGGTAAATCAGATTGTCAAGGTCAGGGTTAATCAGAAGATTGGGAGCGTAGCGGCCAGATACAGCCGTGACAAATAAAAGAGCGAAAAAAATGCTTTTATGCATAGGTAAGCTACTTTTTCAATGCGTAATCTTTATGCTTCTGCTTTGTTTCATCAAGGTATTTGATGTTTTTCTTGATGTGGGGAATCTCCAGATACTCTCTGGGGATCTGCCTGCAGAGAATTTTATCTGCAGATTCAAATGACTCTTTTTCCATTTTCAAATTACTGTAGCTGTTTACTAAAACAGTATGTCCTGCTATCAGATCCGACCAGTTGATCGGATCCCGTTTTTCAGAAAGTTCTACAAGGCGTGACCCAAGCTCAATCGCCTGTTTGTTTTTTCCGGTCCAGAGCGCTATAAGAGACCTGATCCTCAGAAAAATTGTATTGTCGGGAATATCCTGCAGAACAGATCTGGCCAGTGAATCGGCCTCCTTGAACTCCCCTTTCTCTATAAGAATCCAGCACAATGAGTTTTTCGCCGCATAGTTATAGGGAAACTCTGCTCTGAGGGCATTCTCAATTGTCCTTATACCCTCCTGCCCCTTGTCATCCACAAAGGGAAGCCATTTAAAGCTGCTTCTCAGATAATAATTAAAGACCCCTATCCCAAGATATGCGGCATAATAATCAGGATCGAGTTTTTTAACCTGCTTCAGAAGCGACATTGAGCTCATCGCATTTTTCATGGCATCAAACCAGTTGCCTGTTTTTGCCTGAATAATGCTGATACCGCCGTAGGCGTTTGCAGTAAAAAAAAGGCACTCAAGAGAATCCGGTCCACGGAGTTTTTTCTGGCGGCCTTCCAGAATCTGCTTAACACTGTCACTCATCTTCATGAACCCGGGACCATCGATGATGTAGGACTCATAATCGAGAATTCTTGTCTGTTCTATGGCAATTTTGAAATAAAGCGCGCTGTTATCCTCAGGATACCTCTTCAGGTGATTCTCGATGGATTCCATGGCTCCGGGATAATTTTGCTTAACCAGCAGAATCAGAGCAGAATCTTTCTCACTTCCTTCCGACAGAGCAGAAGAGACCAATCCACAGACAAGAACAGCCGAAACCAGCAAGAATCTTTTTGACATTATTTATCGAAACTCCCTATACCAAAATATTTGGGATCTGGAAATTTTGCAATCACTATTTATTCTGTACGTAATTTTGAACCGGCAAAGAGGTATTAAATTTTCCTTGCAGGAACTATTTTCTATACCCGGATCAGCTCACAATAAACCGGTAAAAAATCATTTTGAAGAATAAGATGCTGGAGAAAACCGCCCAATCCGGGAATATTAATATGGACAACTATCACGATGCACCCTGGCTGAAGCTGGAAGATAAAAGCCTGCTGCAGAAATTTTTCAGCCGCCGCGGTTTTATCCCCTCCCCAAACAGGCTCGATAACATAAACGGAATTGCAAAAGCATTCTCTGCAATTCCATACGAAAACCTGACCAAGATCATAAAATCAGACTCTATCATTAACCCCAGATCCGGTATGCGCTTCCCCGATGAGCTTTTGAATAACTGGCTGCAATGGGGCACCGGAGGAACCTGCTTTTCACTGACTGCTGCCCTGATAGCAGTACTGAACGCATTCAATATTGAATCTTATCCGGTTCTGGCTGACCGCTACTATGGCGTAGACACCCATTGCGGACTGGTTGTAACCAGTGATGATGGACTGTTGCTGATTGATCCGGGTTACCTCATGTGCTTTCCTGTAAAGCTCCCATCTGTAGAGCCTGTCAGAGTCAGCAACGGGTTCAACCTGATAGAGCTGATTCCTCTTCAAAACGGACAGAAAGTGGAACTCTATACTGTAGTAAAGGGGAACCGCAAACTGAGAATGACCTATAAGGTCAGATTTGTAGATGCAACAGAATTTGCCCGGGCCTGGGAGCAGTCCTTTTCATGGGAAATGATGACTTATCCGGTAATAACGCGCAGTTTCGCCGGAAAACACCACTACCTGCAGGGAAAGAAGCTTTCAGTAAGATCAGAATCCAGTACAGAAAGAAAAGAACTCTCAGCGGAAAACCAGATGGAGTATATTGCCAGTTCAATGGGTATCAATAAAGAAATCGTCAAAAAAGCATTCGGAGTTCTAAACCATGGCTGAGACCAGTCCACCTTTCCCGGTCAAGTTCTTTATAGCGGTCCTTTTTAACAAAAGTGAAGCTCTAAACTCTGCTCTTTTAAAAGTCACAGAACTCTGGGGGCCTGTTGATTTCCAGGGTAAAGACCACCTTTTCGATGTTACAGATTACTACGAACCGGAGATGGGAACCCCCCTTTACCGCAGGCTGTTATCATTTGAATCTCTTTACGAACCGACCCTTATGGTAGAGATGAAGCTTGGGTGCAACAGAATCGAACAGGAACTGTCAATTGATAGGAAGAGAATAGTAAACCTTGATGCCGGCTATCTTGACCACAACAAGGTGCTTCTGGCATCAGCAAAAGAAGCCGGGCAGAAAGTTTATATCGACAAAGGAATTTACGCGGACCTTGCGGGACGCTACAAATCGGGGCGCTACCAGCCATTTGAATGGTCTTTCCCGGATTTCAGGGATGGACGCTACGACAGTGAACTGCTGTCGATCAGATCGATTTACATAAAACAGATGAAAAAATGGCGGCTCGAAAAGAAGAAGTAGGCGTACGGCGTTCAGAGGTTCAGCGTTCAGAGGTTCAGCGTTCAGCGTTCAGCGTTCAGAGGTTCAGAGGTTCAGAGGTTCAGAGGTTAAGAAGTTAAGAGGTTAAGAGGTTAAGAGGCTAAGAGGCTAAGAGGCTAAGAGGTTAAGAGGCTAAGAGGTTAAGAGGCTAAGAGGTTAAGAGGCTAAGAGGTTAAGAGGCTAAGAGTGAATTGTACCCGAATTGGTGGACACACCTATTACCAAAATATTTTTATTCATGGAGGGTGTGTTCATGTCCAAGAAAACAAGAAAGAAATATGATGCTTCCTTTAAACGGGAGGCGGTCCG
>Ga0123335_1003150_pt1 | contig 23500 bp, 26 predicted proteins | sample BiotimSIPDNA_2_FD_89707 | JGI IMG/M metagenome (GOLD analysis project Ga0123335, IMG submission 89707) | Anaerobic biogas reactor microbial communites from Washington, USA - Biogas_R2 time_0 SIP DNA | ecosystem: Engineered > Bioreactor > Anaerobic > Unclassified | place: Washington, USA...
AGCATTTGGTCAACAGTCACTATTCTTATTCTTTTGAATTCTTTAAGCGCAAGCAAATGCCTATCTCCTGAAACTATGTAGTCAGCTTTTGCATCAAAGGCTGTTCTAATTATAATATCATCATCGGGATCTTCTGCAACAACCCTAAATGTCGACTTTACAGGCACCAATTTACCTGTCATTTGAAGGCCATTCGAGAATAATTGAATGTCTGTGCTTGTAACATATTTTTCAAATTTTTTGCGTCTTAGAACTTTAACAAGGTCCGACAGCATCTATCTCGAAAATGCAAGAGTGAATTCTTTGTCTTTCGCTTTTTGCCACAGATCTTGAGGTTTACCTTTAACTATTAAGCTGGAAACAAGAACGTTAATATCGAAAACTATTATGAGCATTTGAAGCCCTATTTTTTATTCTTAGCGGCTTTTTCTTTCCTATATTCCTGTATCTCCATTTCTACATCTTCCTGTGTTAACTCCCCGTATTGTGCGATTCTTTGATTTACCCTTTTATACATGGCTTCGAGTTCTTTTGGAGAGTCAGGGTCTTCTAATTTTTTTAAGATAACTAAATCGTCGCATTCATAAACAAGAAATTTAGTTTTAGGTTTCAAGCCCATGTTCGATCTTATGTTTGAAGGGATAACGACTTGCCCTTTTTCGCTAAGAATTGTCAGGTCTGCTTTCTTACTTCTAACCATTACCATAACCAAAAACATTCTTACTTTCTTACCTAAAAAAGATTGTTATTAACATAGTGGTAGCGGAGGTAGAACCTGAACACTCCCTCCCGTGGAGATACCTAAAACAGCAAATTCATCACCGCGAAACCCAACTTTTATTATTTACTCAACACAGCGGTTTTTCGATGCCGTCTAAAAAGCAAAGATAAGACAACAATAGCAACTACGATGCTAACAGGTATCAAGTAGTAAATTAAGTCTAAATGGGGTGCATTTCTATCGTTTGGTGCCAAGTAAGATGGCTCTGGAACAGAGGGAACAGGTGACGTATTTGTACCTACTATAAAACTGTATTCAGCCGACAGCGTGTTGAGATATGCGTATTCATTATGGGTGTCGTTTGCATATGCCGTTACTGTATGACTACCTTCAGACAGATTTTCTAATTTAATCAAAGCAGTATAAACAAGGAAGTCTTGCTGATTTATGCCGTAGTCAGTATAGTCCTCAACCTCAAATTTGTTAGTATAAACTAAAGGTTGTCCATCAAGGCTATAGCAAACGCTGTCAAGATTAACGGTATCAACCCATGATTTATTGTATTGACCATAGACTAATATCACTTTGATATTCAAAATAGCCGTGGTGTTTTCGTATTGTTCACTCTGATAAGGGACATACTTTGGTGAGCTAATTCTAATCCCAGTATCCACCATAGATGGTTGAGCCCCAGCCAAACTAAATTGTGAAACTGCCAATATAACAAACATTAAGGCGAGACTTTTACCTAACTTATTCATAATACTTTTTGGCTGATAAACATAATAAAAGTATTTTCGTCAAACTTTCTTGACTAAGCCTTGTCATGGTTTCTTGACAGAGAAGTGGTGGCGGGGGTGGGACTTGAACCCACGAAGGCCTGCGCCAGAGGATCTTAAGTCCTCCTCCATATCTTAGGGGCAAATTTGTTTTTATCTGGCCACCTATTTAGACCTGGCTCGGATACCCCGCCACCAGTGTACCGAATAAATTCAACTTGTATACTTTAAGGTTTTTGCCCAGCAACCATAATTGAATTAATACTTAAACTACAAAAGAGCAGACAAACAGATGAGACAGTTAAGTCAAGAGTTCAAAAACGGCTTAAACTCCTTTCAGCATGCTTCCGCTTTGGTAACCTTCCAAGTCAAAGGTTACATACTTAAAACCTAGCTTTTTAAGTTCCACAGCTACCTTATCCAAGACTTGGACGTTACAGAATAGGTTCCTCTTGGAGGGGTCAACTTCGATTCTGGCTAAACCGTTGTGGTCTCTAACTCTAATCTGCTCTGAGTTAAGGATTCTTCTCAGGGCTTGTTCAGCTTTCTGGATTCGTTCAAGTTTTTCAATTGTAATAGCATCGTTGAATTGAATTCTGGTTGCTAAACAGGTAAATGCAGGTTTGCCGTGGACTTTGAGTCCCAAATTTTTTGCTACTTCTCGTATCTCTGCTTTGGTGAATTTGCAGTCAACCCAAGGACTATAGACTCCTTTGATTTCTTGTATTGCTTTAAATCCTGGTCTATGCGTGGTGAGGTCAGTTAAGTTTGTGCCTTCAAAAATAGCTTCAAAATTATGTGACTTTGCAAACTCTGAAAGGTTATAAAGAAGCGCTTTTTTGCAGTAATAGCAACGGTTTACGGGATTTTTTATAAAATCGGGATTTTTCAGTTGCTCTGTTTTAACTATGTGCAATGCGATTCCGATTTCTTGGGCTGTTTTTTTCGCATTCACCAATTCAGAGACGGGATGTAAAGGAGACTGGACAACTACAGCAACGGCTTTTTGGCCTAAAACTTGATGACTAATTGCAGCTAAGGTTGCGCTGTCTACTCCTCCGGAAAAAGCTATTACAGCACCGTTTTTGGCTTTATCTAAAATAAAAGTTTTTAGAGCATCCATTTTGCTGTATAATTCTTCCATTCAGTACCACTAGGTTTCTTTAGGAAACATTTCCTGTGTTTTACAGACAGCAAGGTCCAGTAGTTCTCTGAGTGGTTTGCCGGTTTTTTCAGATAACTTTTTAAGGTCTTCAAATTCAGGTTTAATACGTATTATTTTGCCTTCAGCGTTTTTTGAAACTTTAACTCTAACTTTTTCTTTGTTGCCCATCACAGACAGTTCTACAGTGATTACCTCACGGTTTATTATGTGTCGTTCACATCGGTAGACTCTGACGCCTAATGTTCCAGTTTCAGCAATCAAAACTTTTGAGAGATGTGCTACATCTTTTTGTTCAGCGATTACCTTTAAGATTTGACCAGGTCTATTTTTTTTAGTGAAAACAGGAATCATGCTCACGTCTTTGGCGCCTTCCTGCAACAGCCTATCTGCTGCGTGACCTAAAATTTCACCTGACGCATCGTCTATGTTGGTTTCTAAAACAGCTATTTCCTCTTTTACAAATGTCTCATCTGAAGCCTTACCCAGAGTGAGCCGTAAGACAGCTGGCATCTCAAAGAATTCTTTTGTTCCCGCGCCGTAACCTATCCTTAACGGAACAATAGGGGGATAGAAAATTTTTACTTCATCTACAAGATTCACAAGAATTGAAGTCCCAGTGGGTGTAGCAAGTTCTGCTTCGATTGGTCCACCATGGAAGGGAAAATGCTTGGATTTTAAAATCGCCAATGTTGCCGGTGCAGGTGCAGGAAGTATGCCGTGAGAGAATTTTATAACTCCTCCGCCTACAGCTAAAGGCGTAGAGTATATTTTGGAGTCAAACAGTCCTAAATCGTCTAGTGCTACAGCGCACCCTATTATTTCAGCGGCTGTGTCAACTAATGCAACTTCATGCAGGTGCGCCTCGTAAGCAAGGGTATCATGTAAGTCAGCTTCTGTCTGCACTAATGTTCTAATAACATTTGAAGCGAATTTTTTTGCCTTAGCTGAAAGATACAGATTAGCCGCAGCTTTTTCAACTATATCAATAAGTTCGCTACCGACACGTTTCTCTGGAGAATCTGATGTGACATTTACTTGGGTTGCTCTAAACTCGCCTCTCATTACGTCGTCAATGTTTATTTTGATGTTGCTGTATTTGAATTGGGGATTATCTAGTGTTTTTATTGCCGAAATGACACGTTCAACATTTGCGCCTAACTCTAGTAGGGCACCAAGAAACATATCTCCTGCTACGCCTGAAGCGTTACAGTCTATAAAGAGAATTTTTTTGTTTTCAGTTCCAACCATAACAGAATTCCCCATTAATTAATAGAGCATAATAGATATATTGTTAAGCGTTTTTTTAAGTGTTGTCCGTTTATGCAGTCGCTAAAAGAAATTTTAGAAAAAGTTTCACGTGGAGAAATAAAGCCTGAAGATGCTGAGAAAATTCTTAAACTCCACGCTATCGGAGAGTTAAGTTGCTTAGCCAAGTTGGATGGTAACAGAGAAATACGTAAGGGTATTCCAGAGATTATTTTAGCTGAAGGAAAAGCTCCTTTGGATGTAGTTGAAATCTGTAGAAGAATGCTTACTGACTTTGGAAGAGTGATAGTAAGTAGATGCAGCATAAAGCATTTAGCTGCAATTAAAACTGCATTACCTAATGATAACGTTCTAGAATGGCATGAGAAAGCAAGAATCGCTGTGTTAAAGAAAAAAGATTATGAAGTCAAAGTAGATGGAGGAAAAATAGCGGTTATAACAGCTGGAACCTCAGACATTCCGGTAGCTGAAGAAGCAAAAGTTATAGCAGAAGAAATGGGCTGCAAAGTCTACTGTAGCTATGATGTTGGCGTAGCTGGAATTCACAGATTGTTTGATTGCCTAAAAGAAGTTATCTCAGAAGATTTTGATGTCATTGTTGTAGTTGCTGGACGCGAAGGTGCATTAGCCTCTGTAGTATGCGGATTAGTTGATGCACCAGTAATTGCAGTTCCCACATCAAACAGTTATGGTTTCGGAAAAAATGGATTAGCAGCGTTAATGGCTATGTTGCAGTCATGTTCACTTGGTCTTGCAGTGGTTAACATTGATGGAGGCGTAGCTGCTGGCGCAGTTGCTACAGTTATTGCTAATAGAGTTGCTAAATTTCGAAAACAGAAAAAATAAAGTTCAGCAGTTACAAAAAAATTTAGTGTGCTTTTAAAGTTAAAATATTAGGTTTTTTCTTTTTTAGTGGAGATTATAATGCCTTTGTTTCAATGTAAAGTCTGCGGTAAAGTAATAGAGGCTGAATATGAAACATGTGAGTGTTCTCATTCGCATCATTGTCACGAAAAAAAGAACCCCCAATGCTGCGGTCAACCTATGATAGAAACAATGGATGATTAATAGCCAGTCAAAGTTTCATAACATTTTTCTATTTTTGCCCTGTCATGTTTCGGAGGGCATTAGCTCAGTTATTTTCTAAATACGGGTTTACCATCTTGGTAACTGCATTTTACATCATATTTTTTAGCGCATTCCATGAATAGCTCTGGGTCACATAAGCTCGTGCTAAGGTATTTTTCTCCGCCGTCTGGAGCTATAACAACAATCACGCCTTCTTTCAGTTCCTTGGCTTTCTGCAGTGCTACATAGAACGCTGCACCTGAACTTGAACCGACAAAAAGGCCTTCTTTTAGAGCCATAAGTCTTGCTGTTTCATCTGCTTTCTCGGGGTTAACGTAGTGTATTTCATCCACGGTATTTGGTTGCCAAATCTCAGGGATGTGTTGTGTTTTAAGATCTTTTAAACCTGGAATTGCAGTGCCCACTTCAGGTTGTACACCAATAATTTTGATTTGCGGATTATATTCTTTTAAGCGTTTAGAAACGCCCATTAAAGTGCCAGTGGTTCCTATACCCGCAACTAAATGAGTTATTTTTCCTTCTGTGTCACGCCATATTTCTGGAGCAGTTGTTTCGTAGTGAGCAAGAACATTTGCTTTGTTTGCAAATTGGTTCGGCATAAAATATTTATCAGGATTTTTAGCTACGATTTCTTTAGCTAAATCTTCTGCGCCATCCATACCTTTAGCTGCTTCGCTTAGGAGCACTTTCGCGCCTAAAGCAACAAGTATTTGTCGTCTTTCCACACTCATGTTTTCAGGCATAACGATAACTACGTCGTATCCTTTGATTCTGCATACAAGTGCTATACCTATACCAGTGTTGCCACTTGTGGGTTCGATTACAATTTTGCCAGGAAATAATTGACCGCTTTTTTCTGCATGTTCAATCATATACTTTGCAGTGCGGTCTTTAATTGATCCGCCAGGATTATTTTTTTCTAATTTAACTAATAGTGCCAAGTTGGGGTTAGGGTTAAGTTTTTCAATTTTCACCAGAGGAGTATTACCTATTAGGTCTAGTATAGTTTTGGTGTTCAATAGTGTACGCCTTGAAACAGAGATAGCTAAACTAAGTTTGGCTTATAAAACATATAGGCTAAATACAACCTAAGTCCAGTTTAAATCTGCTTTTGAAGAGAAAAAAGGCAAAAGGTTACAAACAAAAAACAGTCAACTAAATTATTAATTCGTTTTTTTATTGAAAATCATTTGCTTTGAAAGTTTTTTATGGACATATAAAATTTATCTTCCCATATTAGAGTGGGATTATTGTGTCCCCATGCTTATCATTATAAAGAATTAACTTCTGATTTTACTCATTTTAATAAATAGACCTGAAAAGATTATAAAAAAGAAACCAATATAATACAATTAGATAACAAATGAATCCTTTAAAGAGTAAAGAATTCTTTATGGCTGCGTCAATCGTTATCATCACAATAATATTGATGGTAGCGAACAACGTCGGTTGGATTCAATTTGGTTACCTTCTTGGACCTTACCGCCTGAATCACTGGTTAGTTTGGTTAGGTACAGTATACATAGCATTAATTGTACCAACAATAGCTGTGCTAAAAAAGCGCAAACCAAACACGTACATGGCGCTTTCAAACATCCATATATTCGGCAATCTAATTGCTTTCCTGCTTATTTCAATTCATTTCACAAGCCAAATTAGTCGACCTGCAACAGCCTACCCAGATTTAGGAACAGGATTAGCTTTATACATAATCATAATTTTGCTAGTTGCCACAGGTTTTATTCACAGATTTCAGATCATACCTCAAATAAAAGCTTCAACAAGAAAATTCATTCATGTTGCAATGTCTTTCTCTTTTTACATCATAATAGTTATTCATATACTTCATGGCACAGGTTTAATCTGACAAGATTTCTAACAAATCAAAATTAATGAAACATTAATTACTAGAATCAGAAAGATCAATTAAATTATTTTGATATTGAACATTCCACATTGATTTCCCAATGGTCAATGTCCATATTGGAATAGAAAGGGCGTCTAATTTGTTTGTAATTATGAATGTCGATATCGCCCAGTGAATAATCGCAGACAGTAGGCACAGAAGAATTTTGACTAAAAAGTTTAACCTGTAACACTGTGTTGAAGGCTACTCCTAAGCCGTTATTGTAGACTTCGCCAGTTACCCAAAGATAGTTTTTTCCATAATTTGTCCCTGATTTATTATCTGTTAAAACTATGGTGCCAAGTTGAGTTTCTAATATAGGAACAAAAACATCCATGAATTGTACCTGTTGGTTAGTGTAGTTTTGCTGGAGGGCTATGTAATCTTGGCGGAGAGCATCATATTCTTCTTGGAGAAGACGTAATTTTTCTTGGTTTTCTGCTAATTCGTCTAATAGTTTTTGATCTATAATTGCGATTGAAATAGCTGTTAAAATGACAAAAATCAATGCAGCTGTAGAGATTACTATCAAAGTTTGTTTTTTCATTCTTTGCTTCTTGCTCCGATAAGGTGATGTGTGAATTCGTTATTTACTCTACTCGAGGAACATTTTGTTCCAAAAGTGGAACAGGGTTTAGATAAAGGCAGAATTAACTATGGGTCCACTGACTACTCGATAATAAAAGAGAACGTTTTGACTTATAGTAAACTTCATTAAATTTTGGTTAATTATCAATTTAATTGGAGATTATTTTGAATAGAGATGAAGCAGTTAAGGTTGTACATGAACTTCTAGATGCATGTCAAGATATTGAGGGATGCTCTTTACAGATCGCTCCACCTAACACACCTAGCTCGGGATACCAAATAATAATTAGAGGAACATTAAGCGAGAAAACAAAGCAGTTAGTACAAGAGGCATCATCTAAAAGGCAACTTATGATGCAGACAGGCAACATCTGGAGAACAAAAAGGTCGATAAACAAAGAACCGGACACATTAATAATTTATAAACCTAAAAAATAAAATCCCAATTAAAAAAGTGATAAAAAAATTCATAAAAAATGGATTCTCTGTTTTTAGATGATATAGACTACAGTTTCATTTTTTAATGCAATTTTAGATTTTAATTAAATGAAGATCAATGTATAAGCAACCGCATAATTATTTAATACAGTAGAGTAGAGGATGCTGGATTATGATTGAGTTAAAAATTCCACAAAAACAAATAGAAAAGTTAAGGCAGTTGGGAAAAGTTGGAGAAAACAATCTATTCTGTTTTTTAGGTTTCACATTTAACCTTCAAACAAAAGAGTTACACGATATCCTCCAGGAAAATGCTTCAGTTAAAACTTTAGAGGTTAAAGATCCAACTATGCACCAGCAGATAACAGAGTTACTCTACAAGTATGCACACGCAAACAGAAAAGAGCAGACGGGCAAACTGGTTAAATTTAAAAATTTTCCCGGAGGATACGCCTACGAAAACGCCTTCAATCGGAGAGCTGCTGAACCTATAGCTAAAGTCTTCGGCAGTTGCCCAGGCGATCTGGGTGAAGCAGCTAAACTGATAGGTGGAAAACTATTAGGTCATGGGGAATCATCTGTTGAGGTAACTGCGTTAGAAGGTATACCAATTACGTATATACTTTGGACTGATGAAGAGTTACCGCCGTCAGCTAACATACTGTTTGATGAGACAGCAAGCAACTACTTGAATGTGGAAGACCTTTCAGGGTTAACAGAACTGGCGACGTGGCGTCTAACTTTCGCTAAAACCTTATTAAAAAAGATTTAAACTATGCAAGTTAACTGGAATATACAGCAAAAAATCTACTGTAAACTGCACTTCAAGTTTGTTATTGATACATAGATTTTTTGTTTTTGAATGAAAAAATTCTTATGTGAAACCAGTTTGCTTTCTGATTCAGTGATGAATAATGGCTAAATGTACCAGATGTGGAAATGAAATTAGTGAGCCAATGGACGCTCTGAAAAATGATTCATTTACTGTAAAAACATATCATTGTGATAAATGTCACCATAGATTCAAAGTGGTAAAATAACAACAGGGAACAGAACCCCTAATTTTGAATATTCTAGTAAAGTTCTGGTTAAGAAAAAATATTCATTTTTTTATTCAACTTTAAAAGTTGTAGAATCATTTTTTTAAGGTTGGTTCACGGAATAACACAGGTAGGGCAGAGTGATTAATACCTAATTTTTTGATACTAAATGATTTATAGATAGTATTTTTGAGATACTGTATAGAATTAAGTCTTTGCATTGCCCTTTAATAAAACCTTGAGGAAGCTGCAAAAAAATCAACAGTTATGTTTAAAATTTCAACGGTCTTGATAGATTCTAAAAACCAATTTACTATTTTGATGATTAGATTGTCTAATTATTAAAAAGTGATTATCAAACAAAAGGTATACCAGAATAGAATCAACATATTTTGTTGTTGAGAAAAATGAATTTACTCTATAGGGTTAGTTCTGAATAGTTTCAGGCATTATGGTCGTAACTTACGGAATTTCTTTTGGATTTTGTAACAGCTATAGAGACAAACACTATCATTAAAGCAACGACCAGGACGATTTGCAGCATGTTAAAATCGAATTTAAAATCTACAGGAGGGGATGATACTGGAGGAGTAGAAACTTCATTGAAGGCTTTTGAGGATTCTAGTGAAGCCTGTGAGCTAGAATGATTATTGAGGATGATAAGTTGAGAATCTAATTTGTCCAGATGTAATGGTGGATAATATACTGGCAGAGGAACATCGATTTCTGGTGGAGTGAATGGAGTCATAAGTGGATAATTATCTGCGTTTTCAGAGTTGATTATATAGGGTATATCGCCGGTACCGTCTCTGTTATCGTCTGAGCCATTGTAGTTGCTCCAATAGTTGCCTTGTGAACCGTTATCCCAAAAATTTCCACCTGTGGGATTATTGTTGTAGAATTTGATGTTTACAGAATTATTTATGAAAACGTTATGATAGAAGGCGTTTCCATACCCTATGCCACGTTGGTTGCAAAATACTATGCCGCTGCAATATGTAGGTTCAAATTGAAAGTATCCCTCGTCTATAATGTAATTATCAGAAAAGACATTGTTTCTGCAGTGTTCGCCTATCCATATGCCCCAGACAGATGGCCCTTTCATCAAGTTGCCTTTGATAGTGTTATTAGAGCAGGATCGTTCTGAATTGCCAAGACTGAGCTCTCCGGAGTTGTAATTTATTGTGTTATAATCGCCATAAAAAATGAATAATTTATCATAAATATTGTTTACAATTTTACTTGATGAAGTTCTTAAATATAGGGTTCCATTTATTCTATTTCTATGTATACTACTGTAGTCGCCATTACTTTCAATTCCGTTACTATAAACGTCAAGTTGATTTTTTGAAAGGGTTAAGTTATGACCCATCATTGTTAATGATCCAGCAGATATTGTATTTCTTGAAATCGTCAGGTTGGAACCTGTAAAGTGGCAACTGCTATAGGTATCAATTATGTTACTGACTATTGTTATGTTGTCTGTGTTTGTTGCTGTAATGCCGCCTTCCGATCTGATTGTTAACCCTGATATTTTGACGTTATTTGATGTTATTGCTATACAATTTCCTGATGAAGTAAAAGTGTGCCCAAAAATTGGATGGGTGTAGATAATTGATGGTGGAGTTAAGTGGACAATGGTATTTCTGGCGTATTCTCCACATATTGTGATAGTTTTGTTTATTACAAATGCAGAATCGTGATACACCCCATTTCTAATGTAGATAATATCTCCATCTTCAGCATTGGCAATAGCTGAGGTAATTGATGGATAGTCATCAGGAACAATAATCACCTTTGGAGAAGCTTCTATCTGGCCTAGAGCAAATGCGGCATTAAAAACCAGACATGCTATAAATAATAGGGCTAAACTTTTCATAACACTTCTTCTCAGTAATATCTTCAAGATTACTAACTAATAGCTCTCCTCAAGGAACAGCCTGTTCCGATAGAGGAACAAACTTTTGTTAACATATTCGTCTATTCTTTAAGTGAACAGTTCACTATACAACACAGAGGCTTTCTTGCGGAATGTTTACTCCAAGGGTTTTTTGTTAAGCAATTGAAGCTTGAAACAAGGCAGCAGTTTTATGGCTGAGTCCTTTCTTAAAAAGCGCGCATCTATTTAGTCACTTAGTAGACTTTAGTTGATTTTACAGAAATGGGTTTCAACTTTTTAGAGCCTTTTCTTTCTGAGAGCCAAAAAAGCAACAAGAACTATGATAGTAACTAAAATACCCATAACTGTTATGGTTAAGGTTTCTACTGAGTTTAATCCTAAAATTTCCGCATATGCCAGTGGGTTTGTTGAGCCTAAATTGATGTCAACTAAATGGGTGCTGTGATGATAAGTAAAGTAAAGAAGCCATCCTTCACCTTGTGATTGAATAGAATAGTCTATTTGGTTTTCGTCTAAGCAGACTTTTATTGTGGAGATATCGCTGATTAAGGATTTAGGAATGTTAACGTAGACGTAGCCTGTTGTTCCCGATTCGCCGCTAACACTAAAACTTAAATCGCGGGTATCTGAGTTAAAGGAAAAGCCAGTGAGGGTTGAGTTTGAATTTACTGAGAAGACATTTTGTTCTTGATAGGGCTCCACTAGGAAATTAACTGTTGCAGATGTAGCTGAATATTTTTCATTTCCCTCGTATACTGCTTTTAGTAGATAGTAACCTGTGGCAGATGGTCTCCATTCTGCATAGTAGCTTCCGTCTGAGGCTGTTTGTACAAGGGATAAATCTATCCAAGATTTTCCTCCATTAACACTGTAAGATAATAGTATAGGTTCTCCTGAAATGCCAGTTTCATTAAAAGCCAAGTTACCTTTGATTTGAACATTAAAGTTGGATGAGCTTGATGAACTTATACATGAAGTTGTCAGAGAAGGCTCATGGCCGATGACAGTTAATGATGAGTCCTCAAAAATTTTTACGTTATCGTAATAAACTGGAATTTCAGTGTAACGTCCACTAATTGCTAAGCCGTCAAAAACATATGGCAGGTTGCTTCCCCTAATTAGTTCTCCCTTGAGCACACCATTGATGTACACTGAAATAAGCTGGTTTGGTCTGTCAAGAATAAACTTGATGTGATACCATTGATTTGGAACATATGTTTGCAGAACAGTTCCGGTTCCTTCTGCCTCCACGAAATCTCTGGCTACTATGGTGCCATTGTCTGTAAATGCCACTCCATCGGTCCATTTGGCTCCGCCCCAATAGACCTGTTTCCAAAGTCCAACTTTAACATCGTCGCTGGATTTTCCAGTATTAGCGGTTACCAGTACACTTACTTCAAAACCTATTATATCTGAACTGCTTTGGAAATACCTCACTGCATCAGCGGCCCAGTTACGTTCACCCTGTAACTTGAAGCATTTATTTGAAGAGTCTAAAGGGTCACTGATAACTTTCTGGTATTGATTACCCATTCCGTTAAAGACTAAAGTCCATTGATAAGGAAAACTGTCTACAGTATAATTCTCAAAATCGTCATTAAAAATCAAGCCATCTGAAGATGCCGCTGCGCCTTGTCCAGTTAAAGTCAAGATTAAAAGAGACAAGGTTAAAACCGAAACGGCAAACGTTTTCTGGTAGCTCATTTTAAACACAGAATGCTTAGCACATTTCTTTATCCTAAAAGGATTTTTGTCAAGGTTTATTGACTAAACTGTTTTTTCACAGTCAAAGTTTCTTGACTAAACAATAACTTCGCTTCTTAATCGCTATTTTCACTATTCCTTATCTAGGAGATCTTCATGGATTACTTCTATTATTTTTGGGTTTTCAGAGGAACCGGGGTAGACCAGTGGATAATTAGTAATCGGATATCCATTATGGTTTGTTGGAAATTGAAAAGTCAATTGGAAAGTAGAGTTTCTATTGTTGCTATCTATAGTTATAGCTCCTGTTTCAAATGGCGCTGTTTTATTTCCAGATAGCGGTGTATTATAGGCATCATTTTTTGTGTAGTATGGACTTAGGTAAAAGTCATCATATCTTATAGTTACTTGGTTACCTCTATTGTAGTTAGCAGCAACCAAAAGAACAACCTTTGTATCTTCTCCAACAACTTCTAAACTTGTCTTATGGTAAGTGCACGTAACATCAGCAGGGTTCTGAGAACCTTGCAGATAAATCGTTTCTTGATCTAGCAGTGTACCATTGGATTCTAAGGTGACAATAAAAGCAGCTCCATGCACCTTAGAAGTATCTCCAAGACTATTCCATATGCAACCATGAAATTCGCTGGTTTCATTTGCCTTGATAAGTCCAAGCAAGTATTTCTCCCCCATTAAAAAGTCACCTATATAATAATGTGGAGGCGTAGAATCAAAGACACCGATTGATCTACTCATCTCAAACGTGCTGTTGGTACAAAAAGAGATAGTTGTATTATAAACATCAATGGCTTCATTATTTACATAGGTGAGAAGAAACATATCATTCCAAACAACACCAACTGGATTACTGGAGCCTGTGTAATTGAAACTAGTTATTGTAACATTGATAGTTGATTCAGCATTTGGTTCTGATAAGTTATTATTTAAGTAAAGTAATACTCCAATAATAAGAATAATTGAAAAAAGAATTATAGAAAGTAGGATTATAACATTTTTTTCCATATTTTCGAGTTATATCAGAGCACATAAAAGTTTTTTTGTCTACAAATCTGTACTGACACAAGTCAAAGTTTCTTGACTAAACTAATTTAGTTTACTTTTATTTTATATCCGAATATTCTGGGCAATAGCTCTTCTGGAGCTAATTTGAAAAAGTACCATAAACAAGCACTGAGATGTAAAACCTAATTTGAAAGGTAATAAATTTGAAAAACTGATTATTCACTATAACCTCTAACCCAATCTAAAATTAATTGTTTGTCCTTTCATTTGATCAGACTTCCAAAGAACCAATTCATTTTGACGAAGTGTCTCACCTCTACCCTTAAACATTTACTCCAAGGTTTTAAGATATTTTTTTAAAAAAAAATCTAAATACGATTATACCAAAAATCTTGAAGAGAACAATCAATTTTTAACTCCTTAAATCACTTTCCAGGCTTAAGTTGGATTTTAAAAGTGAGAAGGCCCATTCAATTTTTATTGATCATTGCGTGAAAGCTTAAGGAAAACTTATTTTCTGTTAATCTCCCAAACAACATTGTAGGCTTCTTTTTTAACTCCGTTTAAACTCAATAAACCAAAATAGTTCTCCGCCTCTGGATATGCTCCTTCACCATCATATAATTCATAAATGAATATTTTGTTCACTTGGAACCTAAAATTGGAATAAATAGACTCAATATAGTTTGCTTGTGCCGCTTGAGCGTTATTTTCTGATGGTTTACCTGTCTCAGTTAACCAAATTGGCTTACTAGTAAGGTTTCTAACAAACTGCAAAGTCTCAAAATTAGTTGCCACATCATCATACAAATGAATCCCCATATAATCAAAATATTCTTCAATGTATGAGTTAGCGAAGATTTCATTAAGATAAGTTTGCCAACCATCGATATTTGGTGAAATTCCAGCTAAAACAACTGGTATTGAAGTATAATTTTTAATTATCACATAAGCACTTTTCAACAGTTCACAGTATATTTCAGGAGCAATGTATGCTATAGCGTTTGGTTCATTCCAAATCTCAACAGCATCAACAGTATCAAATCCTTCAGAGGTAACAATCTCTGTTACAGTCATGTTCCATTGTTCCAAAGTAAAATTCTGATTACCAAAAGTGTTAACATCAATTATAGTTAAGATTTTGATGTTGTTATTTTGGAGGTCTTGGCAATAATTTTGCATTGATTTATCAGGAGTTATTAACCAGTCAGTTCTAACCCATTCTATATTCAAATCAACAAGGTATGGAATCGTTTCATAATTATAATCGGATAGATGCAAACAAATATTGAGTTCTTTTTCTTGTTTAGGTTGAGGATAAATTGAATAAGCTACAATACAGATTCCAATCAAAACCATTGAGAAGATTATCATCCAGCGTTTTTTCAGCTCACTAACCTCTTTAGGGGAATTGATTTCAGTGGCTATCTTTTAGTTTTTACTATAGTACTTTAGCACTTAAAAGCTTAAGCACAAAACAGGTATTGAGAAGTAAGATTTGATTAAGAAAGATTATGACTTGGAGATTGTTTACTTGCTAATAATTGTAACCCCAACATCCTGACCCCTATATTCTAATGAATACCTTGAAAAGGACACAACATAACCATCCAAGCCCATAACTCTTGTTGGAAACTCAAAAGTTAACACAAAAACAGCAGCTCTATCAACACTATTCAAAGTTACAAAACCATAATCCATTGAATCAAAAGGACGCCACAACATTAAATGGTACAAGCCATCTTCTGATTGAATCCAAACACACAAAAAGAATTTAGAATAATCAATAGTAACACAATCACCACTTACTAAAGTAGCATTAATCACCAAAAATAACTGTGTATTATTGCCTACTGCTCTTCTACTACCTTCATGATAGAAAAAAACAACATGGTCAGTTGATACAACTGAGGAAGCCAAATTATAGTAGGTTTTTTCATCCCAAACTGTGCCATTTACAATAAGTTTAGCTGTAAAATTAGAGCTAGCTACTTCACTAAAATGGCTAATGTCAGTAAGAATAACAGCCTTAATTTGACGTGCCTCATTTACATGAAGAACACCTAAACTCTGATTGTCATAACCACAGACTGAAGAATCATTTACACCAGAAATCTCCACTGTAACATTTGCTCCAGAAATATCTGTTTCACCTGTATTTTGAACTGTCACATTAAACCAAATATCTGTAGTTACTCCAACCAAACAGCCTTTAAATGAAGTATCAGCTGTAATATCAGCAATCCTAGCTTGAGCTTCTGGCTGAGAATCTTGAGGTATCACATACCAAGAATAGACTACCAATCCAACAAATAGCACAACTACAATTATTATGCTAAAAATCACCAGAAGCTTTCTATTCATAATCTCAGTTTAAAATACTATCAATAAGAGCTTTTTTGTCTACATCTCTTGACTAAGTTAAGTCAACATTTCTTGACAAGAACTCTATTAATTCCCATACGCTCCAAAAATAGTTTTAGAGTAATGTTTGTTTACAGATTTTTTAACTGTCTTTTTGGCAGAAATAAAGCATATTACAAGTTATTTTTCTAAAAACAAAATGATATCTAAAATTCTATGGTGTAGGAGAAAAATATGTTAAATTGGTTCTTTTCTGTCTTTTTACAAGCACTACTGCAAGTATTGCAACAACAAATACTACAGCAATAAATGCTATCAACAACCAAGTAAAATCAGACGCTATTGGAGCAGAAGTAACTGTAGGTTCAACTGTAGAAGATGGAGTAACTGTAGGAGTACACGTTGGAGAGGTTGAATTTGACTCTCCCACTAAGAATTTGATTGGAGAAGTTGTAATATTAAAATAGAAGTGACCAGCAGGAGGAGCAGCATTGTGGTATAAACTTGCATTAATCACAATATTATGATAACCCTGCTTTAAATGGGAAATATTTACTGAATGCGAAAAATATGGATTAATCTTGAAATAGCTATTTGGAGTCTCATAATAAACATCTTTAACTGATTGAAAAGATGTAATCTCCACAAATGGACCCTCATCTATGCTATAGGCATAGTAACCATACAAGGATGGAGCATTGCTAAAGGGAAATTTTGGGAAATCTATCCAAGTTAAATTAAAATTTAGAGGCATTGTGTTAGTATATGTTGTTTGGGCATTTGGACTGGTTATTGTTATGTAGAAAGAACAATAGTTAACACCAGATTCTGGTCCATAAAAACCTCTTCCATAAAAACTTGTGATTTCAGCACCAACAGGTCTAATCAGCAATAGACTAGACACTATTGAAACCACAACTAAAAAGACCACCAGAGTCTTTCCCATTTAACCCACAATCCATCTTAACTACCTGTAAAGTTATATAATTTACTTGAAAACCAAAGCCAAAAATAGTTTTATGGAAACTATTTTTAGTCTATCTCCAGCTTTTAAATAGGGTCCAAATATAATCTGTAACATACCTATACCTAGCAAGGGTACCAAGAACAATAAACAAAACAACAAAACACCCAAAATAGAGCATTTTAACATCTCCAGTCTGAAAAAACTGATAGAGAACAAAAACAAGCACAATAATTGACCCAGAAAGTGCACCAAGAAGAATAAAATCTTTGATTACCTGCTTAACACTCATAGCATACTCAACCAATATTTGACTGTAAAAATAAAAAAATTTATGCTCCAAAATTGTTTGTTAGTCAAAACTCAAAACAGCATTAATAGCAGAATAATCACTATTATCAGCAGCACAGTATTAAGAAGACAAAAAGCCTCCACTCGTCTTCCTTTCTGCCACAATAAACATAGTCCAACAAGCCCCAATGCAACTAAAGTAAGAATTATGAGAGGCAATGGAACAACCAAAAAAGTTTCAGAAGCTAAAGCAACCAGATACATAGTTGCATCTATTTCAACTAAGATCATATAAATTTTATCAATTAAAGGTTATAACGCTGTAAAACTAGTTCTTAGAGATATGTCTCTTAAGATGCCTAACATAGATTAGCAGAGAAATCACTGCAACAACAGAGAATGCAACAGCTATCAAAGCCAAAGTTACAACTAAATCATCACTCAAATTATCAGAAGCACTGCTTGGCACAGATTCCGTGGGAGTTGATGAAGTAATACTGGGAGTTTGACCTATAATGATTGTTTGTGTGTTACTCCAGCTACTTGCTTTATCATATGCTGTTGCTGATTGGTAATACCCTCCATATTGAGGCCACAAAGGATGCATAACATACCAGTAGGTATCATTGTGCCCAACCAGTGCTTGGACTTGAAAATCAAGTTGACCACCATAAGGAATCCCATGTAAAAATGCAAAGTAATGTCCTTCTTGTGTCCCATCTCCGAAATAGTATCTCTTTATATCATAGCCGGATTCTCCATAGTATTCTGTTGGAGTCACTGGGAAATTAATGACAATTTGTCCTGAATTAGGCATAATGGGAGCTTCAGGAATAATATAATTTGCATAAGTGAAGACGCCGTTGGTGTATGAGCTTGTTTGGTTTCTTAGTGGATAAAGTTCAGTCCAGTCGCCGCCAAAACTAGGTTTAACCCTTATGTTATAGTAGATTTGATAAGTTGAGTGTTGCCAAGGCTGATTGTTAATTTTAATTTCGACTGTATTATTATCAACAAGTTGAAGTTCATTTAATCCAGTATACGGATTTGTGTTTGTTATACTATATGAAGCATTCACGAATTTGACTGTGAATTCTGGCACTGCTGGCGTAGGTATAGTCTGAGCAAATGCAGATTCAACCATAATCAAGCTACACAACGCTAAGATTACAACCAAAAATAATGAGAAATATTTACCCATTCTAGCCATAATCAAACTTCTCTTTGTTAGGTTATATAATTTACTTAGAACCAGATGCTCAAAAATAGTTTTCAGGCTTCCTTCTCTTCAAATGCCTAACATAATGCAGAATAGAGATAATGCAAACAACAATTATCAGGACTGCAATTGGGACAATAATCAGAATTAAATTAAAAGAAGAATCATCAATGGGCGTAGGACTACTTGTTAATGTCGGTGTTGGAGTAGACGTTACATTAGGTGTTGGTGATGGAGTTACTGTAGCTATGGGTGTAGGTGTTGGAGTTTTAGCTGGGAAAACAGTAAATCCAGTTTGCCAATCGCTTGGCTGATAATACAGTGTGTTGTTATCAAAATATTGCCCTAAAAAATATACGCCAATATTCCAGTAACCACTAAAAGTTACTATATTGAAACTCACAATTGCTTTACCATCAGAGCCAGTCAAGATATTATTCTGACTCCAAGGACCATTACCGCCATTACCCCAAATACCTTGCAGTGGAGAAGACAACCATACAGTTATGTTATTGAAAACTTCACCAGCTGGAGGAGCAGGCGACACAAGAATTGTGACTGTCACCGGTTGCCCTTCAACGATATTATTAGCAATTATATAGCAAGACGTAGTAATATTCTCAGTTTGGGCATTAGTATGTTCAATCATCAATGGGCTAGAGAATAGTAATAATACAACTAAGCAAAATGAGAAATACTTACTCAATCTAGCCACAATAAAACTTAACCACTCGTAACGTTATATAATTTACTTAGAACCAGATGCTCCAGAACTAGTTTTTAAAAGTATTATCTTTTCAATTTGAAATTTCTATTCTTTCCAGATAACTTATCAATTTTCTTCTTTAACTTCTTACATCTATTAACCTGCTCAGATTGCTTATTCTGCTGCTGCCTAATCGAATCATAAACATACCCAGCCTCAGCACCCTCAGGAGACTCTACATGTTTAACCATAAGCATCAACAACAAAATGCAACCATTAATTATTTAAAACTGACTAAAATATATCCATCAAAAGTATTTTTTAATCAATCCTCATATACCACTATTAACTGGTCCAGCGTATTATACACTAAATTTTATAAATAAAGTTGTAATATTAATTATTGAAAACCCTAAAAAGAAGCACATAAAATGTTTACTTTAATTTCTCTAATCCCACAAATGTTTATTTACATAAATTATTTGACATGGATAACTGGCGCAGCTATTGCAGCTGGACTAATAGCGTTATGGATTTTTCCTTCTCACAATAAAAAAGTAGCATTGATACTGGGGGCAATTGGAATTATTCAAATAATCAGCTCAGGCTTTGCCTATTATCCTCACCACATTTTTGTGGTCTTTCCACTACATTCAATTGCCGTTGGATCAGTTGCGCTTATAAGTGCAGCAGCTATTGCCATGTATGGTATAATTAAAAAGAAAAATATAGAGCTAAACTCAAAAATTCACATTTAATAGTAAACAGCCATCTTGGCGAATTTCACCTTTACTCATAGCGTAAGGATACATCTATAGTTGTCACAGAATCCGCCATTGACCAAGCAATATCTTTCCTGATTGTTTCAGCAGGTCGGGTAGAATTTAGTGATTGAATAGTACCAACATGTATTTTTGAAGACTGAAATAAAGTATCGTTACCATAAAATTTGATTGTTAATTCTACATTATTAGCGGGAAATAGACCAGTGTTAGATATTTTTCCGTAAATAGTGAAAGTGTTTCTTGATGACTCAACAGGGTCATCACTCTTGTGTAGATACCAACCTAAAGAGGTTACAAGATTTGGCTTGATAATTTCTGTGAGGTGAAAATTTTTTTCCCTCAATTGCCTGTTTTCCTCGATGAGTTCATCTAACTGTTGCTGCAAGTCTTTTATCTGATTTCTGTATGAGTCAAAATCAGAGCTATAGGCATTCGTAAAGTGTAAATATGTAACTGTAGGAACCAAAATTCCAATTACAATAGCCACAACCAAACCTAAGCAGACAAGTCTAGCTGACCTATTCATGTAGGGAATAGTCAAGTTGTAATGTTATATAATTTACTCACAACCACAAGCTCCAAAACTATTTCTCAGAAAAGATATGTTTCAATTTTTTATGCCTTTTTAATTCTACGTTTAATTTGCCATCTTTTACAACATTAGAACTTTGGTTTTTTAATTTTATCTCTTAATAATCATTACTTGATAACTCTTATATGCACATTTTCAATTGAATATGATTGGTTATTTTATGGATTGCATATTTAAAACATATGGAATCGTACCAAAAAACCATCTATGCACCAACTGTGCACCCCTAGAACAGATTTTTCAATCAACAGGACTAAACCCAAAACAAGCAAAAAAAGCAACAAAACAAACCCTAACAGCTTACCGCATACTAAAACTACAAGACAAAATCAGAGACGAACCAGACCCAAAAAAAATAACTGCAAAACTACTATGCATACCACTCCTAACCCAAATAACAAAACAAACAAAACAAACAATAAATGAACTAAACAAAACAATACAACAAATAGAAAAAACCAACACCAACCCAACAACCTACATACAACAAATAGCGAAAATAGGTGGACATCTACTTCAAAACACCACACAACAAAAACAACAGTCTAATCAATTAAACCAGATTGGACAAGCAATAATGGCAGCAACAATAACAGAAGACATGATAAAAGATCTAGCAGTAGACAAACAAAAGGGAAACTTTAATCCACTAAAAAAAGCTAACAACGAAAAAATTGCCCAAATCAAAAAAGTGTACTCAGCTAATTTCGAATCAATAGTAAAACCACACCTCAACATAAAAAAACTCAACTACAACACAATCAATCGACCAAAAACTATTCTATCTACAATTGGCCAACCATGCCCATGCTGTGACTCTCCAATGTGTTCCTGCTAATTTTTTTTATTAGCAAGAAAACAATCATTAAACAAATCTACTAAAAGCCTAAACCCATTTTTTTAAAAAATGTTTACTAAAATCTTAATTCATCTTAATCTAAAACTTTGACAGATATCAGACACTTAAATATTAAAAACCATAACTAATGCTCCAAAGTTGATTTTTAATGGTCCTTATATGTAGGGTCAACTGGCCAAGTCCCAACCCAAACAGTAGGGAGAACAAAAAACATGAAGTATAGATGTTTTAAGGCTGAATGCCCAATATGCCACCAGTCAGGTTCAATTCAACTCTTCATAAACAACAAAGCAGAAGTAAGATACTCCAGAACCAGACACTCAGCAATTAACAAAGATTCCAAGAAGCAACAGTTCATCTACTGCAAAATAAATGACAAAGAAGCATTGAAAACTTTATTATCCAAGCAAAATAACATTCTGACAACAAGCACAACTCTAGGTCAAAAAGGTCAAACAATAAGATTTGAAACCATTGACCCAAAACATGGAAACTGTGCCACCAAAAAACAAAATAAACATTGGACGGGTAGCTCAGTACGGATAGAGCACCAGCCATAGGTCTTAGTAAAGTTCTTTTCTTTTTCTTCTTTCATTCTATTTCTCTCCCTTAAACGGGTAACTCATTATATTCCGTATATTCATTTAGCTTTTTTCTCCATTTAACATGCAACGTTAATTTGGAGCAACTTCAAAGGTAATGTAGCCAAGACTGAGCTCGTTTCTTGTGATTGATGGAAAAACAACAACAGTAGAGCCGTCTAGACTCACCGTTAATTCATTCCAGCAGTTTCTCGAAACTTCAACGATATAGAGGTCAGTACGGTCAGGAACATTGTATATTTCAACGAAAGCTTCAATATCTCCATGTTCTTCTTGCCCATGTTGAAAAACCCAGTAATTAACGGTTGTTTGAAAGTAGTCTCCGCTATCTTCTTCGCGTAACTCGTAGAAATCACAAACACGAACAGGATTAGTGAAATCCGCTTCTGTTATGTTCACAGTTAAGCGATTTTTAATATTCGTTATTTCTTGATATAAAGGCAAATGCTCTTCTTGAATCGTTTCAGATGACTGTAACGTCCATATCACAAGTGTAGCGATAACGGCAAACAACAAGAATATACCCATTATTGTTTTTTTGTTCATTTTAATACTTCCGCATAGTTTGTTTTATCCAAACTTTAGTATGTGAGTAATGAAGTCTTTTCATTTCAAAGCTATTAGTCTCTTGTTTCATTTTTAATCAATCCTTGTTGGGATTGATATGCGTCCCTTCCTTGGTGCGTCCGTCCCGAGAGATTAAATTTTTTAGCATCTGCGGCTCTTGGCTAAAACAAGAGAAAAAATTTAACTTGAGGGCTGCAAACGCAGAGGACGCCTAAAAACTCAGTAAAAAACAAGGGGTGTGGATTGTTTCCCTGTTGGTTTTTGACTGCGTTGCCCTTCAAACAAAAAAGGGCATAAGCTGGCAATTCAACTAAAAAATAACTAAAAAGTTAATAATATTTAGACAAAGTAATATTCTTGCTTAAAGACAGATTTAAATACTAATTTTGAGCATATATATTGCAAGGAGTTGATATGTGAAATCAACAATAAGTTAGGTTTGCATCGGTAATGACATAATTTGTTTGTACAAGTTTTGTTGTTGTTTGTACATTTTGTTTGGTTTGTTTGTGTTTTTTGGGTTTGTGTTTATCTGGGCTGAATAAGTTAGTATAGCTTGGTTTAGGTTTTTAGTGTAGTATTTTTTGGTTTTTTGATGTTGTTTGTTTGGGGTTTGGTTTTGTTTTGTTGTTTTTGGTTTTTTGATGCAGCCTAACATTTGAGGTGAACCAAAAATGGCTGTAGAACAAAAATATCATATTCAAAATGCAGAAGTAATTTCTGTAAATTTAAAACCCGAAAACTGTAATGATAAAAAACTAATAAAAAACGTTGATGAAAAATGGGCAACTCATGACATCTTTCAAGTTGTCGGAAATGGGGAAATTACTGACAGCAATCCAGATTCACCTCGAAAATGCGGTAAGATGTATGGCTTTGTTGGCTGTGTTAAGACGCATCTACATAACAAGACTTCGCTATTCGGTGCCAAT
>Ga0123335_1003152_pt1 | contig 23483 bp, 27 predicted proteins | sample BiotimSIPDNA_2_FD_89707 | JGI IMG/M metagenome (GOLD analysis project Ga0123335, IMG submission 89707) | Anaerobic biogas reactor microbial communites from Washington, USA - Biogas_R2 time_0 SIP DNA | ecosystem: Engineered > Bioreactor > Anaerobic > Unclassified | place: Washington, USA...
CGACCACTTGAACCCCATTCAAGTACGCTACCAGGCTGCGCTACACTCCGATGAAGAGCACTTAAAATAAATCCGGACTATATTTATGGCAAGTCCACTTTTTTATACCTGCAATAAATCCTACTTCTTCTTAAACATCCCTTTGGCTACCGCCCAGATAAATGCAACAATTCCAAAAATTAACAGTATTATACTTCCGATTATAATCTTTTGAGTCCTTCGTCCAAAACTTCCCAGATAATTGCCTATCCACTCTCCTATGGCACTTATCTGATCGAGTTTTTTCTCAATGAATTCATTAACATCCATCTCTTCTCTTTTCATCACCAGTCCCCTTGAACAAATTTATCCATCCGATTACATATTAAAAGTACATCTTTATTTCGTTTGTGTCAAGAGCTGGCTACAACGGCTTCACCTTAGATGGATAATTCTGTTTTTCATGGAACTGCACAACCAAGCTTAAGCATTTATCTGAATCCGGCGGGGCTTTACCTCCTCTTTTCTTGGCATAATAATCTCCAGTACTCCGTTCTCCAGTTTGCCCGATATGTTATTCTTGTCAAACTCTTCGCTTATAGAAAAAGCCCGGTAATAATTTCCGACATCAAACTCCTTTACCATACTTTTTCCTTCAGGTTCTTTGAAAGAAAGCTTTCCTTTGATTGACAGTACATTGTTTTCATCAATTTCTATACTCACATCCCCTTTGCGTACTCCCGGCATATCAACACTGAAAATGAGTGCTTCACGATTATCGTAAATATTGACATCGGGTGAAAAAGAATTGGATGGTGACACAAGCTGTTCGATCGATGAATTACCTGCCGGAACCTGTTCTCTTTTTCCCATCTCAGCCATATACTCCCCCTTGCTATAGTTAGAATTCCACCGCTATCTGTCTTGGTTTGGCTTCTTCTGTCTTTGGAAGAGAAACAGTTAACATACCATCTTCAAATTTCGCCTTTATCTCATTGCTTTTTATGGCCATGGGAATCCTGATAATTTTCTCAAAATCCCCCTCGGGCTGCTCCTGTCTTAGAAGCTCAGATTGCCCATACTTTTTGAATTCCCTTTTCCCGGTGATGGTAAGCGAACCATCCTGGTAATTTATTTCGATATTTTCTTTGGGCACTCCAGGAACCTCAGCCACCACATAAAGCACATCCCTGGAATCATACAGATTCACTAATGGGAACTGAAATTCGGTAGTACCAAAAAAAGGTACCCGCGAAAACATCTTGTCCATCATTTTCCGCATTCTATCAAACTCCCGCATAGGATCGGTCACCCATTGCATAGTATCCCTTTCTTTTAAGATTTAAATTCATCTTCTGCGCAGAAACTGATAAATGAATGCAACAAAAAGCATACCAGTATGTCATTTGTTAGTAAGGATTTTATTATCTATTCGTTGGGAGAAAACAAAACAGGTAGGAAATGAAAAAAAATTAAAAGAGAGCTATGCTCTCACCATGCACTTATTTCGCCAACCACCATTATGCCACCGGAAAAACACCACCAGGCCCCTGATCCACTCATCGGCAGCTAAAGCAATCCAGATCCCTAAAAGACCCCATTGTAATGCAATTCCGAAAATATAGGCAAACAATACTCCAATACCCCACATAAAGATCATCCCCACATAAACCGGAAAACGTATATCACCCGCTCCCTTTAATGCCGGAATAATTATCACATTGAAAGCCCTTCCTGGTTCATGAATCAACGCAACAATAAGCACCATATACACCAGTCCCTGAATAGTTGCGTTATCTGTAAATAAGTGCACTAAAGGAACCTGCGCAATCTTTGTTACAATCACCAATGAAAGTGAGATTAAAAAACCTGCCAGAAAATACCGATACACTTTGCGGTGTGCCTCATCGCTGCGCCCTGCCCCCACCAGATATCCCACCTTGATCTGTGCCCCATTGCCAATCGATATCGAAGTGATAAAAACATATCGAAGAAGAGTCAATGAATACACTGTCGCTGCCATGGCTTCGGTTCCAAGTGCTGCAATCATACGCATTATTACAATCTGCCCAATATTATAGGAAATATTCTCTCCTGCAGAAGGAATTCCGATCGCTAAAATCGGACGATACAGCTTACTTGAGACACTAAAGATTTTCCTGAAAGGGATATGGATATCATTATGTCTGATTATCATAACAAACATCATTATGCAAGCTGCAGCCTGACTTATAGCAGTTGACCAGGCTACACCCACCACACCTGTTACCGGCAATCCAAAGGGGCCATAAATGGAGATATAATTTCCTGTAACATTGAGTAAAAGTGCTACAATATTTACTATCATAGGTTGATAGGTATATCCATAGGTGCGTAAAATGGTAGAAAACACCATCCCTATAGCCACAAACACCGAAGTCGCTCCATAAATAGTAAGAAACTGCCATGCGAAACGGTGGACCTCTGCATCAAGTTTATACAGATCAAGTATAGAATTGGCAGACAAAGACATAAACACGCTCAGCACACCCGCAAAAAGAAAAGCCAACTGCAAACTGGCCAAACCCACCAGTCCTGCCTCTTTTTCTTTATTTGCACCAATATTCTGTGAAATTAAAATTCCGGAACCAGATGCTACCATCAGATATAATAATTGCAAAAAGAAAATAAATTGATTAATAAGCCCTACAGCCGCAACCGCCTTCTCAGAGTACCAGCTTAACATGAACACATCTACGCTGTTAAGACTTATACGAATCAGGTTCTCCACCAGAATTGGCCAGCTTAGGGCCAGAAGTCCGATCTCTACCCTCTTATTGGAACTATTTGAAACCGGTAAATCGATCTGTTCGCCTTGTTTAACCAAATGAGCTAAAGACATAGCTTAATTCCAAATCCAATGATATCGCTGCATAAAAATATGCCAAAATACATTATGGGCATAATGACCTCTAATCCAGATAAAACAATTAACACGCCATTTGCTATTAAGAGTATGAAATCTCAAAGAGATGGCAACATGTAACTAATTTCAATTCAAATAGTTCAATAAATGTATATTATTAGAAATCATTATAAAAAAGGACCATTATGACTGCCCAAATCTTATTAAGCATTTGCATCCTGATAGTATTAGCCTGGGTCTGTTATATCAGTCTGTCTCAGGAAAAAAAAGAATTTAAACCTGAAGAAAAAAACATTGTTCAACTGCCTCACGGAGTAACCTGTTATGAGCTCTGTGGCCCGAAAAATGCTCCAATTATTGTGCTCCTTCACGGTGGCACAATCCCCATGTGCACCTGGAATGAGCAGGTAAAAAAGTTCACAGATGCCGGCTTTCGTATACTCCGATACGATCAATATGGAAGAGGCGGTTCACAAAGACTCTCGGTCCCCTACACCAGAAAGATATTTTCCGACCAACTGCACGATCTTCTCGATGCGCTCAAGATCCATAAACCGGTGCATCTTCTGGGACCTAGCTTCGGAGGTGCAATCTCACTAAGCTTTGCCTCCCATTTCCCACAGCAGGTAAAGTCGATCGTTCTGATCTCCCCTGCTGTAAATATCTTCAACAGTGATTCCTCACTAAAATTCCCTATTAAAATATGCACCTACCCTGTTATAGGCGATTTTATTTTCAGAACCATTATCAAGAAAAAAGTGATCGATAGAGGCCTTGAGCTTATCTCCGATCCATCCTGCAAAATGATATTTCAAAATCAGTTTTTAGTCAAAGGTACAGAAAAAAGCCTTTTATCATCTTTTCGAACCGATGCCTATGGCGATTACCTGGAAGAGATATCGCTTACCGGTAAAAACGTAAAGAACATATTTCTGATAAGAGGTAAAAATGACAAAGAAGTAACTGAAAAGATGGTTCTTCAGACCAAAGCTGGCCTTCCTGATTGCAGATTCCTGGAAATAGAAACTGCCGGACACTCTCCATTCTCAGGTGAAAACGGTCCTGCATTCACCCAGATGCTGATCGATTATTTCAAGGAATGTGAACACAGTTCAAAAACAACAGTTCAATCGGTCGGTTGACATTAAAAACTGCATATAAAGTTGCCTGGATATTTCATTTCAGTCAGAGGTCTCAGCATCCTGCAATGCATTCTCTATTGCCTTTAATATTGCCTTACTGCTGGCAGTTGCACCGGTAATTGCATTCACTCCTAATTTCTGTTGACCAATCACATCTTCGATAATTTTTTCTGCCTTCTTCCCTCTGCCATTATCATGCTTTAGTATTGCAATATTTTCAATTCTCCCCTTATTAATGGTTACTTTTACTTTTGCATACACCAGGCTGAGGTCATACTCCCCTTCATACTCTCCATCAGCAATATCAGTCAACTTTGGCTCCTGCACAGTCAGCGATTTAACCGTCTCCTTGTACTTCCATAACCGGTATGTTGTGGTACAAATCAGAGCCATAATAACCGATATAGCCACAATAATTATGCTGTTTCTTGTAGTTACAGTCATTTACCATCCTCCCTTATTTGTTCGATCAGAGCATTCAGTTTTTTTCTGTCAATATAGTCATACCCGTTTTGCAGCTTAGCCTTTTCTTTTTCATCTTTAACCATTTTTGCCAGTTTCTTTATCAGAAATTTTGTAAAAAAGCCAAGCTTCTCCAACTCCATCCGTCCACCGGAATAGAACCATTTTATATGATAATCGGAAAATTTCTGATCGAAATTGGCATTTAACATGTTCTGGATATCATCCTTTGCTTTTTCATCCATCCCACTGACAACCAGCAGATAAACCCTTTTTCCCTTTAAAAGACTCCGGTTCTTTTTAATAAAGCCGGAGATCAGCAGTTTTCCATAATAAACCGGGCTGCAAAATACCAGATAATCATGTTGAGTCAGATCAATTGATCTGGCTTCTTTTACATTAATCAAGCTGACCTGCAAAGCCTCTGATAACCATTTGGCGTACTGACCTGTAGAGCCATACTTACTTCGATATAAAACTGCACCATTCATAACAGATCCTTTTTCTCAACTTTAAAATGGCAAAACAGCTATGATTCAGATTAAAGATAAATCCGGGTAATATCAGGCAGAAAGGTATGGCAAGGAAAATAAGGATTGCAAAAAAGAGAAGTAAACTTAATTGTGGAGTGGTTATGCCGAAGCTCGGAATCGAACCGAGATGATGTTGCCATCGCTGGATTTTGAGTCCAGTGCGTCTACCAGTTCCGCCACTTCGGCTGAAGGTTTCTTAAATTAATATTTCCCTGAACCAATTGCAACAGGTTAGCTCAAACAGAAGTACCTGTTTTTTATTCTGAACCAGGATTATTGAAAGACCAATGGTCTTCTTCTGAATCAGCAGAGCCCTGATCGGTCAATTCATCCTCATTATTAAGCTGCTCAATTGTGTCCTCTATAATGGTCCCTGCATTCATTTCAATGAATTCGCAAATATCATCATCATCGACATTCTTATTTTCCCTTAGATATTCAAGTACGGATAATCCTGTTGATAGCATTATATTATGCACAAGATTTTCATCGTATAATCTGCAATGTTTGCTTCCCATGAACTTTCCTCTCTACTTCTTGCAAGAGCAAAGCCCAACCCTATTCAAAAGGTTTAGCTTTGACATAATTATCAATACATATATCATAGTCCTTAGGATTGAGCGATTGCACTATCCTATACTGACTTCCATTTTCCATTTTCTGCATATTCCAAAGCTTGTACTCTTTGGGTTCCTTGAGTTTTTTTCCGTCTGCCGAATAAAGAATCAGTACATCCGGTGCCAGGATCTCCCCCTTTTCCACTCTTATTACTATTCCCTTCTCACCAGATGAGAGCTTTACAAAGCTTCCTACCGGATAAATCCCCAGATGCTTGGTAAAAAACTCAACAATTCGCCTGGAATATTCCATATCGCAACCCTGAAAGATCATAGCCAGGGCTTTATGCGGTGTCCAGGCGGCTCTGTAATCCTTATCAGTAGTAACTGCATCATAAACATCCGCAACCGCCGCAATTAAACCGATTTCTGAAATCATACTACCTGTGAGCTGTCTGGGATACCCACTTCCATTATATCTTTCATGGTGCTGGATTACCACAATCCTGGAAAAATCGCTGATATCTCTGTATCCCTTGAGCATACTTATTCCGATATCAGGATGCCGCTTCATTATGGCAAACTCTCCACTACTGTATTTACCCTTTTTATTCAGAATGTTTTCCGGGATCCCCATTTTGCCTATATCATGCAAAAATCCTCCCACACCAGCCTGTAGAAGCTTTTCTTTGCTGTATCCCATCGAACAAGCAAGTGAGGTAATAAGAATTGCCACATTTATCGAATGCACATAAACATACTCATCGTAACCTTTAATCTGAGCAAGACTAACCAGAGCGTCCGGATTTCTGGAGACACTTTCAACAATCTGCTCTGCTGCAGTTTCAATTTTTTTTACAGGCATCAGTCTCCCCAGCTTTGCATTAATCAGAGTCTCCCGTGCTGTTTGTATTGTATACTGATGAATCTCTTTTGCCCTGGACAGTTCTTTGTAATAAGCTTCTTCAAGGTTTGCGACATCAACTACCCTGGCCCTGTCATAAACGCCTGGGTTCTCCTTGATTTCAATTGCAAACACAGAACTGACATTGTGTTTTTTAAGCAGTTCAATCTGTTCAGCACTGTGAATCAATGTGCCGGAAGCAAACAAAAGATTCCCCTGAGCATCAAAAACATCACCCAAATACATTCCCAGTTTGATTTTTTCAACCGGAATATTGCTTAATCTGTTTTGAGTTTCCTGTTTCATATCCCCTCTTGCTGAACCGCTTAAAAATTATAACCCCAAAAAGCACAAAAGACAATCAGACAATCAGATTTCAGGTTTAAGATTATAGATTTTAGATTTTGGAGAAAGGAGACAGTGTTTAAGATTTCAGATTTCAGAGTTCAGATTTTAGATATTGGGGAAAGGAGGCAGGATTTCAGATTTAGGATTCAGGATTTGAGATTTCCTGGTAATTGTAGAATAAAAGTTGGGCGGAAGAGGGTTCTTCCGCCGCAATTTTGTAGAAGATTAAGTCAAAGAAAAATCTTCCCACAATACGAACCGGAAAATCAGGCATTCTTGAAAGCCGATTTGCCGGCAAAACGAGCTGCTGCTCCCAACTCATCTTCAATGGCAATAAGACGGTTGAACTTGGCAATACGTTCGCTTCTGGAGGCTGAACCGGTTTTGATTTTGCCAGATGCAGTAGCCACCGCCAGATCTGCAATGGTGGTGTCTTCAGTTTCACCTGAACGGTGAGAGATCATATAACCATAGGCGTTCTTTCCAGCCAGCTCGATAGCATCCAAAGTTTCGGTAAGAGAACCGATCTGATTAACTTTAACCAGAATTGAATTTGCAATACCGTTACGAATTCCCTCTGCCAGAATTGAAGGATTGGTGCAGAAAAGATCATCACCAACCAGTTCGATCTTCTTGCCCAGTTTTTCGGTAAGAAGTTTCCACCCAGCCTTGTCATTTTCTCCCATACCATCTTCGATTGACACTATAGGATACTTTTTAACCCAGTTCTCCCAGTGCTCAACCATCTGTTCTGAAGTCAGTTTATTTTTTGTCGATTTGAAAAAGAGGTAGGAACCATTATCCCACATCTCACTTGTTGCAGGATCGAGGCAGATGGAGATGTCGTCACCAGGTTTATAACCAGCCTTAGTGATAGCTTCCAGTATTGTCTCAATTGCTTCTTCATTTGACTTGAGATTAGGAGCGAAACCACCTTCATCTCCAACTGCAGTAGCATAACCCTTGCTGGAGAGAACCGATTTCAAAGCATGAAAAGTTTCTGCACCCATTCTGATTGCAGTTTTGAAATCAGGAGCATTGTGCGGAGCAATCATGAATTCCTGAAAATCCACATTATTATCTGCATGACGGCCACCGTTGATAACGTTCATACAGGGAACAGGAAGAACCGATGCATTTACACCACCAAGATAACGGTAAAGCGACAATCCCTTTGCCTTTGCTGCTGCATGTGCCACTGCCAGAGACACTGCCAGGATTGCATTTGCACCAAGTTTGCCTTTGTTATGAGTACCATCGAGCTGGATCATTGCAGCATCGATCGCCCGCTGTTCATCAACTGGCATACCCTTAATGGCCGGTTGAATTTTTTCATTGATATTTTTAACTGCAGTGAGAACCCCTTTACCCTTGTAACGCTTGGGATCATTATCCCTTAATTCCACAGCTTCTCTCTCACCGGTAGATGCTCCGGATGGAACCATTGCATTTGCAACTATACCATTGTCCAGGGTCACAACCGCTTCCACAGTGGGGTTACCCCTTGAATCGATTACCTCACGACCTTTTACACTCTGAATCTTCATTATATGCCTCCTATAAATGGAAATTAATATGTTAAAAGGAATGAATTCTCACAGGCACATCAAACCTTTAAGCCTTTCAAGACCAATGCACCCGAAATGATTGTTTACGGAATTAAGTTTTGCCTAAACAGTGTCGATTCTTTGAGTCCTTAGAGCAGCCTTTTTTAAGGATTTTGCAGCGGGCGGTTAATATTGCCATAAAACCCGCATTAGACCAGTAAAAAAGGAGTCGAAGCTGATCACTCCATAAGCATCGTCTCATTCAGGTTATAGAAAATAAGTTAAAACAATGTGGGAACTTACATTTTTTAGCTAAATCTGTCTATAACCTGAGGCTTCACACGATCTGAGGAGTATCTGAGAAAGGACGGTCAATAATCAAATCATAAACATGGCCGCGACTTATCCTTTTTACCTTAAAGGTAACGTTCTGAAATGAAGTAGAGAAATTTGGAGGTATATTTCCTGCACACTGGCCCACGATCCATTCATCGATCGAAAGATCCCAGTCAGGTAAATCCTTGTGTACCTGTTTTCTCAATCTTTCAAATGTTACCCCGCCGCCAGCCCTGAAACGGTTTTCTGAAAGCTGCACCAACAGCTCAGGTGGTTTATCGTACTCATCCTCGAGTTCACCTACCAGAGCCTCTATCAGGTCCTCAAGAGTAACCATTCCAATAGTTTTTCCGGACTCGTTTTTTACAATTGCAATGTGCTGGTAGCTGCGGGTGAATTGTTTTAACAGTTCTGAAAGCGCAACCGTCTCTCTTACCGTCTCTATGGGGCGACGGATACCATTGAGACTCGGATCAGCCGGATTGACTCTGAGAGCACTCACGATATCCTTAAAATTGACATACCCTGTTATTTCATCGGTATTTCCTGCTTTAGTCAGAGGGAAACGGGTATGATGATGCATGTGACATTCCACCAGTGCTTCAGTTAAGGACATGGAATCCGAAAGCGTATTCACCTCTGAAATATCAACCATGATGTCCCTGGCTATCATTCTGGAAAGCTGAATGCTTCTTTCGATAAGATGCGCCTGTTCACGGCTGATCTCATGATCCAATGCAGCAGATTGCGCAAGTGTTGCAATCTCCAGAAGCGGTGATATCTTCTTGTCTGTTCTTCCGGATTCAAAGGGCTTATTTACTAATCCCACGATCAATACCAGCGGCCTGCAAATAATAGTCAATACATACAACGGAACTGCAATTATAAACGCCATCGGGATCTTGAAACGGATCCCCAGTGTCCTTGGAAGTACAATTCCCCATTGTATCACTATATAGGAAAGAATAACCGCCATGGGAATAAACCATTGCTTTGCACATCTTAAAGACAGATATGCACCACCAATGCTGGCGCAAAGAATAATCGCAACAGTATTGAATATAAGAACAAGAGTAAAGGAGCGATTTATATCCTGTTTGAGCCGTTTCCAGATTGTTCCTATCCTGGGGAAATTTTTCTGCAGTTTAAATATGTCAGAATAAGTAATGCTAAGAATACAGGACTCTGTCATCGCAGAAACGAAAATGACTGCAAACATGCCAATCAACACATAATGAAGGAACTCCATATAAAATTAATTAAGCCTCAATTCCCTAAATATTTTGCTATTTCTTTTTATTTATAGTTTTCTTGTTATAATTAATGTTTCCTGATGCGTAAACCTGGTATCCCCCACAATCACATGTGGCTTTAACCTGAATAACAGCTCCATCCAGCGGAAGATTTACCAGATGAACCTTGATTGTACCATCCTTACCGGTAAAAAAACAGGTTCTGTCCGGTTCACCATCATCTGTACTCCCAGAGCTCTCACCTGGAAGTTGACACAAAAAAGTCCCTCTGGTACTGGATAATTGAATCTGGTAGCCAGAAAGCGGGTTTCCAAGATCATTAAACAGTTTAACCTCCACAACAGCTCTTCCGGAAACCGCATCTGCAGTGGGCACAACCATATTCAGTTTCATTGTAAGCTTACAGGAAGTAGATGAAACCTCTTCCTCAGGAAGAGCAATCTCATATCCGAAAGATACCAATCGGAAAAAAAGAATTAAGATTAAAATGTTTTTACTCAAAAAAACCTCCTGGTCTGTATTTATATAAAATAATATCAAATCAAATCAGTATTATCCATATATTATCTTGCCTCAACTAACTTTGGGCTTAGACTATTTTTTGAGGCTCTTAAAAGTCCCCCGAAAACAGCCCGCTAAATCCCATAGCCGTAAGGCTAAGATTTGTAACACATTGGATCGAAGGGCGTAACGTATTTAGGAATGAGGTAAAGATAGACAAGTGAAGCTAAACAAAGAAACTATTCGCAAAGAATCAAGCCCCCTAAATCCCCCAAAGGGGGACTTAGGACCCGGAAGGGAAGCTGAGATTAATAAATTCAGCTCAGACTGGCAATCGAAGCCTTTTTTCAGTAAAGGAAAACTATTGTGAATCTCACCAGTATCGACATTTTCTGCCATGTGATCGACAATTTCGGTGATGCAGGTGTGGTCTATCGATTCGCTAAAGAATTCAAAAAAATGAACCCTCAGTGTAACACCAGAGTGTTCATAGATGATCTGAAAACACTTCACAGTATAGTACCACAAATCAATGCCTCAGAATCAGTTCAACATTTCGAAGAGATCACCTTCATCGACTCTTCCTCACTCACTTCACAGGATGTCGAAAAACTGGGGGTTGCCGATATTCTGGTCGAAGCGTTTGCCTGTTACATTCCAGAACCGGTGATGGATGTAGCGGTTTTTAAAAGCAAAATTATTATCAATCTGGAGTACCTCTCAGCCGAAGACTGGGTGGAAGGATATCATCTGAAAGAATCTTTGTTAAATAAAGGTACTGCAAAAAAATTCTTTTTCATGCCTGGTCTTACCACCTCTACCGGTGGAGTAATAATTAATACGACCATCGCAGAAAGCAGAGAAAGACTCCAGGCAACACGCCTCAACGCTCTTAAAGAACTTCTGGAAAAGCACATCGGGTCATTTCCTGGTGATGAAGAGAGTAGTTTGTTTGGAACCGTTTTCTCTTATGAACGTGGTTTTGACAACTTGCTTAAAAATCTCACCGAGATCGATAAAAATGTGTACCTGATGATTTTTGGCCTTAAAAGCCATGATAGCATCAGAGCCTCTTTAAAACGCGCCGGGATGAATGCCGATAATTTCAGTTATGTTCAATACAAAAATACACACATCGTTTTTTTGCCTTTTCTTTCTCAGCAAAGCTATGACTCTCTTTTATGCTGCTGTGATTTTAATCTTGTGCGGGGAGAAGATTCTCTGGTCAGGGCTATCTGTGCTGCAAAACCATTTTTATGGAATGCTTATCTTCAGGAAAATCGCTATCAGAGGGTAAAAGTGGATGCATTTTTGAAAAACTTTCAACAATATTTTGATGATTCAGAGGTATTCATAAGATACAAAGAGCTGCTGGAACAATATAATGATGCTGAATTTGAAGAAAAAATCCAAAAAACAACTGAAAATTTTAATTATTTTTTCCGGGATTTAAATAAAATTGAACATGCGACTCAGAAGATGAGTTATTTTATAGAAGAAAATTGTAATCTGGTAAAAAAATTCAGTGATTTTCTCCGTGAATTCAATAATTAATAAAAAAGAGACCCACTTACCATCTTCAGCCTGTTCTTTTCTAACGATCAGGTACCTGATCCCTCCATCTATTAATTGAAGATCCTGTTTATCTTCCGGTTTTTCAGGAACAGATCCAATTTTTGATTACTTAAAAAAGCTGAAATTCAGCCAAAATTTTAAATAAACTATTAATTTCAAGGAGTCATTTTTAATGAAAGAAGCACAGGACCTCAGACAGGGTAATACTGTCAAAATCAATAACGAACTTTATATCGTCATGAGAGCCATCTACAATAAAGGTGCTCGTGGTGCATCCACAGTGAAAATGAAACTTAAGAATCTGTCCACTGGCAGCATGTCAGAAACCGTATACCGGGCTTCAGATAAGTTTGAAGATGTTATCCTGGAGCGTAAGAACATGCAGTTTCTCTATGAAAATAACGGGTTTTATACATTCATGGACCAGGAGACCTTCGAACAGATGGATCTTAACAAGGACGATCTGGGAGATGCGCTCAATTATCTTCGTGAAGAGATGACGGTTGGTATAATTGTCTATGGAACAAAACCGGTTGGAGTAGAACTTCCTGCACAGGTTGAAGCCATAATTGAATACACCGAACCCGCGGTAAAAGGGGATACTTCCGGTAAAGTGCTCAAAGCAGCAAAATTAGACACCGGTTATGAGGTGCAGGTACCCTTGTATTGTAACATTGGCGATAAAATTCGCATAAATACAGCTACTGATGAATTCGTTTCAAGAGCGAACTGATATATCCGGAGAGTCCGGCCTTTAAGCCGGCTCTCCTCCTACCCATCTTTCAGTGATGAAATTTATTGCTGCATACGCTTTTGTTATATTCATGAATCGCTTTGCGGAAACTATTGTTGGATTTAAAGTAGATTACCACACCACTGCCTGTTGTTACCAGACCGCCAAGAGAAAATAGAGTTTTCCCTGTAGAAAATCCTGCTATCACTAAGCCCACCCCTCCTACGAGCATCGCATAGGAGCTGCCTCTCAGTGCGTTATACTTTTTCAGATAGGGTTTGCTGAAACCATCATTGTAAAGATACCCCTTAATGGTGGAGATATTCAGTTGATACTGCCCCATCACATACTCAATCTTGTTACCTTCCAATTTGGCTACAATCTGGTCCGGATGTGCACAAACAGGAGCAGTCAAACTGTCCTGCTGAGCAGAAACAAGAGTTGCATAACATATTATGGAAAAAAGAAAAAATCGCAAACTGACCATACACATATCTCCTAATCTGTTTGAGTAAAATATATGGCATAGCCTGCGATTTTTCAAGATAAGACTATCACTCTGAAAATTGCCTGTGATTTTAAATTTCGGACCTAGTCGTCTCGTGCTCCAGCTCTCTTTCACTTCGATATTCGTTATTCGATATTCGATATTCGATATTCATTATCCGTTATCCGTTATTCTTTCCCATTTCCATTTTCCCGAGTTCAGAGATCCCAGCTTTTTTCTTATTTGGATTTTGAATAATTGGTTATTGGGATTTGTTTAGGATTTGCTGCTTGTGATTTGGAATTTATTTGTATACTCGCTTTTTTTGCATTAACCGGGCAATACAGTTCAAACTCCTTTTATAACAAGCTGATTATCCACATTTGTTACACCCTGAGTATATCGGGCGATATCTTCGGCAATATCAAAAGCATTTCTGTTTGGAACCGTTCCGCTCAGACGCACATTACCATTTTGCACTTCGACAGAGACAGTGTTTACATTTAAGGCAGAGTTGCGATTCAATAATCCGGTGATTTCCTGTCCGATTCTTTCATCGGTAACATCACCTGTGGTTATTACCGCCAGCTTGTTTACCACTGCCAAAACCCCTCCTGCATTGCGCACCAGTTCCTCGGCTCTGAACTTTTTCCATAACATATCGACTGAACCCTCAAGAATCACCCTTCCTTCGTGCACAAATGCCGTGATTTTCTCCAGAAACAGATCCGGATCCCAACGCAACAGGCGATCTACACTCTCCAGTATCGCCTCATCAGCAGGTTTTCTGTATCCGGGAGGGAAAACGATATCCAGACGATTGTCTATTGCTGTAACACCGGAAACCTTCCACACATCCGCTTCCACTGCTTCACGAGCCCTGTAAGACTGCACACTTCCGGTAAGTACCACCAGGCCATTGCTTATTTCAATTTTCACATCATGAGACTTCAATCTGGAATCTCTGGCAAGACTGTCTATAATGTCATTTTTTATGTCTTCATTACTTCTGGGCATGTTTCCTCCACATCAAGAACATGTTCTATTACGGATTTCAAACTGAATGTCAATGATTGATTTTCCAGAACTGGTAATTCAAAACAGATGCAAAGCTTGTCCATAACAGATAAGGAACAAGTAACAGTGCAGCTACAGGAGAGAGGTTCCAGAACAGGATGATGGTAACAGCTATAAAAATCCAGAGGGTAAAAATCTCGATTAATGCAGCAAAAGGGGATCGCATCCCAAAGAAAATGACAGTCCAGAGAAAGTTTAATATTAGTTGCAAATAAAAAACGGTCATCCCTACTCTTTTTCCCTGCTCTTTTTTCTGGGAAATGATAGAGGCTGAAATTCCCATAAGAGCGTATAAGATTGTCCATACTGGCCCAAATACCCATGAAGGAGGAGCAATGGATGGCTTGTGCAACTTGCCATACCAGGTGGGAATAGATCTTGAGGTGAAAAGTGATCCGGCCATTCCCACTGTTTCGCATATACCGATGTATTTTAACATGTTTACCCAATTTGAAAGCATATTCTCCTCCCGTGATATGAGAGCTGCAAAAGAGATGCCATTATTGATAACTATTGTTCGGATTTTCCTTTAATTATTTCTTTTTATTTCTCATTATTTTATGTTTTTCACACATATCATTGATTGAAAATGCCATTTTTAGCAGATATCAGTACAAATGTCTGTTTTTTTTGATGCAAATTCAAAGTACTTTTTCCACGTATCACCCAAATATCTGTTATTCTGTTTTTGATTTTGTTCCGTTTTGGATGGAAATTAATTAGCATAACACAGGAAATACAAAGATAATGCACAATGGTGAAATAATAATTATATTATTCATATTTGTACATTCAATGTGGCATTTTTAGAAATATCATTAAGGATATTTACTCAGATTATCCTGGCAATGTTAACAGGCAGCAATTCAAATTACTAACAGGCAGATTGTAGATACAGTGCATAATAATCCAGAAAATTTGCCAGATTTAAAATCCGCTCTACTATTTGAAGAGGGCTCCTTCCGGTTCAGCTCAGATATAATTTACATAGATCTTGTAAATAAAGATAACAATGGAGAGAAATGCGCATGCCCTGTAAAAATCATCCAGAAACAGAATCGATAGCCCGATGCTTTGGTTGTCAAGAATCTTTTTGTGAAAACTGTCTTGTTGAAATCAGTGGACAGCGTTATTGCGGTTCATGTAAAGTAATAGCATTGGAAGATGTTACACCAGTACTGGAACCTCAGGGCACAACACCATGTAATGAAGCTAATGATGCTTTAATATATGCGATAATCAGCATTTTCTGTTTTGGTATCTTTTTGGGTCCCATGGCCATATCAACAGCAAATACCGCCAAAAGAAAGATTGCTGCAGATCACAGCCTTACCGGTACTGGTAAAGCGAATGCCGCTATAATCATTGGAACAATAGCTCTCATTTTCTGGATCCTGGGTCTGGCAGCCAGAATTTTACAAAATTAAAAAGGTGAATTATTCTAAAAGGGATAACCATGCAATGTACGATGTGCGATAAACCAATCAATTCACTTCAAAATTACGGAGAGGATATAATGCCTCTCTGTTATGCATGTAAGATCATATACGACCGGGAGCAAGAAAGAAAAGAAACAGAATGCCGTGAACAGATGCGATATAAAAACGAGAATCTCTTGAAGCAAAATACCTTATATGACCCAGCGATACCTGAAGGCATTACTTATAATATATGTAGAGCAGATTTTCTATCCTGCGATTCAGATAATATCGATACTGAAAACATCCGTAAGGAATGCAATTCTGATGAAAGCAATGAAAAACCGAATAGTTCAATAGCTACATTTGAAGTACCAAATTTAAATTCTTCCTGCATTAATCATCCACAAGTAACCGCACAATTCAAATGTATTCATTGTAATGCTGCTTTATGTCCAACATGTGCATTTTCTTTTCCTGGAGATATTCATCTATGTCCTGTCTGCATCAGGAAAAAACCCTCAGAATTAAATCCTAAAATCAAAAGAAACGCTTGCATCTCAATATTCACTGCAGCATTCAGCTTTTTTTCCTGGTTTTTTTTAGTTATAACACAAGATAAGCTTGAGGACACATTATATCCCGCTGCCATTGGTTTGATAACATTACTTTTCACGCTTTTTCCAGCGATTACAGGTTACGCAATGGGAGTAGGAGTGTTGCCTAAAAAGGGTAAAAAGCCGATTTTATTGCTCATTGGAATAATTTGTAATTCAATACTGATCGCATTTTTTATTCTATTCGCAATTATAGGAATTTTCATGGCATGAGGAGATTGTATGGGACTGGTTCAGATAAAAGTAAGTGATGTCTCCGGGAGCAGGAGCTCTATAGTAGAGGCTCCGGATGATATTCCGGTATTCCGGATTATTTTGTTGCTAGTGGAAAAGCTTAACCTACCTCTTAACAGTCCTGATGGGCAAATTCTTAGCTACAAACTACATCACCGCCGTTCTGCATCGCAGTTGATTGATGAACAAACATTATTTGAGGGAAATGTACGCGATGGAGATGAATTACGATTACAACCTGAAATAACAGCAGGATAAGGTTACTAAACATGCGACAGCGGCAAGAGTCTCTTTCCATTAGTGCTGTTGAACACCGTTTTTCAAGGCTCGAAACAATTCAATGGTGGAATCAGTCGCTTTTAAAGCAATCGGTGGTACTCATTATTGGTGCTGGTGCTTTGGGTAATGAAGTAATAAAAAACTGCAGCCTGCTGGGTATTGGAACCTGTATTATCGTAGATAATGACCAGATCGAACAAAGCAATCTCAGTCGTTCTGTTCTGTTCAGAACCATGGATGAAAATAAAAATAAAGCAGAGTGCGCTGCAAAGGCCGCACATTCTATCTATCCCGATATTACCTGTATACCTATTGCAGGTAATATTATTGGAGATGTCGGACTAGGTTGGTTCAACAGAGCCGATATGGTTATTTCTGCAGTGGACAACAGGGAAGCCAGACTGTTTATAAATAAAATATGTGCAATGCTTGGAAAACCATGGATCGATGGTGGCATAGATGTTCTTAATGGTATAGTTCGTGGTTTCCATGCACCAGAAACAGCCTGTTACGAATGTACGATGAGTAAAACTGACTGGAACCTTATCAACAAACGGCGCTCCTGTTCACTTCTTGCCAGACATGCCGCAACTGAGGGGGGGATTCCCACAACCCCAACGACAGCTTCGGTAATCGGCGCGCTACAGGTACAGGAAATGATCAAGTACTTTCACAATAAAAAATGGTTAAAAGGAGAAGGCTTTCTCTTTGAAGGTTTAAATCATTCTTCTTATACCGTTACCTATCGGATAAATCCAAACTGTTTGCACCATGAAAATCCTTTGAAAGTAAAAAAAACTGAAGAGTTATCCAAGAACTCAACCCTCGAAGAAGTGTGGAGGTCTGCTAAACAGTATCTTGGAGGATGTGATGCACTCGATATTGAAAGAGAGATGTTAGGAAAGCTGACTTGTCCAAAATGTGGAAATTCTTCAGAGGTATTCCTACCTCTTGAATCTGTATCATCCGCCATTATCCCTTGTCCGAAATGCCATACAGAGAGAATACCGTTTTTTTTCCATACAATCACAAAGAATAGCTCAATGCTCTCTATGACTTTATCAGAAGTTGGATTACCGCTATGGGATATTCTTTGGGCGCGGTACAATGATAACTATATCGGGATAGAAATATCCGGTGATGCGATTCTTCCATAACCATAATAAGGATTAAAGGATGAAGCGAAACAGAAAAAAACAGGGCATCTCGAAACCTCAGCGTACTCCAGTTCAATCCTTGTCCTCTGAAAGCACAGTTCAGGAATCCAAAAATAGAACAGAAAGTTGGACCGATAATGAAAAAAAGGTCAGAAAAGAATTTCCCGGACCTAAAGAAACAATTGTCCAGCTTCGAATTGCTTTTGATAAAAAAGTTTACTCTGAAATAACGGAACATGTACACAAGTTTTTTGACATAGAAGTGTGTGGTGTACTGGTGGGAGATTTCTGTGAGGATGAGAATGGTTCCTTTGTCCATGTACAACACATTATTGAAGGTTCGGCAGCGCAGCAGGGCAATGCTCATGTAACTTTTACACAAGATACATGGAACATTATTCATGAACGGCTCGACAGGGATTTCAGAAATAAACGCATTGTCGGATGGTATCATTCGCATCCTGGATTTGGGGTTACTTTTTCCGATATGGATCTTTTTATTCAGAAAAACTTCTTCTCACTTTCAACACAATTCGCACTGGTGATCGATCCTCTTGGGGGAGATGCAGCAATTTGCATAAATGGATCAGACAAACCAGTCTATATTGATCGTTTCTGGATAGAAGGGAAAGAGAAAAATCTGTTTATCCCCCACTCACATAGTTTATCTCAGGCTGAGAACAATACTGTGAGTGGTGATTATTATAAGCAATATCTGAATTCGTTAGAACTGCGTGTGAACCAGATTCTTCAGGCTCTCGATTTTCAGAGTCGTTCAAATAATCGAATCATTTTAATTCTGGTGCTGGTTATTGGAACAGTATTGTCCCTCTGCATTGGTTATACAATTTTTAATTCAAATAAGTATATGCAACCTCCTGAGTTGTTACAGTATGTACCTCTTCCGGTAAAAATCGGTGAAGACACAGCATTAGTCGGGATTAATGTTGTCAAATGGAATATTCCTCCACAAGTACTTGCCAAACAGATCGATTTGCAAGAAAAAGAGATCGCATTTATTGAAAGAAAATTACGGGAAGAAATATTAAATCAGATTCAGACAGAGCATAAAAAAGAAGGCTTCTGGACCCGTTTCACTGTTTTTTTTACAAAACCATTTTCGGCAAAAAAGAAAGAAAAATGATTTGTGCAATTTGATTTCGAGAACTGAATAACAGATAAAAACAGCATCCTGTGAGCATATTGTTCTATGTTAAAAAGACAAATGACATCATACCAAAGGGGCTTACGCAAGTGACAGAATTAAATCATAAAAACCTGATCAAATTGACACGCGAAGAACTGACCGGACCGCATGTGGATGACCTGGTGCAACGTTATAAAAGTATGAAAGGTGACAGTTCTGTAAAACGAAGCATCAGACACTGGTATTTACGAAGCTGGTTTCTTTTCGGTCTTATGGGGTGTATTGGAGCATTTACTGCCTGGTATATGCTGGAACCATTTTTTGAGGATGCCTTTTATATACAGGGAGATTTAGAGGTTGTAGAGCGGCTGGATGACCCTCCCAGAATTTTCAAACTGGAAAACGATACACTTATACTGTCAGAACCTTGTACCCATTTTGTCGTTTTAAGAGGTGATACTATATGGATTTCTGCAGTTACCAAGATCAGGGCTGACGAAAAAAAAGCGCCGCTGCTTGAGGCCTCAAAATTATTTGCAGGATGTGAAGTAGGAATTTATGTCTCCTATCATAAAAGTGGTTTATCATCTTTTGCTTTTGCAGAATACATTATCCTTTCTCCATCAAAAAAAACGCCCGAAAAAGTTTTTCTTCCACTGGACCAACGGAAGAATCGCTCAATTGTAGCATCGCTTCTTTTGATCCCGCTGATTGCTGGTTTAATTGGCCTTTTTATAGGTGCAATCGATGGTATAGTTTGTCGGCACCCACGAAGAGCTCTAATTGGAGGAGTTATTGGTTTTGTAGTCGGATTTGTGGGTGGATTTATATCCAATATCCTTTCCGGACTGCTCTATTCGCCATTCAATCATTTTGCTTCTTTGGAATATGATTTTACTGCAGATAAATATTCAACATTTGGATTTGTTCTCCAGATTGTAGGAAGAACTATTGCCTGGGCTGTTGCAGGTATGGCCATGGGACTGGGACAGGGTATTGCATTGCGATCAAAGCGGTTATTACTCTATGGCTTTCTCGGAGGTGTTCTTGGAGGAATGATTGGTGGCCTGCTCTTCGATCCAATCGATATGCTTATTTTTCCGAGTGATGTTCCTGATGCTTCATTGAGCAGATTAATAGGATTTATGGTAATCGGGATTGCTGTTGGAGTCATGATCGGTGTTGTTGAACTGCTTTCGAGAGATGCATGGTTCCGGATGATTGAGGGGGCAATTGCGGGTAAAGAATTTCTGCTTTTCAAGGACCGGATGACAGTCGGTTCATCTCCATCATCTGACATTTATCTGTTTAATGATTCAGATGTTGCTCCTGTACATGCAGTGATTTATTCTGTCGGAGATGAAATTGAAATTGAAAACAAAGATAAAATCAATCCTACAAAAGTAAATACTATGCAGGTAGAGCGTGCGCGATTGCGCCATGGTGATAAAATTACCCTTGGAAAAACCTGTTTTGTATTTGAAAAACGGCAGAGGCAATAATGGATCATATTCAGTACCAGTACTCTGGACATTGTCTTTATTGCCATTCTGATTGTTTTCATCATCAAACCTGTACAGTTTGTCCCCAGTGCGGAAACGTTTATCATCTTGAGTGCTGGGAGGAAAACGGAGGTTGTTCACAATTTGGGTGCAAAATGGCTCCTGTAGTGAAAAAGCGCAATGAAGCTGAGATTCCACAATCATTCTGGGGAAAAGAGGAGAAGGTATGTCCCAATTGTGGCAAGGAGATTCTTGCTGCTGCTTTAAGATGCCGCTATTGTGGTGCACGTTTCAAATCAGAATGGCCAATAGAAAGCCATGAATATGAAACTCAGGAGAGGTTAAGAAAAAAACTTCCAGCTATCAAAAGAACTTTAATTTTTCTCTTTACCACAAGTATTATTGTCTTTTCCGCTCCATTTGGCATTGTTGCGTCATGTCTTTGGTACAAAAAAAATAAAAAGACCCTAGCTCTGCTGCCTTCATTTTTTAAAACACTGATCATAACAGGTATTATTGCCGGCACTACTCAGATATTGCTGGTTGTCCTACTGACTTGTATATATTCACTACTTCATTAATAAGGAAACTGATGACTCCACGAATCCGACGACTTATTGCTGATTACAAAAGGGTACATGAATTGTTCAATGGCAAACATCCCAACATAAAAATTATCGATATGGAAGGATCTCCACCTGAGAAATACATATTGGAACTGAAAATAAAGAGTATACGCCTGGAACCAGATGGTTTAATTAGTACAGTAGATATTCATAGTACTGAACTCTTTCTGCCATTGGATTATCCAAGAAGGCCACCTTTCTGCAGAATGTTGACTCCGGTATTTCATCCCAATATTGATCATCAGAAAATATGTATCGGTGATCACTGGGCTGCAGGCGAATCTTTGGATCAATTGTTAATCCGCATTGCTGAAATGATTGCATACCAGAGCTATAATATAAAAAGTCCACTCAATGCAAAAGCTGCAGCCTGGACAGCACAGAATATCAACAATCTTCCTATTGATTCTACAGATTTCAGCAGATGGCTCTAAAAAATATCAGAATCTGGCGATTGATTATTGCTTTAACACTGTTATTACTTTTCCCGGGAGCCCGTCTGTTTCTATTACTGTTTGGTTCATCCAAAATATCATTCTGTGGTTTTCGCACTTTAACCGGAATCGAATGTCCGTTCTGTGGTCTGACCAGAGCCTTTGCATCTGCAAGCACCGGAGCATTCAGTCAGGCAACTGCCAATCACCCAGCCTGGTGGATCGCAGGAGCCAGTGTGCTGTTTTACGGAGTATTACTAATCTCTGATGCTTTAACCGGAAAAAACAGGTATGATTATCTTGATACCAAATTACCATGGCTGCCATATACAATTGCAGGATTGGTTTTTGGGATTGGAATTCTGAGATATTTTTGGTAAATTATCGGAATTGGCTCACCTCTTCAGTAAATAATGAAAAACAAAGGCAAAATTTAGAAATCAGGTATCTCTTCTGAATTTTATAAGAGTGGGGACTGTCGCCCCATCTGCAACTGGCAGCTCTAACTTCTTTTTTCGCATTCGGATAAGGTGGTTTCCATTCCTTCACGAATAGACTCTCTCATGGCTGAAATGGAAATCAGATTAAGAGTTTCCCCAATTGCTGCCCAATCTATTTCAGAAATTATAACACCATTACATAAATATTCTGGACACATTCTCTCTCCAGCCCCAATCTTTTCACCATTTTAAGGGGTATTTGTATGACTTCACAACATTACCCTTGCCTGACAGTATTCACCCTAGTATCTTAAGTTTTCGCAGATCTCAAAATTAAATAAAGGATTGATGATTGTTATTTACCCGCAAAACTATTCTTTTAACGCTTTCCATTTTGTTTTTATCATGTACGAAACATTTCATACGAATCAGTCCTGATTTTGGATCTATTCGCAGCAGTATTGATACTATCGCTGTTTTCAGCGATGCATTGGTAGGTATTGATACAAAAAATGATTTTTATAGTGCAAAAGCATCCCTTTTCCTCGATTCACTTATTTTAGAGGGAGCCTCCAGGGCACTCACAGAAAAAGGTTATTCCATAAAAACAATAAAGCCATTTCTGATGGGTTCGTTCATGGATACCTTCCTGCCCGTACCTCTTAAACCTCTGAACTCAAATGACATAGATTCTGCGGTTCTTCCATATTTTTTTCCAAACGTGTTAACTGCAAAGCAGGTGAATGCGGTTAAAAACATAAGTAGAAAAGCTTACGCTGCGGTAACTTTTTTCGAATACTCTGGTGAGTGTAGTCTTCCATCATGTACAGATTTAAAATCCGATCTGGAAACCATTTCAGATCTCACAAACAGTAATTACGCTCTGTTTATTTTTCATCAGGCGGCATTAGTTAACCCATTGGCTATGGGTATGCTGGCACTTGGCCAATTAGCCTTAACCGGAGTGCTCAGTGGCGGAACCTATTTTGGATATGTTACAAAAGCCAGCTATTACCTTACATACGTTATTCTGACAGAGCTATCAACCGGCAAGATTATCTGGAGTAATTATCATACTTTTAGAACACATCCAGGTGGTATATCCATGTTTGAGTTTGCAAAAGACAGCAGCATGCACATTTCACCGCTTTCAGACTCGGATTCTTCTTCAAAGGCAGTCCTGAAAGACTGGGCATCGTATTGTTTTTACCGCTTTCCTGAACATTCCTCTTCCAGATATTTTAAAGGCTATTCAAGGAAACGCACTTACCCCTTCCTAAACCTTTTTTA
>Ga0123335_1003155_pt1 | contig 23446 bp, 21 predicted proteins | sample BiotimSIPDNA_2_FD_89707 | JGI IMG/M metagenome (GOLD analysis project Ga0123335, IMG submission 89707) | Anaerobic biogas reactor microbial communites from Washington, USA - Biogas_R2 time_0 SIP DNA | ecosystem: Engineered > Bioreactor > Anaerobic > Unclassified | place: Washington, USA...
CAGAACAGCGGAGCGCACAGAAGGTGCCCGGCCACAGCGGAATTAGGCATGGACAAGGATATGCTTGATGCGATGTTAAGACACAGTGTTAAGATAGTAACAGCATCTGATGCACATGAGCCTTGTGATGTGGGAGATAATATAGCTCAGCTGAAAAAGAGCATATCTATAGGTTGACATATTCATGCTTCTTAAGTAAGTAGGGATACAGCATATATTTTTAAAGGGGGAAGTGTTTATGGGTATTGATATAAAGAGGCTGACTCCGGAATTGTCGGAGGATTACCTGTACTTTTTTGATAATACTCCTCATTCAACGAATAAACCGGAACATCGCTGTTACTGCGTCTGCTGGAGCAGTAAAGACTGTGAAGGTACTGATTTTTCCAGTGCTGAAAAAAGAAGAGATATCGCAAAGGAATATGTGAGGGATGGCAATATACAAGGTTATCTTGCTTATGTGGATAATAAGGTCATTGGCTGGTGCAATGCCAATACGAAAGAAGACTGTTACGGCTGTGTTTCATGGAAGATGTTTATGAAGCCTGTTAAAGAAGAGGAATCAGATATTAAGATAAAATCGGTTTTATGCTTTGCTGTATCTCCAGAAATGAGGGGACAAGGCGTTGCGACACAGCTTCTTAAAAGAGTGTGTGAAGACGCAAAAGAAGATGGATTTGATTTAATAGAAGCTTATCCCAATAGAGAATTTACAAGCACGGAAGATGATTTTATGGGAACAATAAGCATGTTCGAAAAAGCAGGATTTATAAGGTGTTATGAGGCGGGAAATAAAACAGTAATGCAAAAAGCATTAAAAGTATAAACTGCATATATTAACCATATCTCTTTGCTTTAGTAAGTATAAATATATCCGGCATCAGAATCAATAGAACCAGTCAGATGCATTACCATCGTATGTTCATCAGCATATGTGCCGTCAGAGTATTTCATTCCATGAGGAACTGTCCCTACTATTTCAAACCCGAAGGACTTGTAGAAATCTATTGCTCTTTGATTTGTATCAACAACTTCAAGCATTAAAATCTCAAGATTCTGCCCTTTGCTCCATTCGATATGGGAAAGCATTAATTTACCGGCTATTCCCATACCCCAGCATTTCTTGCATATAAATATCCCGAAATGCCCTTTGTGGCGGAATCTGCTCTTTCTATTGTTGTATGATGTCTCTGCAACACCCACTATCTCATTGTCTATGACTGCTACAGTCCATAAGATGTTTTCAGCAGTATCGCGTTTATTTATAAGTATCTTTTCATCTTCAGCTGAGTAAGCGAATTCGCCGGGTTCTCTTGTCAGATACTTGCTTTCTGTATCAATCAGATTTACAAGATTGATCATTCCCTCTGCATCATTTTCCTCAGGGGAGCGGACTATAAGGGTTTTTCCATTTTTCAATAAGTACTCTTTGTAATATTCCATTTCCTCATCCTTTATACTTCCTACCCAAATTATACCCTAACTCTGCATTAATGCAAACCACAGGGTTTCTGATTTTTTTATTGAATCACTGAGGTATCGCTGATATACTTAATGAGTACATTTAAATCATTTTCAAATATCGAGAGGAGTAAATTATGGGATTAATAAAAGCTATTATGGGAGCTGCAGGCGGTGTTCTAGCTGATCAGTGGCGCGAGTACTTTTACTGTGAATCAATGGATGTTGATGTTCTTGTAAGAAAAGGACAGAAAAGAACAGGTAAAAGAAGTACCAATACTAAAGGAGAGGAAAACATAATCTCAAATGGATCCATTGTGGCTGTTAATGAAGGACAGTTCATGATGATAGTGGATCAGGGCAAGGTAGTGGAATTTTCCGGAGAGCCAGGCGAATTCGTATATGACTCATCCACAACTCCAAGTATGCTTTATGGCGGTTTCGGAGCAGGCCTTGTAGCAAGCTTTAAGGAAGTCGGAAAACGTTTTACCATGGGAGCAGATCCAGGCAAGGACCAGAGAGTATACTTCTTCAATATGAAGGAATTAGTTGGTAATAAATATGGTACTCCTAATGCAGTACCTTTCAGAGTTATAGACAAAAACATAGGGCTGGATATTGATATATCAATAAGATGCCATGGAGAGTACTCATACAAGATAGTAAACCCATTGTTATTCTATACGAATGTAACCGGCAATGTGGAAGATGAGTATAAACGTGATGTTATAGACGGACAGTTAAAGACAGAACTTATGACTGCTTTACAGCCGGCATTTGCAAGGATCTCTGAGATGGGTATAAGGTACAGCGCGCTTCCAGGACATACCATGGAGCTTGCAGATGCTCTTAACCAGGTATTATCACAGAAATGGACCGCATTAAGAGGCCTTGCAATTGCATCTTTCGGAATAAGCTCATTAAAGGCTTCTGATGAAGACGAAGCAATGCTTAAACAGTTACAGAGAAGCGCAGTTATGAGAGATCCTACCATGGCAGCTGCAACACTTGTTGGAGCACAGTCAGAAGCAATGATGAGTGCTGCAAAGAACGAAGGTGCTGGCCCTGTTATGGCTTTTGCAGGAATGAATATGGCAAACCAGGCAGGTGGAATGAATGCGCAGAGCCTGTTTGCAATGGGGGCAAATCAGCCTAAAGCTGAAACCCCAGACCCTGACAGCTGGACCTGCGCATGCGGAGCAGTCAATAAAAGCAAATTCTGTACTGAATGTGCTAAACCAAGACCAGCAGCAAATATGGGCTGGACCTGTTCATGCGGTGCTGTAAATAAAGGGAAGTTCTGCGCAGAATGCGGAAAACCAAAGCCGGCAGGAGCAAAACAGTATAAATGTGATAAATGTGGATGGGAAATTAAAGAAGGTGAACCTACTCCTAAATTCTGTCCTGAATGCGGAGACGTATTCGACGATGCTGATGTAGTTAAATAGGTATCGCCATATGGATGAAGATTTAAGAGCTAAAACCAAGGAAGAAACGGACAGGAAGTGCCCCTCTTGTGGCGGCACAATGGACTTTGATCCCAAGTCAAAAGGCCTTGCCTGCCCGTACTGCGGACATACCCAGCAGATAACAGAGGAAGAAGAAGACAAAGTCGAGGAAAAAGATTTTCTTACTGAGGAAATAAAGGAAAACTGTGACTGGGGCGTGGAGAAAAAGACTGTAGTATGTAAATCATGCGCTGCAGTATCAGTTTATGATGCGTTGCAGATATCCGATGTATGTCCTTACTGCGGTTCTAATCAGGTTACTGAGGAAAAAGGGATAAACACTCTTGCTCCTAATGGCGTGTGCCCCTTTGCCATAACAGATAAACAGGCAGGGGACAACTTCCATAAATGGCTGAAAGGAAAACTGTTCTGCCCCAGAGCTGCGAAAACAGGAGCAAAACCTGATTCTTTCAAAGGCATATATCTGCCTTACTGGACATTTGATACAGACGCATACGTCGTGTACAGCGCCCAGTTCGGAAGAGACAGGGAAGTTAAGGATGCAAAAGGAAATACCAGGATAGTTACAGACTGGTACCCGACACAAGGGACATATAAAAAGTCCTTTGATGATTATGCTGTTCCTGGTACAGAACGATATGACGGAGGGTCTTTGGATATGATCCAGCCATTCGACACTGCAAACAGCAAGCTTTATAAACCGGAGTATGTAGCAGGCTTTATATCTGAAAGGTACTCTATAGGGCTTCAGAACGGATGGGATATAGCCAAGAAACAGATACGCAGCATACTTGAAGACAATATTACCAGTGAAATCAAGGTAAAAAATGTAGCAAGTAGGGTAAGAAGCCTTGTTATGAAAATACGGCATGATAATATAAAGTACAAATATCTGCTGCTGCCTATATGGTTATCATCCTTCAAGTACAAACAGAAGGTATACCAGTTCATGGTAAATGGCCAGACAGGAAGAGTCGGAGGACGTACTCCTGTATCAGCTATACGTGTTGCAATAGCAATAGCGATAGTAATAGGCATAATCTTACTGGTACTCAAACTGACTGGAGAGATATAGCGGGAAGGGACATAAGACAAAACAACAGAACAGATAAATTGAAAAAGTAATATTAACAAGAATAACAACTGTTTAAAGATTGACAGTTGTTGTTTTAATATATAAACGCAAGAAGGCTTACAAATTAGTAAAGCATAAGAACTTAATTTAAATATTCAATTTTAATATTGTGCTGAAAATCCATATAGTCATATACATATCCTTATTATTACTTTTCAACACCTAACTGCATTCCTTAATGGTTTTCCCAGACAATATGCACCGTCACCTCTGAATAAAATGTTATTAACATTATCCTGCCAAAGATATGTAACATTACCACCTAAAATAGATTTTGTTTTTCTGTCAGTGCAAATTAGATCCTTTCCTGAAGCACTGAATCTGTTAATGTTAGCTGATTGTATTTATATAACTACTTTAACCTTGTTTTCCATTAATAAACAGTCATCTTCATTCTGTTCACGCAAAATCAGATCACCATAGACCGGATAATCATATAGAATGTTATTGTCTGCTCTGACTGTGATACGAGCTGAGATTCCCATCAGCTGTAATTCTGAATATGCATTCTTGATTTTAGATTCTATATTCTTCATGTGATACCTCCATAATTTTTATGGGTGTATTGTATAGTGCAGTTTTGTATTATTACAGAGATAATTTTAATTTAGTTAGAATTAGGGATGAAATTTTTACTAAACTAGTAGTTAGTAAAATGTAACCTGTAATAGTTATCAATCTGTAAATTGATTTATATTTTCGTGCTAGTGTATCATATACATCTAAACAATATCTGATTTGCATGATCTTAACGATTTTTATCTATTTTACCTTCACTCTCAGTTCGAAATTTCTGATTGTTCTTCGTTAGTGTATCAAACCTTATCTGTAATCCGAAACCATATTGCTGGAAGTTTAAATCCTGATACTTCGATCATATAAGAAACATAGGCTTGATACATAAGTATTAAGCCTTTTTTCTATTTAGAAAGGGTAGTTATTCCTGTCTGCAAATTTTCATATCAATATTACACATTGAAATCATAGTTTTTCTTGTATGATATTTGGTCGATGTCTAACTTTTTAACAATTACCTAACTATTTACACGATTACTATCAGGTTATTTTTAGCAAGGAGTTAAAATCCCATGTTGCGGATATTAGCGGGTAGTTTTTATAGTAATTTAATAAATTTGTTAATAAATATGTTATTTACTTAACTTATATTCAATTTATTTCGAAAACATGATACAATAGTGTTAATAATGCGTTAAGAAGAGTATAAAATATGACATACGCTCAAAAAATCAAGAGACTAAGAGAAGTCTTGCTAATTACTCAACAAGAGTTAGCAGACCTTTTAGGTGTTTCCATTGTCACGGTTAATCGTTGGGAAAACGGAAAGTATGAACCAACTATGAAGATAAAACGAAGAATTGTAGAATTATACAAAGCTAATCATATTGATTTGGAGGGGAATAAATAATGCTACATTTTAATGAGGATACAAGAGTAAAATTCCCTGCAACCATACAATTTTTAAGATTAGGATACGAATATCAATCATTAAAAGGTGCCCGTGTTGATTTTGAAACAAAGATTTTTATAGATAGATTTAAAATAGCATTAGAAAGAATAAATAAGCGAGAGATACCAAATGATGAATTGTTTGGACTTTTAGCAGAAATTAATACACTAACCAAAAACAATGACTTAGGTAAAGAGTTTTATAAAAGATTACTTTCTTCTGCACATCCAATTAGATTAATTGATCTAGATGATTATAGTAATAATGACTTTGCCGTTGTCAATGAATTGCCTTTCAGTGTTAAAGAAGGAACAGAAGAAGGTTCTTTTAGGCCTGACATCAACATCCTTATCAATGGCATGCCTTTAGCGTTTTTAGAAGTGAAGCATCCTGATAATAGTGGTGGAATTCAAGTTGAATTTGAAAGAATGATTAATAAGAGATTAAAGAATGATGACTATAAAAAGTATTTCAATCTAATGCAAATTATTTCTTTCTCAAACAACATGGAATACGAAGATTCCGATGATGACATTGCTGATGAAGTTAAAGCAGGATCGTTCTACACAACTCCAAATGGTCAAAGTACGACATTCTCTTTTTTTAGAGAAGATATAAAAGAGTATCATTCCAGATATAAGTTTAAGGAAATTAATGAAGCTACAGTCAAGTTTGTAGTAAAAGATGGTGGATATAATCCAGATGAAACTGAAACACTAGAGTTCAATACTAATCTTTCAGATCTTACTCCATGTAATAGATTCATTACATCCCTTTTTGATAAAGAGAGATTTTTCTACATGCTTCGTTATGGCATTATGCTCCTAACAGAAATTAAGAAAGTACATAACGCTTCTACAAATATAGATGAGGAAATTCCAATCAAGCAAAAGCACGTCATGAGATATCCTCAGTTTTTTGCTACTAGAGCTATTATCAAGAGATTTGGTGAAAAGGATAAAAACGGTATTATTTGGCACACTCAAGGCTCAGGTAAGACTGCACTTTCTGCATACTCACTAAAAGTCATCACTGATTACTTTGCCAAAAAGAATGTTAATACTAGATTCTTCTTTATCGTAGATAGGCTTGATTTAATGACTCAAGCGACAACTGAATTTACGAACAGAGGTTTTGTAGTAACAAACGTTTCAAGTAAGGCTGAATTTGCAAAAGAACTAAAGAAACCTCTTGATGAAGATAATGATGGCATTGGTACGATTTGTATTGTTAATATTCATAAATTGATGGAAGAATCAAAAATGCCAGTCATCGAGAATGTTTACAATGTGAGAGTTCAAAGAATATTTTTTGTTGATGAAGCACATAGATCGTATAATGTTCATGGTGAATTCTTTAAGAATTTGATGACCTGTGATTCGAATGGTATATATATTGCCATGACAGGAACACCTTTATTAACTAAGAAGGAACGTTCCAACTTAAAATTTGGTGATTACATCCACAAATATTTCTATGATAAATCAATCGCTGATGGTTATACATTAAGAATTAAAAAAGAACAAATTGATACTGCAGCAAAGGCTGAGATTAAAGAAAATCTTGATATTGAAAACCAAAACCTCGATAGCAAAGATGTGTATGAATCTGATGACTATATTGAGGGTGTTTCAAAATATATCGAAAAGGACTTCAGGCAATTCAGACTTGTAAACACTGATAATACAATCGGTGGAATGATCGTGTGCCGTTCTAACGACCAAGCAAGTAAAATCAATAAATGGTTTAAGACCAATAGCAAACTTACAAGTGGCCTAGTAATGTCAGATAGTGAAAATAATGCTGTTCAAAATGCATTAAATAAACAACATCAAATTAACTTCAGAGAAAGTGGATTCCCTGATATTTTAGTTGTCCATTATATGCTTACAACTGGATATGACGTAAAAAGACTAAAGAAAATGTACCTTTTAAGAGGTCCACACGCACAAAGTTTACTTCAAACGATTTCTCGTGTTAATAGACCTTATAAGAGTCCTACAGGAAAAGTATATCAATATGGTTATATCGTAGACTTCGTTGACATCGAAAAAGAATACAACAGCACTCTTGACGCTTATATTAAAGAACTTGAAACTGATATGAATGAAGATGGCGATGATGAAGTATCATTGTCTGGTCTTGTTGTTGATAAAGAAGATATCAAGAGAAAACTTGATAAGTTTTTGGCTGAATTGAAAAGGTTTATTCCTGTTGATAATATTGAAACGTTTGTAAACATGATGCAATACTTCAACAAGGAAGCATTATTAAAGATTAGAAAGCTTTTAACTGGAGTTAAAGATTGTTCAGTCGAATTCAAACTTTCAAGAGCAGAAGAATACTCTAAATTAATTGATGATGACAAGGTTAATAAATATTTAAAGACAGTTAATGATAGAATTTCATTTATGAATTTATCAAGCAAGGTTATTGATACGCTTGATATCATGAATAATGAAGAAGTTATCAAGGTTGTTTATGAGTTTATCAAAACAAAAATCACCATCCTTGACTTAGGAAAATTCATGCTAAAGGATGATGACTTCAATAAAGTAAAAGATGTACTTACTGAACTTCAAAAAGAAGTTCAAAAGAATAAAAACAAGAAAGATATCAAGGTTCAAAAGCTCGAAGAATTACTTAAGAAAATTTTTGAGAAGCTTCAAGTGTTCGAATATGCAACAATTGATGAGTTATCAGATGAATTAAGAACAGCTCTTGAAGAAGCTAAAAGAATAAATGAAGAAAATGATAGACTTTCTCAAGCCTATGGTGGAAGCTTTGCATTCGTTAAAACATTAAGTGATACTGTTCTTGAAACTACTATTGATAGATCAGATATCGAAAGTTTCTTAAAGATTATTTACGACAACATTAAAGATACAATCTATGACGATGCTTTAATCTTACAAGGTAAAAAAGGGTTTGTGGACGCAACAAAAGCAAAGATAACTGTCATTTTAATTAAAGAGAAACTTTTTAAGAAAGTAAAAGACGCATATGATGATATTCTTGAAATGTTATATGTAAACTTACTACTTTATAAAGAAAGCATTTAGGAGGAATAAAAATATGCCAAATTATGTAGAATTAGAGAAAAATATCAAATCCATTATTGATGACTTGCAAGGTCTATGTTCAACAAATGGATTATCCAATACGGCTTATGAAGAAGTGGTAGTTACTTCGGTATTCCTTTATAAGTTTTTAAATGACAAGTTCATGGCGAACCTTAAAAAGTTTTGTAAAGATACAGGTTTAAACTATCAATCAGTAATCACAAATGAAGATGACATGCTTGATGCTTTCTATGCAGCTTATCCACAAGATGTAGCATTCAAATATGAAGACACAATTGATTATTTAGTCCAACATATCAAGGACGATAATTTCTATAATCAATTTGATAAAACATTAGTTAGAATTTCAAATTACAAAGAAAATCAATCATTCAGCGTAGAAACAGCTGATGGTGAAAAGAAACCTTTATTTTCTGAAATCTGTGATAAGGTTGAAGCTTCAAAAAGAAATGCATTTGCAAGAAATATCTTCTCATATATCACTAGAGACAGATTCGATTTTGGTATAACTATTGAAGGTAACTATGACTTTTTTAGTACAATTTTTGAGTACTTAATTCAAAACTATAATGTTGCTAGTGGAACTTATGCAGAATATTTCACACCACAAGCATTATCAAGTGCTATAGGTAAAATCTTAGTTCACATGTCACCAGTTGAAGATAAAATTTATGAAATATACGATCCATCAGCAGGTTCAGGTTCTCTTGTACTTCATTTAGCAAATGAACTAGGCAATGGTAAGTTCGGTAATAAGGCAAGAGTTTATACACAAGATATTTCTCAAAAATCATCACGTTTTTTAAGAATTAATATGCTTCTAAATGGTCTAAAGGAATCATTAGAAAACATCATTGAAGGCGATACATTAGAAACACCTGCTCATTTTAGAATTAAAGGTGATGATACCTCAGGGATTAAAAAATTTGATTTTATAACTTCTAATCCTCCATTTAAAACAGACTTCTCTTCAACAAGAGGTAAAATTGAGACTAAATGGGAAAAAACATCAAGATTTTTTGCAGGAATACCTAAGATTCCAAACGCTAAAAAGGAATCAATGGCAATTTATCTTTGCTTTATTCAACATATTTTGTATTCGCTAAAAGATGGCGGAAAAGCAGCGATTGTAGTTCCTACAGGTTTTCTTACGGCTCAAGCTGGAATAGAAAAAACAATTAGACAACAAATTATTGATAATAAATGGCTACGTGGTGTTATTTCTATGCCTTCTAACATTTTTGCAAACACTGGTACAAATGTTTCCGTTTTATTTATTGATAAGTCAAATACAAATGGCAAAGTATTATTAATGGATGCATCTAAACTCGGTAAAAAAATAAAAGTCGGTAAAAACCAAAAAACAGTTCTTTCTAAAGGTGAATTAGGAAGAATTGTTAATGTATTTATTAATCATAAAGTAGAGGATGATTTTTCTGTTTCGGTGACATATGACCAAATTAGAGAAAAGAACTATTCTTTTAGTGCAGGTCAATATTTTAATGTCAAAATTGAATATATAGAATTAGAACCAGAAGAATTTGAAGAAAAGATTAATAATTATAAAGCTAATTTATCAAAATTATTTGATGAAGGAAAAACTCTAGAAGATGAAATAATGTGTCAACTGGAGGATATAAAATATGAAAGTTAATTTTTATGATGTTGTTGACGTCATTAGCGGTGGAACACCAAGGACTGATGTAGGAGATTTTTGGAATGGGGAAATTCCGTGGCTATCAGTGGTTGATTTTGCAAAATCAGTAAAATATGTTTATGATACAGAAAAACACATTACAGAATTGGGACTTAAGAATAGCAATACAAAACTTTTAAATATAGATGACATAATAATATCAGCAAGAGGAACAGTAGGTGCTATTGCAATGCTTAAAATACCTATGGCATTTAATCAATCATGTTTTGGTTTAAGAGCAAAAAGGGAATTTATGAATCAAGATTATTTATTTTACTTTTTAAAATATTATATGGAAAACTTGAAGAAAAAAACACAAGGTTCTGTTTTCTCCACAATTAATCTTGAAACTTTTAGAATGATTGATTTTGAATTGCCAGATACAAATACTCAAATTAAAATTTCAAAAATTCTCTCCTGCTTAGATTCAAAAATAGAAAATAACAACAAAATTAATGCAGAATTAGAATCAATGGCAAAGACTTTGTACGACTATTGGTTTTTGCAATTTGAATTTCCAAATGAAGAAGGTAAACCTTATAAATCTTCTGGTGGAAAAATGGTTTGGAATGAAGAACTTAAACGAGAAATTCCTGAAGGGTGGAATTTAAATCATGCATATGAAATTGCCGATATTAAAACCGGTAAAGAAGATGCTAATCATTCTACCGAAAACGGGAAATATCCATTCTTTACATGTTCAAATGATATTTTAAGATGTGATGATCATAAGTTTGAAGGTAATGTTATCCTTATTGCTGGGAATGGAGACTTCAATGTAAAACATTATAATGGAAAATTCAATGCATACCAAAGAACTTATGTAATTAAACCATATGATGAGAAGTATATTGGATTATTTCATATATGTTGCCAACAAACTGTAGAACAGTTCAAAAAAGGTTCTAATGGTTCAATAGTAAAATTTATTACTTTAAGCGATATCCAAAATATAAAAATGCTGAATTGTAAAAACGATAATTTACTAATAACTTTTAACAAGTCATTAGAACAAATAGATCGTTTAAAAAAAGAAAATGAAGAATTATCGTCACTAAGAAACTTTTTATTACCATTACTTATGAATGGTCAGGTAACCTTTAAGGAGCAAAAGTATGAATAAAAAAGTTATATACATATTAACAAATCCATCATTTCCTCAGTATGTTAAAATTGGTTATGCAGACGATGTAATTGATAGAGTTGATAGACTAAACAATAATCCAGGTCTACCTTATTCATTTAGAATTTATGCAACTTATGAAGTGAATGAAAGACTAGACGATTTAAAACTTCATAAGATGATAGATGCTCTTAATCCAACTTTGCGTACAAAAGAAGAGATCGACGGCAAACAGAGAAAACGTGAATTCTATGCTATGTCAGCTGAAGTAGCTTATAACATTTTTGAAGCAATGGCAGAGATTAGTGGTACAAAAAATAGACTTCATTTATGGAAAGCAGATGCAAAACAAAAAGCTGAAGAGGAAAATGCTGAGGAAGTTAGAGAATTAAATATTAATAGGCATCGTTTTAAAGAAATAACATTTAGTTCTAGCTTAACAGGGAAAACATACTACTCTAAAACAAATCCTGATGGTTCTTTAGGCATATTCGAGAAAGATACAACTGAAGAAGTAGTAAGCTTTTCTAATCCTTCTAAGAAGCAAATAGTGAGAACCGCACTTATTGATTTAGGCTTTGAAGGAGACAACACGAAAACCTTATATCAATTGATGCATCAATTAGAAAAAGCAGTACTTAAATAACAAAAAAGCGACTTAGCTCAATTACGAGTTTGGTCGCTATTTTTTTTATTCTTCAATAAACAATAATAAAAATTTACTTCTTAAAATCCTTATCACCAGCGGCGAGGAAATCAGAAGCTGTTTTAAAGAGTACACTGCAATTGTCTGTCGAGTTAGGTATTCTCTCCGTTTAGCTGTCAAGGCGTGGCTGCCGCGGCGTATAACGTAACGGTGCCTCAGAAAAACCGGTCGTAAGGTTGATACTCTCTATAACTTAACAAGCGGAAAGCTCTCACTAATCCTTGTATATATGTTTTTGTTCTGCTCTACTCCTGAATATTTGAAAACACCAACAAAGCGATACTCTCTATTGCGGGTGATGGGGTCAAGAACGTGTGCAAAGGTCACTCTTAATTGGTTAAGGTCTGTCCTTTCATCCTCCGCCGTCCACTGTGACGATTCATTAAACTCGATAATGCGGTTTCCGTCTTGCGATAATTCATTATGCCAGTTTCCTGTTACTGCTTTGTTCTCAACTGCAAGCTTAGGAAACCAAACTTTATATTGCTGGCCATATTTCTTGCGGAATGTAGACGGGACAAACCAGCTTTGCTGAATATTACCTTTGTATTCTGTAGCAAACAGTGTATTGCATGTCTCGGAAATCGTTCTAAAACCAACATCGCTATCTATAGAAACAGTATCCTTATTCGCAAAATACTCATGTGGCAAAACATCTTGCCATGCCGTAAAACAGCCGCTACTCTTTTGCGATTCAATACATGAGTGTATAGTTTGAACATGAAAATTAATCTCTTCTTCGATTTCTGCATAGCTTTTAGTGACGTCAACATGCAAAGCACGATATTCCGATACGTTCTTAACCTGTTTGAGTATATCAAATATTGTTATCTCTCTATGTATATCCTGTTCAACAATTTGTTTATGATACCCTTCGTCACATTCAATGCCAATATTAAGCTGTGGGAAATACAAGTCAATCATATAGTAACCGCTTTTATATTTAATATACTGCTGAGAAACGGGTTTTACTTCCGTTGTATTCAGCCGATTCCAAATGGCGTTAACCACATAATTCTCATATTCCTTTCGTTTAGTACGAGATAAGGTACGAGCGATATATTCAAACTTCTTGTCCATAATGTAATCCTCCTTTTTGATGTATTCCATGATATCTTTAAAATCACAGACTAACACTTTACATATTTTATAAAGCACATCAGTTGTAACATTTTCGTGAACTGATACCATTTTCTTGTTCTATGTAGTTATTGTATCATTTATTGATTCATCAGTATATATTGTATTAACAGAAAGATCCGTCTCTCTCTTTTTATTCATTTCACTACAGTAAATTGACTCTACTACATAGAATGCAATCTTTACATTTTGCTATATATAAATGCTATAATATTCATATAGTTAATAATTTGCTATATATTGCAATATATCTCAAAATAGATATATGGTATAGGTGAAAATCTTTTATACATTCGTTTATGGAAGAAGAAAAGGAGCCTGCCTAGTGAATATTTATGTAGGAGTTACAGATAATGGCTGGTATAAATACTTGAAGTCACATGACTTTGATGAAGTGAATTTCTGGAATCCTGGAGGTACTCCTTTCCGCGCTTTGAATGAAAACGACCTATTTCTATTTAAGCTTCATTCTCCATATAATTTTATAGTAGGTGGAGGTTTTTTTGTCAAGTTCTCTGTACTTCCTCCTTTTCTTGCTTGGGAAGCATTTGGGGAAAAGAATGGAACACAATCTTACGATGAACTATTGAAAAGTATCAATAAATATCGTAATCGAAACAACATAGAAAAGAATATTCAGATAGGTTGCACAATTTTGACTGAACCTTTTTGGTTTTCTGAAGATGAATGGATACCAATCCCGGAATGGAGTAAAAGCATTGTAAGAGGTAAAAAATATACTACTGACACATATGATGGGAAACGACTATTCAATTTAGTACAAGAACGGGTATCCAATACAGTTATTAACGAATCAATTGATGATGTTCTTCGTTTTACAGAATCTTCATCAAAGCATAGGCTTGGACAGGGAGCTTTCCGTGTTCTTGTAACTGATGCATATCAGCGTCGATGTGCTATAACCGGTGAGAAAACACTTCCAGTACTCGAGGCAGCACATATAATACCTTATTCAAAAGATGGTGAGCATATTGTTACAAATGGACTATTACTTAAGTCTGATTTCCATACTTTATTTGATGATGGGTATATTACAGTAACAAGTGATTACCACATAGAAGTTAGCAAGAGATTATATTTAGACTATGGGAATGGAAAAGATTACTACAAATATCACGGCCAAAAGCTAGTTATATTACCAAAGCAAAGTCGAGAAATGCCAGATAAAGAATTTTTGGAATGGCATAATGAGAAGATTTATCTAGGTTAAGAATAATGGGGGATATTATGACTGTATTTGAAATGGTTAAATATCATAAACAGGAGTATCCATCTAATATTCCTCTTAGGTTTGAAGAAGTAGCTGCTCATTTTGATATATCAAAAGTCAAGAGTATATTAAATTATTCTTTACATACAGAATACAGTTATGGAAAGAGGAAATTTGACAGTTCATTAATAAGCAGCTTTCCAACCCTGATTACAGCACAGAAAGATAGCATACCTCAACTTTGGAAAAGTGAGAGGTGGGCAGAGGAATTTGCACATTTTGTTATCAGGTTAGTAGAAGTGAAAAGTAAGCTTAGTGTTATTGAAGTGCATCCTCCATTTGATGATTATACTGATCTTAATGGTTTCATTAAATCATACAGAGTATTTGAAGAATATATTCACAATGAAGTTCCAAATACCGAATTTTTTATAGAAAACAGATTTGGATCCATTTACCATGGTGGTAGATTTTTAATGTCAAAAATTGAAGATATATATAACCTCTGTGAATATATCGAAAATGAAAGATTACATTTAAAAATTGCATTGGATATACCTCAAGTATTTACAGCACATAATGCCAATAAAAGATTAGAGATTTTAAATCTTATGACAGATATAAAAAACTTACGTGATTATATCGGTGGAGTTCATCTATGGGGTAAGAGTCGATCAAGTACTGGACGTAAAGTTGCACATTGTGGTGATTTAACAAGCTATTTTGAAGATGATATGGAAACGAAGAAGCAGTTTCTAGAGAGTTTATGTGAATGTTTTAATGACGATATTCCAAGGAAACTTGTTCTTGAAGTGAACAGTGGGAATGATGATCTTTACTCAATCATCAATGATTTATTGAGTGTTGATATAAGATTTGTCTAATGTGAATATGTTATGATTAAATAAATATGTTGATATAATACTAACAGGAAGAGATAAAATTAGTTATAACACATTAATAGTATATGTAGATTTACCAGGAGACCCCATGCTGCAACCTACCAAACAAAGCATAGAAGTAATAGATATAAGTATCAGGGATAATGATTCCATAACTTGGTCTCGTTATCGTTGTGTGTTTAGTTTAACTTGTTTGTATGTTGAATTTCTTGTAGGTAATGATTATTGGGAGCTTATTGATAAAAAGAGTTATGGGACAGACGATAGTTACAGTTTTATGTGTTCAATTAATGACCTAAACATACCTTCCTGGCCTGAAAGGGTTATTAAAATATTTGTTCATGATTCAGATAAGTGGATTATTTCTATTAGTTATTCTGATAGTTCTTCTGTTTCAGTTTCAGGAAGTAAAAGCTCCCCTAACTGGAAAGCCTTACTATCTGTATTGTCTTCATATGGTATAGAGATAAATGATACTTTTTTGGGTAGTAGTGCAGTCATTCCTTTCCCTTCATACGATAAAGTAAAGAATGAAGTAAAAAAGCTTAAGATAGAGTTATCTATGTTTGTACTTGAAAGAGATGATCTCTTGTTTGTTGAATGTAAGAATATTGAAATGGCATATATGCTAAGTGTTGGAGGGTTGGAATATAAAGCATTTGAGCTTAGTTGTGTTGTACTTAGGTTAAAGAGAAAGATAGAACTTATTCAAGCAAAAAAGAATCGTCAGGAGGAGATAGATCTTTCTGCTATTGAAGAATTACTAGATATTGAATTTGCTGAATACCAGGCTAAACTTGATGAACAGATAAGTAAGATGAATTCAGCTTTGGAAAGAAGTAAAGGAAAAGAATTAACTGATTCAGAAAGTCATGAACTTAAGAAACTGTATATCGGTATTGTTAAAGCATTACATCCTGATTTACATCCGGATATTGGACCTGAGAAGATAAAACTGTTTTTAAATGCTGTAGAAGCATACAAGAACGGTAATTTAACAGAGTTAAGGATAATAACCGAAATGGTAGTTCATAACGAAATGTCTCTAGAGCATACAGGCGCTTTAGCTTCTCTTGTTAAAGAAAAAGAAAGATTGATGGATTTGATAAAAGGATTGAAAGAGGAGATTATAAAGATAAAGTCTGAATACCCATATACAATGAAATCATTAATACAGGATCCTGAAAAGATTAATGAGAAGAAAAAAGAACTAGAGGGAATAATAGAAGAGTGGAAAAAAGCTTTGGATTTTTACAACTCAAAACTTTTAGAAATAATGAGGTAGAAATATGGGAGAACTGGATAAAAGCAAGAATAACGATCTGGTAGCACTTCTGCATAATAAAGGGGGGAGTCTTGATATACCAAAACCTTTTGAAAGAGACATATTCCTGTTTAAGACTCATATAGCGGGAACAAGCTTTGTAGAAGGCATAGAGGAATTAGAGCCTTATCTTCAAGTTGATGACAAGCTGGACTTTTTCCGTGAACCTGATAACCCATATGATAAAAGAGCCATAGTTATTAAGAATGCTGATGGTGTTAAGATAGGATATATCCCAAGAGCAGATAACAAGATATTCGCAAGGCTTATGGATGCAGGAAAGCTTTTATTTGGTAAGATAGCATCAAAAGAAATTCAGGGGATATGGCTAAAGATTGATATTGCAGTATTTCTTCGTGATTAGTCTTTTCTTTAACATAATGTATCATTAGTTATTTCACATAATAATTCAAAAGGCTATAAAAAGCGGTATAGTTATATGCTAAAATATATCTGATATCATTTTCTAGCTGAAAGGGCGGGATTGTATATGTCCAAACTATCATATAATCTATTGAGAATACGTGACTCTTATAGACCAAACAGACTGTCTGTTAAGAAATTTATCATAAAAGATGATAAAAAACATCCTTTCGCAATCATATGTCCCGGTGGAGGATATTATATGAATGCAGCTTTTGTTGAAGGTGATGACTATGCAAAAGAACTTAATAAATTAGGAATTAACTGCTTTATTATCTACTATAGGGTAAGGGAAAAAGCATATTTCCCTAACCCGGTTGATGATGTTGCTAAAGCATTGAAATGTATATTAGAGAAAAAAGAAAAATATAATTTGGTAGATAACTATGCTATTTTCGGAAGCTCTGCAGGAGGGCATCTTGCTGGAATGTTTGCAAGAGACGATATAGGTTACAAGAAATATAACTTACCTAAACCTAATGCCGCTGTTTTAGTATATCCTGTTGTAACACTATATCCCCCTACACATGAAGGAACAAAAAGATATATTCTTGGCAAGAATAATAATGAAGAGATGATAGAATTACTGAGCCTGGAAAAAAACATTACAAAGGATTATCCCAAAACATATTTCATGTGTGGTAAAAAAGATAGTGCAGTAAATCCTATTGGCAGCTTAAAACTCAAACAAGCATTTGATGAAAAAGGCATTGAGCATATTTTCCGTTATTATGATAATTTGCCTCACGGGGCAGGTATTGCCAAAGGAACTGAAGCAGAAAACTGGATTAAAGAAGCTGTTGGTTTCTGGCTTAAAGACTCAGATTAATTTAAACCCATATGATTTAGTGCATTAAAGAGGATAGCCCGCGATTCCATTCAAGGGGGAAAAATATGCAGATTACTGAATATAGCGATCGTGTTTTCTGAAGATATCAATAGTTATAATGTATCATTACATTTTTTCAAATGTCTATATTGCCATATATATTTCTGTTATACTGTCTATCATGGATGTTGAATCTGTTGCTTAGTAGCAGGAATTTTATTGAGGTATTATGACAGCAGTAAAAGATAATATAAAAGTAAAAAAACCAAATGCTCTTTTGTATTACGGGGCTGCTTCATTTTTTAAATTGTATTATCGTCTTGTTTATCATCATAAGGTGGACAAATCTGCTATGGCTGGCATTAAACCGCCATATTTAGTCGTAGCAAACCACAGCTGCTGGCTGGATTACATAATTAGCAGTAGCAGCATGTTACCAGTCCGTATGAACTTTGTGGGAGCATATAACTTTTTCAGAGACAGGCTCTTAAAATTTCTTTTTACTCAGGTAGGTGTTATACCAAGACACCAGTATACAAGTGATATTGTTTCAATAAGACAAATGAAATACTGCATTGACAAGGGCAGAGCAGTAGCCCTTTTTCCGAACGGCTGTTTATCCAACGAGGGAAGACCTGGCGGGTTTGCAGGACCTCAGATAGCAAAACTTATAAAGTTCCTGAATGTACCTGTTATCGCTCTGAAAACAGATGGAGGTTATCTGACGCGTCCAAGATGGTCCAGTAAGGCCAGATATGGAAGACTGGAAACAACAATTAAGCCGATACTGACAGTGGATGAGATAAAAGACTTATCAAACAAAGAGATATATCAGAGGATTCTCGGTGCTCTTGATTTTGATGATTACAAATGGCAGAGAGAAAAGATGATATCCTACAGAGGTAAAAATGTGGCAGAAGGGGTAGAGTATGTGTTATATAAATGCCCTAAATGCCAAAGCGAGTTCACGCTGCGCTCGAAGGGAAATCAGGTATATTGTTTAGCTTGCGGTAACTCAGTACATATGAACAAGTATCTGTTTTTTGAACCGGAATCTGATGATACAGTGTACTTTGACGGCATTGATAGATGGTATGACTTTCAAAAAGAATGTCTGGATAAAGAGATAGAAAGTCTGGAATTTATGCTTACTGCTAAAACAGAGCTTAAATTTGCTGAACCGGATAAGTACGGTTACCAGCATCAGGATAATGGTACTATTAAAATAACCAGAGATGATATTACATATACTGGTATTGTTAAAGGTAAAGAGGTGGAGCTTGTCTTTCCTATGAAGAACATATCAATGGTGCCCTATGCTGCAAATGAATATATAGAAGTAGCAGATAAAGGGCAGATAAACCGGTTTGTTTTTGAAGATAGAAGACAGATGATGAAGTGGGTTATGGCAGTAAGGCAGATACGGGATAAATATTATGAAGAGGTTACAAAGAATGGATAAAAGGAAGGACTTGCTCGGTAAGATCGCATATGCCAGTGGAGATATATATGGTGGAGGATCATTCTTAATTGTAGGCCTTCTTCTTTTAGTGTTTCTTACAAAGGTTGAAGGTTTGTCAGGTGCATGGGCAGGTATTATCATTTTTGTCGGTAAGGCATGGGATGCCGTGACAGATCCTTTAATGGGTATGCTTTCAGACAGGACAAAGTCAAAATATGGCAGACGCCGCTTCTATTTCCTCATTGGAGCAATCCCTGTTTTTTTGTCGTGGGTGATGCTATGGTACTCATTTGGAATCACATCCGAGGCTGTTAAGATCATTTACTATATGGTCGCTTTCATGTTCTTTTCCACATCCTTTACTCTTGTAATGGTCCCATATAACGCTGTTCTAGCAGACATGACGAATGACTATAACAAAAGGAGCGCTTTTACAGGTTTAAGGTTAAGTTTTTCTGCTGGGGCTGCTATACTCTGTGGAACAGTTCCAGGAATGATTACAGGTTCTTTTGCTAATCAGCAGACAGGTTATCTTATAATGGGATTAGTATTTGGTCTTGTATTTGGTATAAGCTGGCTTATGGTGTTTTTCGGAACCTGGGAAAATACCAAAAGTGGTGGTGATACAGGCTTTTCGTACAAAAACTGGTTTTCGGTATTTAAAAACAAATCGTTTCGTATATATGCTCTGGTATTCATATTTTCACAGATGGCCATTGATATTATTATGGCTATGGCCGTATTTTTCTTAAGCGTAGTCTTACAGAAGGAAGGTCTGTTTACACCTGTAATGGCAGCAATTTTAGTGGTTCAGCTTGTATTTATCATCATATTTTCCAAGGTTGCGCAAAAGTTCGGTAAAAAAGTACCAGGTATCATTGCTGCAACTGTCTGGGTCATTACCAGTATAATCATGTTCATGTTTTCACCGAATACTCCCGATATTGTGATTATTCTGGTCTGCGCCTTTATTGGTGTAGGAGCAGCAGGATGTAATCTGGTATCGTGGTCAATACTTCCGGATATTTCAGATGTAGATGAGCTTATGACAGGAAAAAGAAGAGAAGGACTGTATTCAGGCGTATCTACATTTTTAAGGAAACTGTCAGGCGGTATAGCAGTAGGTGCTGTCGGTATTATGCTGGATGTCTTCCACTACAGCGACACAGCAGTAAGTGCAGGCAATATTGAACCTTTAACGACATTCGGTGTTAAACTGTTATTCTGTGTTATTCCTGCCATATTCGTTGTGGCTATGCTGTTGTTTTTACGAAAATACAAGCTTGGGAAAGATCAGTTTATTGTTATGCAAAAAGCTTTGGATAAGTTTAGAAAAGAAGGCGCTTTGGCTGAGATCAGCAATGAAGAAGCAGTTGTCTTTCAACAGATATCCGGTGCTAATGCTGAAGAATTATTCGGTAAGAAAAATATAGAATAAACAAAAGGGAAGTTTAATTAGGGATTTTTCTAATTATATCGTTTAAGACAAAACAAAAACCATACTCAACGAGTTAAAAACAAATAGCTCAAGAGTATGGTTTATTATTATAAGCAAAATGTCATATAAGATGGAATACAAATAATTCCATTTTCTCTAATTGATAAATTTTTCGGATGAATGATATAAGATTCATCTATTCTCATTTTGAAAATATCATTAAATAGATTTAAAGATTCTGTTTTATATGATTTTGAAGATTTAACTTCAATTGGAATGATTTTGTTTTTTACTTTATTGCCTTTAGATAAAATGAAATCTATTTCAATATCATTTCTATGCTTTTCTTCAGAATATCTAGTATAAAAGTATAATTTATGTCCATTTGCTACTAACATTTGAGCTATTGCATTTTCATATAACATTCCTTTATTGATTGATAATCTATCTGCGAGAATATCGCTGAATAAATTTTTATCTGTTTCATTATTTTCATCAAATGCATGTGTTGTCAGAAGTCCAGTATCTCCCATATAACACTTTATATATGATCTTTTCTCATTTAAAGATAGTCCCACATTAGGGTCAGTACATAAAAAGCATTCATTACATATCATTGAATCCGCAAGCCAAAAGAATGTTTCTTCATAATCAATTGCTTCACTAGAAGGGGAAATAGAATTAATTTTAACTCTTTTTCCATGTTGTGATAAGAAAGCAGGTATTTGATCAAAAATAGATAAGACTTTTGACTTATAAGCTCTATCTATTTTATTAATATCATCTCGATAAGTGTTTAAAATATCTATCTTTTCTTTTTCACATTCTAAAAATTGCTTCTTGTTTTCTATAAAAGCTTCAATTGCTTTAGGCATGCCTCCAACAAGAAGATATTGCTTAAACAAAAACATTGCTTTTTTGTGTAGAGAATCAATTAAAGGTTTTCTTTCATTGAAACATTTCTTAATGTAATCAATAAGCAGATTTTCTCCCATTACCCAAGCAAATTCTTCAAAATCCATAGGATACATTTTGATTTTTCTTTCTTCAGAAGGAATAAGAATATTTTTTGTATTTTCTTTTATTGAAATTAATGAACCCGTTTCAATGTAATCATATCTGCCATCTTTAACTAAATGTTTTATAGCTTCCCTTGCTCTGGGAAAATTTTGTACTTCGTCAAAAATTAATAATGAGTTCCTTTCAAACAAAGGAGTATCATATTCAATTGATAAAACCATAAATAACGAATCTAAATCACTCAAAAAATTATTAAATGCATTTTTTACAGACAAAGAAGCCTTTGAAAAATCAACTAGAATATAAGTTTTATAATTATTTTTACCAAATTCCTCGGCAATTGTAGATTTTCCAATACGTCTTGCTCCTTCAATTAAAACTGCCTTGGTTCCTTTAGTTGTACTTTTCCAATCCAATAATTTGTCATAAATTTTTCTTTTAAACACTTATACACTCCTTTACGCATTTTGATTATATCAATATTACCGCAAAAACGCAAACAATTTAGCGCATATAATCAGAAAAAGCGCAAACAAATGAATGGATTAACTAAAGAAAAGTTTTAAGTGTCGTTCATCTAGGGATTTAATAATTTTGACTAATAAACTTTTGCGTTCTAAAAAGTGTTCTAAAAGTGTGCTAAAAACGTCAGCTCCAAGTTATCGAAACAAAGAAAAAATATATGAAGCTGCAAAATCACTCACGGCAAAATATGGTCATGAAGCCGTTAGTATTGACGATATCGTACGAGAAGCAGGTGTGGCAAGGGGTTCCTTTTATGTATATTATCTATCCAAAGAAGATTTATTAGTCTCATTTATTTTAGAAGGTACTGGCAAAATGAATTCACAAATCATGGAGTCCTGGAACAATCTGGATAGAAGTCTACCCGCTGCAGATTTGATAGTAGATATCGCTTGTTATATTTCTGATTTGACACAAAGCGCAGGTATTGATATTATGCGGACGGTTTATAGAATTTTTATCGAACGAAGCCAAGCTTCAAACACTTCTTCACAAGTATGCTTCAATATGCCTGACATTTTTACAAATTTATATAATCTCGGTGTTTCACGCGGTGAGTTTAAACCTGCCAATGCCGATGAAATAGCCATGAATATCACAACAATATTAGTTGGATTAACCTATAAATGGTGTCTATATCACCCGAATTATAGCTTTACCGAGCGAACAAGAAAAACCGTAGCAGAATATATGAATGGTTTTAAAATATGAATCTGTTAAATAAATTCCCTTTGTTAAAAAATGCATTTATATAACAAATAGAAAGCAGGTAGTATGATTAGGTAGATTAACTGTTTAGTCTTATTCTTTTATCTCTAATATCTCATCCCACTTATCTTTATACTGCTGTATTGTTTTACGTGGATGCGATTGTTTTACTTTTTCAGCTTCTTCTGCGTTATTTGTTAACAGATCAATTACTGTCATAGCCATTAGTTTTGCTGGGATAATATATGCATATTCAGGGTCTGATACAGTAAAATCCTTGCTGTGTGCGCTACCTGTAAATCC
>Ga0123335_1003163_pt1 | contig 23416 bp, 20 predicted proteins | sample BiotimSIPDNA_2_FD_89707 | JGI IMG/M metagenome (GOLD analysis project Ga0123335, IMG submission 89707) | Anaerobic biogas reactor microbial communites from Washington, USA - Biogas_R2 time_0 SIP DNA | ecosystem: Engineered > Bioreactor > Anaerobic > Unclassified | place: Washington, USA...
GCCAGTAGGCAATTTATCATGATTACTGTAGTGTAATTATCTGTATTAGCTGCTGGCAATTATCAGATATCGCTATTTTGCAGTTTCAAAGAACTTGATTTTGCTATTATGCAAAATCCTCAATCACAAGTATTCAATAATCAATATAAAAAATTAATCGTAAAATCATTCGGAGGTGCCCATAATGTTTGTTGCCTATGGTTTCGTTGATCTTCATCTCCCCTACTCGCATTCATTAAAAGACAAAAGGGGATTATTGCAGGGTGTATCAAGCAGGATCCGCAAACGTTTTTACATTTCTTTGGCAGAAATCGATCACCAGGAACTATGGCAAAGATCACGATTTGGGTTTTCCGCAGTAGCTAAAGACATGGCCACCCTCAATTTGATAGTAAACAGCATCCGCGAATCATTTGAAAACTATTCAGATCAATTGGAAGTTATCGACTTTATGTGTCAGATAGTAAGCTTATAGTTTATTTTATAGTGAAAACTATCATTTTCTTCTTCTATTCCCCAGTATTTCCCCAGATAATGTTTCCTTGTTGACATAATTATGGTTATTGTCAACATTTGAAATGCTCTACTATTCAGTCTTTGTCACTTCATGCCTTCCCCACCATTATCTACTATCCAAAATTAGGAGGTTATGCTTGGTTAATGTTGAATTAACACTTTACTGGCATATTTGTTATTTGCAAAAACAATAGGAAAGGAATGATTAGATTTGAAATTACTATATCGTAGGTGTATTATCGCTCTCGTCACTTTTTCATTATTTAGTTTATTGACAACACCACCGGTTCTTGCTGCCAGTACTCAAACCAGAACCATAGCTGAGGGAACCAAATATGCTACTCCAATGTACATAATAAAAAGCGGCAAACCCGGCCCGACAGTGATGATAGTTGGCGGTGTCCATGGCAATGAACCTGCCGGATACAAGGCAGCTGCTCAAGTTAAAAACATATCCATAAAATCCGGCACCTTGCTGGTAATTCCCAATGCAAATAAACGAGCTGATGAACGTGGCGTTCGGTATATTAGCGGTGAAGGCGATCTTAATAGAGCTTTTCCTACCAGCAGTCGCGGCATCGGTAAAAATCTACTGTCACGGGATATTTATAAGACAGTGCGTACATATAATGTTGACTGGCTTGTTGATCTTCATGAGGGCTATGACTATTCAACTTCTCGCTCCAATAGCTCAGTAGGTCAGACTATTATTTATTACCCCTCAGGCAACGCCTATAGTATTGCCAGTAAAATGAAATCGGTTCTTAACTGCCTTATCAACAGCTCTTATAAAAAGTTCCAACTTTTGCGTTATCCGGTTAAAGGGAGTTTGGCACGCAGCACGGCCCAATACTTAGGAACCAAATCATTTATTGTTGAGACTTGTTCCAAGGATAATTTGTCTACACGGGTTGATTACCATGCGAAAGCGGTAAATAGACTCCTCACTTGCCTGAACATGAAATAACTTATCATATTTATCGACTGATATGGGTTCTACGGGTGCTGGAAACATTTAGCCTCCCTTGAGAGAGAGCGTTTCCTCGCCCAGGACCTGAAGTGGGCACGGCTACACGGGCAGCCGGAGTACGATATGAAATTCTCGATGTGCTCTCTGCACTTCTTATTACTCGCCTCTGTGATGAGTTACCGGCACTTTGTGTTCTGGCCGCAGAAACAATGCGAGCCTCTTGAACAGAATATGATGGACCGGAATTCGCTGAAGCTGCTGCTACATTATAATCCCTTTTGCCTCCGGAACCGATCTTCCAGGCCTTTCTTATATCCTGATTTTCATCCCAGGTGGTTTCACTATTTATCATGTTAGGTATCAATTGCAGGATATCAGAATACTCAGGATACAGGTCTAGTGATTCAACATCAGACCAAATCTCTGGAAACAATTCCCGAAAATAGCTTTGGGTTCCCCGATAAAAGGCCTCCTGTGCTTCCGGGTTGTTCAAGTAATTCTTGTTCATCAGATAATATCTTGATACAACGATTTTAGCCAGACACAGCATAGCTGCCGTAATCTCACGGGTAACCAGCCAGCTTCCCGGGGTACGGTACTCAAATCCGCCATAGTTTTTCAATCTGTAGTCCCCAAGAAATCCGTATTTCCTTCTTCTGCGGACTGCAGAATGGGGATTCTCTATTAAAAATGATATGATGCCCAGATAATTATCCAACACTCGTAGTAAGGCGGAATCAAGTTTAACATTACTGAAATGTATATGACCCCCAATAGAAAAACCGGCAAAAGGCTGACTTCCGGCTACCCATTTCAGGTTACGATATGGGGCCAGTCTCGCAGCCTGATCAAGACATCTCTTGATATTTATTGTCAGCTCCAACGGACTGCAAGCCGGAGTGGGACGAACCTCTGCCACCGGTCGCTGCTGGCGGTTGGGAACTCTTATATTGTCACAACCTATTGGCCCTTCCCGAGGGAAAAATTGAGAAGCGGATACCATTTTTCCGCTTTTAGCGTTAGCCAGCATAAACTCAGGGTCAGCCCCCAGCTTTATATCCTGGTTCGCTATTACCTGATCCAAACTATAAAGATGCCTGATGTTATCGATTACTTTTTCCAGGTCTTTATCCCGTAGTTCCGGCGAAGGATCTACCCCCGTGATCTTGAAGCGTCTGCGGGCAGTAAATTCGATACTGACCATTCCTAGATCGAGCCCCATTAAGGACACTGCTCTTCTGGCTAGATCAGCTATCTTAGTGTTTTCTATCTCTTTAATATAGCGTGCTTTTTCCCCGTTTTTCTGATTGACATTTACCTTGATCGATATTACTTCATTATCAAAGACAACTATCGAATAGGTACGGTTGGCTGTCTCAATTCCTTGAGGCCCGTGATATATATTGTTGGCTGCCATTATCCGGAATAAGGCATCATCATTAAAACATTGTTTTATAGCTTGAAAGGTATTGATGGTCCTACTTATATCTGAATCAGTATCCGGAATCTCTGCAATTAGATAGTCCCGATCTCCGATAACGGTCTGGAATCCATAGTATCCTTTCCATTGATCCATCAATGCTCTATGCAGCTTTGTACCCGTTACGTTGGTGAGATATACTATATTCAAATTCACTTAATCATCAATCCTCATGTGCTTTTTATAGCCAATATACCGGGCATAATCCATCAAGTAATCAAAATGCCGATATCTTATATCATCCTCGTCAAAGCTAGCCGGCTTGGAGTTTATTTCCAGTATCCACATTCGACCGTCATGGTCGATGGCGACATCTAATGACAATATGGCCAGATTAATCCCCAGATGATGATCCAATATCTGACCGGCTGCCACCGTAGTCTCATTTAATTTGTCAATAAACGCACGGATGGTATTAGGATCAGGGTCGAATGCTTCGGCCAACACTTCCTGCAGATCGGCCAGATGACCTCCATTGGGAATATGGGTGACAAAGCTGTTCTTCGCTGCAACCCTGGCGCCTGCCCCGGTAAATACCCATTGCCCGCTGCCGTCCTTCTGAACCTGACTGCGTATATCGAAAACCCTTCCCTGATACTTAGCCAAATCTATGCCTCTCTGGACCAAATAGCGGTTGTCTGAAACACCATAAGCCTTGAGTTCACGGTATAGACTCTCCAGGCCTCCGCAATATCTTGATTTATCATGCTTTGCGCTCTCAGCCCGGCTATATGAGAAACCTCTGCCATCAGGACCCTGCTTAATCTTAATGATCCCTTTGCCTTTACTGCCATTGCGTGGTTTTAAGAAAACCTCGTTATACTTTTGACAGAATAGTTGCAGGGTGCGTCTGGAGAATAAATCTGTTTCTGGCAATAATTCGTCGGCTAGCCCGCTGCGTTTGAATGCCTGGTAAACTTCCCATTTTTCAAGAAAACGGGTATTAAATAACTCAACACTTTTTTCAGCCTCGAAACGCTTTAATGATTTGCGAGTATTATCTGTTTTTTCGATATTTCTATAAAGGATGCGATTATAAACGATATCAGGAAAAGGATAGGTTCTGATCATCCAATTCTTTTGTCCTGAAAGGGCTAGCCCTTTTATTATCTTTTGTTTCCAGTTAACATCCTCCAAATAGAAGAAAAACAGGTCGACTCCTTTCTCTTTAGCGTGTTGCGACATCTCTCTGAAGATTCGGGCCTTTTTGCCAGTAGGTATGCCCTGGTTGATGTTCTTGCCGCTGGTAAGGACGCCAACCAGGGCAGGTACTGTTGCCTTGGTTCCATTCGTGGTTGAGGATTGGTCTGATTTGGGGGAAGATGATAGGGCAGATCCAGCTTTATTGCGCGGCATTATATAACCCCTTTGTATATCATTTAATGCCATAATATGTGCAAAGCTGGTCACTGGTGCGCATTTTTATTCTGAATGCAACGAGAGTCCGACATGAAAAAAAACGCCCCACAGGATCATTTTTGATTCCTGCGGGGCGTTTTTCCCGTTTATACGTTGAAGCGGAAGTGGACTATTTCGCCGTCTTTTACTATATATTCTTTGCCTTCTAGTCGAAATAATCCTTTCTCCTTAATTGCTGTCATTGAACCCAGTTCTTTGAATTCATCATAATTCACGACCTCGGCTCTGATAAATCCGCGTTCTATATCCGAATGAATCTTCCCAGCTGCTTTGCGTGCAGCGGTACCCTTTTCTATGGTCCAGGCTTTGACTTCATCTTCACCAACAGTAAAGAATGACATCAGCCCTAAATGATCATACATCGTACGCGATATCTTTACTATCCCTGCTTCATCTATTCCTAGTTCCTCCATAAATATATCTTTCTCTTCCTCATTAAGTTCCATAATATCACGTTCTATACTTGCCGATACCTCAACAACCGGAAGATTATGTTCTGTGCAATAGGTGTATACCTCATCTCTGCCACCAAAGTCATGCGATGCCAGTTGATCATCTGATAGGTTCAAGCATACTAACAGTGGTTTTAGCGTGAGAAACTGATAGGCGGTCAAGAATTCTTGATCCTTATCACTAAGATCTAAAGATGATAACGGCTGTTCATCTTCCAGAGCACTCTGTAATCTTTCAAGCAAAGAGAGTTCGTCTGCCATCAAGGCCTTCTTTTTATTGGCATTGATCCTCTCAATTCGCTTTTCTATCAAATCGAGGTCTGCTAATAACAACTCATAATTTATGGTTTCAATATCACTAACCGGATCTATATTATCGCCATATATTGGTATCGTATCATCATTGAAGAGACGTACGACCATTAAAAGGGCATCCGCTTTGCGAACCGAATCTAAGAACACTGCAGCAGCTCTATCTGCCCCGGGTACCAGTCCTGGAATATCCACCACTTCCATTTGGGCATAGGTCGTCTTCTTGGGTTTGAATACGCCGGAAAGATAATCGATCCTGGTATCAGGAATTCGAGCCATAGCCACATTAGCCTTGTTACCACCGTGAGACCTGCCTGTGTTCTCTGTCAGTAACTCAAATATACTGCTCTTACCCACCATTGGCATGCCAATAATTCCTAGTTGCATCAACTATACTCCTTCTATGTTTACATAATGAATATTACGGTTAACTTTTTTCACTTTAATTTTTGCCCAGGGTATAATGTCACAGTGATATTTCAGACAATGCCAGGATCATAAATATCCCGGTTACTGCGATTCCTATCAGTAATAAAACGTATCCTCCGTTAGCGCTGAATTGATAAAGTCGTCCAGCATTACTGCTACTGAAAAAGAAAAGAGCTATTGCTAATACCGGCAGCAGTATTATAAAGTGTGATACACCAGAGCCAGGATAAAAGATCCCGAGGTAAGCACCGAATACCGCCAGGAATATTATATTTAGCCAAAACAATATCCTGTAAAAAGGATCTTCATGCATGTTTTCGCCTTTTATTTCCGGGTCCATTAAGTCCATATCTACCGTTTTGATTGAATGTCCCGTTTTTTCTGTGATCAGGTCCAGCATGCTCTGCCGATCCTGTTCAATTGGAGTTAGACCATAAAAACCAAGGTTGCTCTTTATATAGATAAAACCGTTCTGCGGTCGGGTCGCATACATCCTGACCGATCCGAGTCCCTTGGCCATATATAAGCCAATCATGTGACCTGGCCAGCTAGTACCAAAGATAGAAAACAGATTGCTCTTACCCTTTACGTGAATAATCTCTTCAATCTCGCTCCACGGGATAATGATTTTGCGTATGCCCCATCTGATATGGATTCCTTCGTTAACTGCCTTGTAAACCATATTTAGTGAACTCAGAAAGAGATATGCATACACGGCCAGGAACAGATAAGCTGGTATGACCAGCATTAACCTGATGGTGTTGAACTTCGGTTCATCCAGAGAATAATTAATTCCCCAAAAGAGAAAGCCAAATATTAGGGTCCCAGCGACAAGTGCAAATATAATGCCGGAGGTCTTTTGAAGTCTGAATACCATTTTCTCTCCCCCTTACGCGATTTCACTAGATCTTTTATATATAACAGGGCAGCGTTTGTTCTACCCAATATTACCTATATTATACATAGTCATAAAAACCATGACCACTTTTCTTTCCCAGATAACCGGCTTTAATCATGGTAGAAAACAAGGTATGCGGACGATACTTGGGGTCGCGGAATTCATTGTAGAAGGTTAAGATGACAGAATAGAGGTAATCCAAGCCAATCGAATCTGCGATCTCCAGAGGACCATTGGTCATTCCTAAACCCAATTTCATGGCCAGGTCGATTTCTTCTCTACTAGCGAGTCCGTCACCTAAAACATGAATGGCTTCATTTAAATATGGCACCATAATACGGTTGACAATAAATCCAGGGCTCTCTCGCTTAACAACTACAGTTTGCTTGCCGATCTTTGTGCAAAACTCCTTGGCCAGCTGTAATGTATTATCTGAAGTTGCCATACCTCTCACCAATTCCACCAGTCTAGTGGAAGGAACCGGATAAAAGAAATGCATCCCCATAACCTTGGCCTGCCGATGAGTAGAAGAAGCTATTTCGCTTATGGAAAGCGATGAGGTATTAGTCATCAAAACGGTATGCTGAGGACATATATTGTCTAATTCTGCAAATAGCTGCCTTTTTACAGCCATATTTTCTACAACAGCCTCTATGACCAAATCAACATCACCCGCCACAGTCAAATCTGTGGTGCCAGTAATGCGCCCCAATATTTCATCTTTGTCATTAGACGACAATAGTTGCTGCTCTTCCCATCGTTCTAGACCGCACTTTATAGATTTCAGACCATCTTTTACCAGGCTGTTCTGCAAATCACGTAATACTACCGTATATCCTGCCCGTGCTGCTTCCTGGGCTATGCCTGCCCCCATTACACCCGCACCCAGCACCGATATCTTCTTCAAATCTATTCCCCTCTCATTATATAAATAAACCCCCGTATTTTAATGGCTAAGTTATCCTATCTGATGTTTGTTCAATTTTTTATAAAGGAGTGATCTGTGAATATTCAATAACCTGGCGGCTTCATTACGGTTACCGTTGCACCGCTCCAGAGCCTCTAATATGGCTTTTTTCTCCGCCGTAGCAACTATATCAGACAAACTTGCATTGTCTATTGCCACCTTGGTAACATTGTCAAATTTCGATTTTTTTGATGGGCGATTGAAGTATGGCAAATGCTGTTCTTCAATAAACCCTTTATCATCTTCCACAAAGTTCATAGCCCGCTCCAAAATATTCTCCAGTTCACGGACATTGCCTGGAAAGTTGTAGTTGGAGAGCAAATCACGAGCTTCCTGGGTTATGCCGAAAACACTCACTCCCAGGCGATCAGAAATCTTTTCTATCAAGTAATCAGTCAGGTAGTGTATATCCTCTTTTCGTTCCCTTAACGGGGTAGTCTCGATATTCACCACATTAAGACGGTAAAATAGATCTTCCCGGAATTTCCCCTGGCGGACCAGTTCTTCAAGATCACTGTTGGTAGCAGCTATTACCCTGACATCAACCTTGATGGTGCGGACCCCGCCCAAACGTTCAAACTCAAACTCCTGCAAGACTCGTAAGAGTTTAGCCTGGATACTAAACTGAAGATCGCCTATTTCATCAAGAAAAATAGAACCTCCGTCAGCCAACTCAAACTTGCCAGGCTTACCGCCCTTCTCAGCACCCGTAAATGCTCCTTCATTGTAGCCAAACAACTCTGATTCCATAAGGGCTTCCGGTATAGCTGCACAGTTCACTTTTATAAAAGGCTCATTGCAGCGGGGACTGGCATGATGTATAGCATGAGCCAGGAGTTCCTTGCCGGTACCGGACTCACCCTGTATCAGTACGGTAGATGAGGTCTTAGCTGCCTGTGCAGCGACATTCCTCAGCTTTTTCATGCTTGGTGACATACCGATTATCTCATTAAAGGTGTATTTACTCTCTCGGATGTTTTCCAGTTCCATCCGATAGTATTCGATCCTCTTCTGGGCTATACCCAGTTGCCGTGAGTATTCATTGGCTTTCCGCGCATCTGATAATAGGTCGCGCCCTAGAATCTCCATCATCGGTATGGTGTCTATTATATGCTTGTCCAGAATCGTTTCGACCGTATTACCAAGGACCTGATGCGCGGTACTGCTGATGGATCTTATATAGCCTTTTTCATCAATACCGAACATTGCGTTGCCACGATTATCAAAATTGTAAGCACCATATATCTTATAGCATTCGCGGGCAAGTGCGGTTAAAAGATCGCTGGCTAGTACCAGACCTATCAAGCAGCCCTTTTCATCGATAACCGGATAGTGATGGTAACCGGTGTCCACAAATAATTTAATGGTTTCAGACAAATCTTGATCGTCAGTTATAGTAAGTATCTTGGTCTGCATCAGATCACCAACCGGTGTATCCGGGCTGCAATTTTTCAATAAAGCCTTGATCAAATGCGGCCGCGTGAAGAGCCCCTGCACCATACCATCTTGATCAACAACGGGGGCACCATACAAACGGCGTTTCTCGATCAAATGACATACCTTGGCCAGACTGTCGCCGATTCGGAACGAACAAATATCTCTTCGCATTATTTCACTAACCAGCATTATTCTGCCTCCGTAGTCTACTTATCCCCGAAACTTATTCCGATCGAACGGGCAACTCTTACTTCGTTACCTTCCGGATTGACCCGGCGCAGTTCCTTAATAGCTTCTTCAAGAGGAACAGTGATTATATCATTACCGCGCAGGCTGACCATAGTGGCATATTTACCTTCCATTAAAGCCTCCACTGCTGCCACGCCATAACGGGTTCCTAATATCCGGTCATAGGGGATTGGAGAGCCTCCCCGCTGGAGATGACCTAATACGGTGACCCTGATTTCAATATCAATTAAAAACTTGGCTATATCCTCAGCTACTTTCTGACCAATTCCTCCAAGCCTAATAGGATCATGACTGGTAGGGACTAGATTCTGAACCACCATCTCACCATCCGCGGGAGCTGCGCCTTCCGCCACCACGATTATACTGAACTTCTTCCCCTGTCGGTAACGTTGCGTTATCTTGGCTATTATTGCTTCGATGTTATACGGTATTTCAGGTATCAAAATGACATCGGCGCTGCCTGATAATCCTGCATGCAAAGCTATCCATCCAGCATAACGCCCCATTACTTCGAGTACCATTACGCGATGATGAGATTCCGCAGTGGTATGGAGCTTGTCCAAGGCATCGGAAGCAGTATTCACCGCAGTGTTAAACCCAAATGTCACATCAGTCGCAGCTAAATCATTATCAATCGTTTTTGGAACGCCAACGATGCGCACACCCTTATGGGAAAATTGATTGGATATATTGAGGCTTCCGTCTCCGCCAATCACTATCAGCCCGTCAAGCCCGAGATTTTTCATATTGTTTATAGCGCGGTCCGATTGATCAGTCGACTGTATCTTACCTTGACTCTCAGTCAGGTAGTTAAAGGGATTGTCACGATTAGTAGTCCCCAATATGGTTCCGCCCAGATGACTGATCCCCGAAACATTACGAAGGTCAAGTTGCTTGTAGTTATTTTCTACTAGACCCTTAAACCCATCAACAAAACCGATTACATCCAGTCCATATTCAATAATAGCGGTTTTGGCCACTGCACGTATGACAGAATTGAGGCCGGGACAGTCTCCACCGCCGGTTAAAACTCCTATTTGGTTTATTTCGCGCATTATTCCCTCCAGTGGCAGATAGTATTATCGTTTATTATTCGCCAGTAGCTAAATCATTAACAAACCTGACTGCAAATACCTTATACAATTGTACAACATTTCGGCATCAGTTGATTCATTTTCTTAATAACCCGCGAGATATACACTGTATTCAAGAGGCCTTTTAAAGCTATTGCGGATAATCGTTTTTGAATATTCTGTTTCAGTTGTCTTGCGCGGTTTGGAGTTCACCTCTATCAACCAGGGATGCCCCTGTTTATCTATCCCGATATCAAGGCCTAGTTCCCCAAAGGTTTCATTGGTCAATTTCTCCAGTGTTAGTGCTATAGTCTGACAAAGCACCTTTACTTCACGATTTTTCTCTTCAATTATTTCCTTCCTGGAATACAGGTATTTAAATATTTTCTTGCTGGGCTCCGCGCGCCCACCGCTAGAGAGATTGGATACACTGCTGCCAGGAGCTGCAACCCTTACGAATTTTTTGCTTATCTGCCACTCGCCCCGTCCGTCTTTTTGATATATGATCCTTATGTCGAAAGGAGATCCCCGAAATGTTGCAAGATCCAATCCTTGCTGGACAATATATTGTTTGTCTTTACGGATTTTTTTGGTCTTTTTCATAAAATCCTCAGCATTTTCGGCATGGGTGCGCAGCCTTCCCCGTCCACGATTTACTACATAGTTGATATCGCCCTTTTCATTGCTTTTCAGCTTTATGATGCCGTAACCCAAGCTTCCATTGCCGGGTTTGATAAAGAGTACCTTATATTTTCGCAGCATTTCCTCCAGGTTTTCAGTGTTAAGCAACCTGGTTTCCGGCAAGTATTGATGGAGTCTGGGGTTATTGATGAGAATTTGATGAACTTTCCATTTATTTAAGAAATGCGGATTGAAGTATTTTAAATAGGGTTGGTTCATAAGACGATTCTTTGTAGACCTGATAGAATCTTTGCCCTCACTTATCCTGCTGGATACTCTATCATAAACTACATCGGGCAAGGGATATATATCAGAGATCCACACTCCACGATCGGCAGAGATCTGCTTGTATACATAACCCCGGGTGGTATTATTGGACCAGTTGATGCTACCAGGAGTAAAAATGAACACCTGCCCCGGGACCATTTTACCCATATTGCTCAGATAAATAATGTCTGCCTGAACTCCGGTAGGATCAAATTCTTCTTTATTAGGCAAGAATGTAGATAATACACCTATGGTAGGACCCAGATGGATGTGCCCGGCTTCCCTGTCATAGCGCAATTTCATAGATTTCGGATGCTTAATATATAAGGCCTCGGCCAGTTTCGACGATATCGAATAGGTGTTACCGCTCTCATTACTAAGAACCAGTTCGGCAGTAAGGATTATCTGACCAGCCCTAACCTGAATATACGGGTTTATCGGTATCCCTAGATTTTGGGCTAAGTTTTGCGAAATAATTATCTTCCCGGTGGATTGCATTAAACAGCAGCACCCCTATCCTTTATTTTTTCTTTGTAGCGGATGATGTGATATTTTTTGTATTATCATATGAAAAGGGTGTTCTCTTTGCTAATATGATTAGGAAAACAGTGAACACCTGGTACACTTCTTCCCTGAAGGACTAAATTATGATATTAATGAGTGCGTGCCTGGCAGGTGTCAATTGTAAATATAATGGTGAGAGCAACCTGCACCCAGCTCTTAAAGATTTGGCCGAGCAGGGTGATGTATTATTGGTATGTCCGGAGGAACTCGGAGGATTAGAAGTTCCCCGGAGCCCCAGCGAGATAATGCAAGGAACTGGAGAAGATGTTTTGTGCGGGACGGCTGCGGTGATAAATCGTGAAGGCAAGGACATAACCTCTAACTTTGTAAAAGGGGCCCAAACAGCATTAGATTTGGCTAAGGACCAAAAAATCGATCTTGCTATTCTGCGGCGCAGAAGTCCTTCCTGTGGATGCGGTTTTATCTATGACGGTACATTCACTTCCACTCTGCGCAGCGGTGATGGGGTTTTTGTTGCTCTATTAAAGAGAAACGGGATTAATGTACTAAGTGATGAAGATTATTTGAGGGAGTTAAAATAAATGAAAGCTTTATGTCTATTCTCAGGCGGACTGGATTCACAACTTGCCGTATGCTTGATAAAACAACAGGGAATCGAAGTGGTTGGTGTTAATTTTAAGACCCCTTTTTTCGGTGCCAATGACAAGACGATAAAGGCAGCCAGTGACCTTGGTATAGAATTATTGACACCCGATATCAGTGATATTTATATTCCAAAGGTACTGAAAAATCCGGTTTATGGTTATGGCAAGAACTTCAATCCCTGCATTGATTGTCATGGCTTTATGCTGAAACAGGCGGGCGAAATGATGAATGAGCATGAAGCCTCTTTTCTTATAACCGGCGAGGTGGTTGGGCAAAGACCGATGAGCCAGAACAAGTCAGCTATGAATGCAGTAGATAAACTCTCAGGCATGCGGGGCTTCATTGTACGGCCATTGACGGCAAAACTGTTGGAACCAAGCGAGCCAGAAAAGAATGGTTGGATCGATCGGGATAAACTTCTCGATATAAATGGTCGGAGCAGGACTCGTCAGATGGAATTGGCCGAACAATTTGGCATCAATGATTATCCTTCACCAGCAGGGGGCTGTTTGCTAACGGATGCTGGATATGCCAAACGCCTGTCCAGATATTTCGACTTTATCGCGGATCCTGATCCTGCTGAACTGGCAATCTTGAAGCTGGGCCGCCATTTTTATTTGAATACTGGAGTCCTCTTGATTGTCGGCAGAAATCAGAGCGAGAACAATTTGATAAATAACAGCACAATGCCAGGAGATCGTCTGCTTAAGGTGCTCGACCGGCCAGGTCCGCTGGCAATGCTTCGTTCGTCTGATACAGTCAGCCAGGAGGATATTGAGACAGCGGCTTCAATCGTAGCAAGGTATAGCGACGCACGTGACGTGGATATGGCCACAGTAAAATTAATAAATCCGGACTCCGGTGATGAACAGATGTTAACGGTAGTACCGATGCCTGTAGATTCTATTCCCTCTGAGAAACAGCTTTAATCAAAAAGTGACAGATCGATCTGTTTAAACATTTCCTTATAACCGCTAGTATCGGGGTGAGCACCATCAGCCAGCAATAGATCCGTCCTTAGCTGTCCATATTGGTCATAGAAAGCAGCAGGAAAATCGATTAGCGACAGACCGATTTCCTGAGCATAGTTCTTCATCCATTGTCTTATGCGCGTAATAAGTTTCTCCCAGTATTCATTGTCTACTGCCGTTGGTAGGCCTAGAATCACCTTGATCCCTGCAGCAAGCGCCTTGTCTACCATCTCATGCAGATTCCATACTATACGGTCGAATGATTCTCCTAATACTACATCGTTTATCCCGCCCATTATTACTAAATGAGTTGGATCATTCTTCAATACGGCACGGTCGAAACGCTGCAGCATATCTCCGGTGGTATTGCCATTTATTCCTTTATTAATGACCTCACATCCCAGAGCATCACCCAACATTTGTACCCAGGACACCGTCGGCCCCCAGGGAAAACCATAGGTTATGCTATCCCCCAGGCAGACAATCCGTAAACTCTTTTTATTATCATCAGGCATGATATTTTCCTCTCCGGACCCAATAAAAACTAACAGGCTATAAAGCTGTCTTTTTCCACTTCCTCGACCAACCCAACCTGTTTAAGGCGCTCCAGATGTTTAATAAGCATCAGTTTTTCCCAAAAGATCACCCACATGGTTGGGTATATCTTATAGATCAGGCGACGACCTGCCATATCATGAATAGTCTCAGGTTTTTTCTGTTGCTTCAGAAAATTGTATATATTATCATCACGTTTCAATATCCTGTCACGGTACTCCTTCAAACAAGGCATGGGGTCAATGACCAGCTTGGTTATATGAGATGATAGTACGCTTTTGGGCTTTAATTCGATAACCTTATTGATTGAATCAATCATTTGACCTGGATCGGCATATAACTCACTGTACCATGGCCCCGCTTTGGTCAGGCAAATGTCTCCGGAAAAGAGAAACTCCTGATCGGGAAACCAGAAAACACAATGGCCTGCTGAGTGGCCAGGCGTATGTACTACCTGTAAACGGGTGGCGCCAAGATCAATGATCTCGCCATCCTCAAAGGTACCATTCACCTTTATCATTTTCTCGAAGCTATCTGGAGCGAGATTCATTTCGGTAACATTTGCATAAACATTGTCCGGCATCAGTTCATTCCACTGATCTATCGAGTTGTAATGCAGAAAATTCGGAAAATTATCCAGCGCTAAAGCATCAAGCGGGTGGATCGAAGTTACAGCCTTTTTGAACCTATCGTTTCCACGAATATGGTCAATGTGATGATGCGTATAGAGGATCCGATCAATACTGTCAGCATCAATTTCTGACCATGAGTTGTCACTGGCGCCGGTCTCGATTAAGGTCTTAACATCGTCGTCGATATAGAGACAATTGCAATAGGTAAACCCAGCCTCACTTACCACTTGAGCAAGCCGGCCATCAAGTCTTTTCAGCATCAAAAACTCCTCCCCTTAACCCCCTAGCTGCAAAACAGTCTCCGCAGCCTTCTTTCTATAGATTATTTCTATTTGGCTTTGTCCTCTAGTCGCCGGATAACATCATTGAGCTTGGTGATATTTTCACCATAACCAGCCCAATCGCCCTGTTTGAGCAATTGATTGGCCTTATCATAATATTGACGTGCCAATTTAACCAGTTCATCAATATTCTCAGTACCGGTATCAGCTCGCTCTGGGGCTTTAACGTCCGGTTGAAGCGCAGTTTCCTGATTGCTTTCTCCAAACAATCTCTTTAAGGCGCGGTCAAGTGACGGCTCCATCACCACTTTGTCGCCAAACCCAGCTATTATGCGCTTCAATTCAGGCAAACGGCTGTTTTCTGCCTGCAAATATATCGGTTCGATATAGAGTATGGAATTATCCATGGGAATTACCAGCAGATTGCCGCGGTAAACATTGGATCCTCCCTGGTCCCATAGACTAAACTGCTGCGATATCTCGGTATCCTGATCAATCCTGGACTCGATTTGTTCAGGCCCATAGATAGTCTCCTGTTTGGGGAAGTCATAAACCAGAAGTTTTCCGTAGTTGTCGCCATCCATACGCGCACACATCCAGGCTATCATGTTTGGACGTCCCTTGGGGGTGTAAGGCAGCATTAATACATATTCCGGCTGTTCCGACTCTGGAAGACGCATAATCATATAATACGGAGACATGGTCTGAGCCTCGCCGCCTATCTTTTCCACTGGCACCAACCAGGGATCTTCCTTGTTGTAAAATACTGATGGATCAGTCATATGAAAGGTCTTAAATATCTCAGCCTGCACACTGAAAATGTCCTCAGGATAACGCAAATGTGCGCTTAATCCGTCAGGCAGCTCAGTTAGGGGTCGGAATAATCCCGGGAATATTTTGCTGTAAGTTTTTATGATTGGATCGCTATTATCAGCTAAATAGAATAAAATTTCTCCTGTATAGGCATCACAGGAAACCTTGACCGAGTTCCTAATGTAGTTGTTGCCGTTATCTGCGTAAGGCTGCGAGTAGGGATATTTATCGGTAACCGTATAGGCATCCATCATCCAGTACAAACGGCCATCTTTGCCAATAACGATATAGGGGTCACTATCAAAGGTAAGATATGGGGCAATCTTTTGCGCACGGTCTACAATATTCCTGTACATCAAAACCTGGCTGCTGTTATTGATATCTGACGATAGCAGCATCTTGTAATCCTTAAGTACCCAGGCCAATAATAAACGGCGCCCGAAAGACTGAATCTTCAATCCTTGTTTACCTTCATATGTTGAATATACGTTTTTGTCTCCCATGGGATAATCAAATTCCTTCTGGGCTGTATTTACCATGACATAGGAACTGTCACTCTCGCCAAAATAAATCTCTGGCCTTTTTATTATCAGGTCAGTCGATGATCGCGGAGGGACATCTTTGATGAAGTAGTCGGGAAAGCCTTCTTCGCCAATAGCATTTACCGGGCTTACAACCACTCCATAGCCATGGGTATAAAAGAGTCGCTGGTTTACCCAGGTCTTGGCTGTCGTGGGCAGCTGATCCTGATCCAATTCACGGGCTGACAGCATGACCTGACGATAACTGTTGCTGATCTGATAACGATCAATATCCACGTCATTAAACACATAATAGGGGCGCAATTGCTGCAAGTTGCGGTAGGTCGTGCGCAATGGGTCCCAATCCCACAAGCGTATATTCTGTATAATACTGCGGTTGCTTTCACTTCCTATGTTGAGATTATAAGATATATTGAAGTGATTGTTATCTACCCGGTCAAGGTTGTAGGCCATGCGGGTATATTTGATGGCATTCTCGATATAGGGCTTCTCTTTATTGAACTGGTTTGGCTGCACTACTAGCTTTTGCAGGATAGCTGGATACAATCCATTCAGAAGGATAGCCAATACCAGCCAGGCTCCCAGACTAACTGCTATCCAGTTAAGCCTTTTGATAAACAGATTGGCTATAATCACCAGGGCAACCAGTAGAGATACTATCATCAAAACCTTATAGGCCATCAGACGTCCATATATATCAGTATAGGCAGCCCCATAAAAGAGCCCCGAAGGAGAAAAGAGGATATCATATGTGGCGAGTTTATACCCCCAAGCCTTCAGGGCCAGGACGCCAACCAGCAATAGGGCCAAATGCCCCTTAGCAAAGTTAAACTCCTTCCACTCACCGAAAATAATATCTACTGAGGCATTGACCATATACACGGCAGCCGTTGCGATAAGGGTAAGGACTAGAAGGGACATTATTATACCGTATATATAGTGATAGAAGGACAGGTTGAAGAAGTAAAAAGCCAGATCCTTATGGAATATGGGGTCGGTGGTGCCCATTGCTACGCGGTTAATGAACTGTTGGACGATAATCCAATTTTGGGAGGAAGCCGAACTGAGCATAAGAGCAGCCAGCAAACTAACGGCAAGAAAAACCCAGGTAGCAGTGCGTCCCTGCAGGATATCCCTCCACTGTATTGATTCTGACTCCAGGTAGATTATTTCTCTGCCCTCATCGGTCTCAGGTGGACGATCTTCTTCACGCCGATGGCGTCTGGTCAGGGCCAGATTGAAATATAAAAACAGAAAGGTCGCCACAAATATAATAAGATAAAGGCCCACTTTATTGAGGAGTATTGTATTGAATACCCTTCCATAACTTAGAGAATCGAACCATAACCAATCCGCGTATAGCCCAGCCACAATTGAAGCTAGACCTAGCGCAACCAGCACCAAGACCAGCTTCATTGTTCTGGAAAGACTCCCTCTTGCTTCTGCCATAACCAAACCCCCAATTAGATATTTTTTCTCATTCCATTTCCTTACTCATATACTATCCGCAAAAGCGTATCTTTACGCAATTCACTGCAGTTCTTCGTTCCAGGGACATACCCCTGAGTAGAGAGAAAATATTTGGCACATGTTATACCCTTCATTATAGAATATCTCGGCCAGTTCTTCATGCTCCCAAGGTTTATTATTCCCTCGGCGTAGTTTACCACCATGAAAGCCCGGCATAACATACTCCAATAATATAAATAAATACCGTCCTCTTTCGAAAGTCTGATATTATTACTAAGTTTTTCTTCAATTTCCCGCTACCTGTCCATTATATATCTCCCATTAAAATATTGAATTGATTGGAAATATTATATCAGATTAGCAGGTTATTTTTGTATTTTATAAGCTGATTCGATCATTTAGCATCTTTATCAACAAATGTTGCCTCGACAAACAGTTGCTGAGAAATGACAAAACGCCCCAACGGGGCGTCTCCTGCTGATGCTTTATTCTTCTATGGCCAGTTTGATTAATGTTTCCACCAGATCTTCATAAGAGATTCCAACCGCTCTAGCAGCATCAGGAACCAAACTCATACCAGTCATACCGGGAATAGTATTGACCTCTAGAATATATGGATTTCCGTTTTTGTCTACAATGAAATCGATCCTGGCGGTTCCCCTACACCCCAAAGCCTGATAGCAGCCAGCAGCAATGTTCTCGACTTTTTTATTCACCTCGGGGCTGATACGGGCGGGTATAATGTGTTCACACATACCTGGCGTATACTTGGACTCGTAGTCATAAAAATCATTTTTAGATACTATTTCGATAACCGGAAGAACTTTGGGGTTCTCATTACCAAGGACCGCAACTGTCAGAAGATCACCATCAATAAATCTTTCAACCAGGACCTGCGGGCACAGATCAAAGGCTTGATTGATAGCGTCCAGCAAGGCACCTTGTTCTGTTACAATATATGTTCCAATGCTGGATCCCTGCGTAGCAGCCTTGACAACGATAGGCAGACCGTATTGATGCAACAGATCATCGATTATCTCCGGACTGTCTTGGCAGCTGCTGCGGCTCAATACTGTAAAATCAGCTGTGGGATACCCTTCATATATCAACAACTTTTTGGTTATTATCTTATCCATGCATATAGCGCTGGTGGCTACCCCGGAACCGGTGTAGGGGATTCCCATTATGTCCAGCAGACCCTGAACAGTACCATCTTCACCATAGCGTCCATGCAGGGCAATAAACACTACATCTGGAGCTATTTCGCCTATCTGACCTAGATTATCTCTGGCCAAATCCAGGGTTACCGCTTGGTATCCCTTTTTCAGCAGCGCCTCATATACACCCTGACCGCTTTTTAGGGATACTTCCCTTTCTTCGGACATTCCGCCCATAAGCACAAGTACCTTTTTCACCAAAATCACCGCCGATTCATAAAACTATTTAATAATTCTTTCTAAAACTATTCCTGATGTCCCGGATATATGCTCTACCAGTCATAACACATAAAATAATACTCTTCTTGCCTCGCCGGTTCAAGTTCAGAGTGCTGTATGTGAATATGCAGATAGCTGGCAATACTTTCACTTTAACTTCATAAGGATTTCTCCATTAGTTCAAAAATCCCACTGCAGTTTTCAAAAACCCTTGAACGAGCACGTAATCTATGCTAATATTACTTTTGCTGAAAGGCAATCGCAGGGGAGTAGCTCAATTGGCAGAGCATCGGTCTCCAAAACCGAGGGCTGGGGGTTCGAGACCTCTCTCCCCTGCCATTAGAAATCAATTAATGCCGGGGTTCGTGATACCACGGCATTATTTTTTATTAGCGTGCAATATGATTTAGTGGACAGATTGGGACAGTTATTTATCAACGTGGTCTAATATCCAAGCTGTAATTGCATTCAAGACCTCTTCTCGCTCCGGCATAGTCTCATTCATGGTTTCGTGAAAAAGACCTGGAAAGGATTTATATATTTTATCCTTCGAACTGGCAGCTATGAATACCCGGTCACTGCCTGCAATATCCACGATCTTATCTCCTCCCCCATGAACTACCAACAAAGGCATGTTAAGTTGGGCCGCCCGGCTTAAGACCTGCTGGCTGTTATTTAGCATCTCCGTATACCATCTTGCGGAAATTTTATTATGCACCAGCGGGTCATCCACATAGGCTTTTATCACCTGCGGATCATGGGAGAGATCGTCAACTGATAACCCGTTGGGGAAAGTGGTAGCCGGCGCCACCCTGGATAAAAACCGAGCCAATTTATCCTGCCATCCAGGAACTGCCATACTCGGAATCAAGCCAGCAGCCGAAAGTATCAAGGCGTTAATATAAGCCGGATACTCCAGAGCATAGCGTGCAGCTATAGCTCCTCCCATACTATGACCCAGCAGGATCAAAGGGACTCCGGGATTCTGATCATGAGCCATTCCTACCAGCAATTTCAGATCATCGACATATTCCATAAAGCTGGTGATATGACCGCGCGCGCCCTGAGAACGCCCATGCCCCCGGTGGTCCTGGGTATAAAAGGAAACATTATCTCCCTGCATATGGTTTATCAGGTTTGCATACCTTGCACCGTGTTCACCGAGTCCATGGACTAATACCACTACGACCTTGGGTTCGGCAACCTTCCATGCATGCCAGTAGAGCAATATACCGCCCTGTCCAGAATAATTGCCGCTACTTTCACTGTAGTTCCCCATATGCTTTCCTCCCTTATTACTAATATATCTACATATTTCTATAAATCAAATACTATTCCTCTCCCAACAAAGCACAGCTTGAGCAATAACCTTGATAATCCATTTCTAATTATTAAAAGCGTTAAAGGAAATTACTAATCGCTTGCGGAATTGATTCAGAAATATATAAACTCTTATGAGTATTATACTCTGGAACCGGGAGGAAGCATTGATGTTCAGAAAATATATAATGGCGATTGATCAGGGTACTACCGGTACTACAGTTCTCATCATTGATCACGTCGGCAGCGTTGTATCCCGGGCTTACCGTGAGTTTTCCCAGATCTATCCTCAGCCTGGCTGGGTAGAACACGACCCAGAGGAAATCTGGGAGACTACCTATCAGGTGGCCAGACAAGCCTTGCAGTTAGGGGGCCTACGTGCACAGAATATAAATGGTATAGGTATCACCAACCAAAGAGAAACAACCATCGTATGGGAAAAGTCCACCGGCCGCCCGATCACTAACGCTATTGTGTGGCAATGCCGGAGGACAGCACCGATCTGTGAGCAAATGAAAGCTGCCAACATGGATGATGCTATCAGGAGCAAGACCGGCCTGGTCATTGATGCGTACTTTTCAGCTACCAAGCTAGCCTGGATCCTGGACTCTATGCCACAAGCACGCCAAATGGCGGAAAACGGTGATCTGCTGTTTGGCACCGTGGATTCATACTTAGTGTGGAAAATGACCGGAGGACAGATTCACATCACCGACTATTCCAACGCATCCCGTACTATGCTCTATAATATTAATACACTTGAATGGGATCAGGAACTGCTTGATTACTTTGCTATCCCACGAAATATGCTGCCGCAGGTAGTCAGTTCAAGTGCTGTATATGGCGAGACATTTTCTGGGTTATTTGATTCACCGGTACTGGTGGCCGGTGTGGCCGGTGATCAACAGGCTGCACTTTTTGGTCAGACCTGTTTCCAACCCGGTTGTGCTAAGAACACTTATGGGACCGGGTGCTTTCTACTTATGAACACCGGTGGCCAACTAATCGCTTCTCCTCATGGATTGCTGACCACCATAGCCTGGGGTATAGATAACCGGATAGACTATGCCTTGGAAGGAAGTATATTCATAGCGGGGGCTGCGATTCAATGGCTGCGTGATGAAATGAAGATCATATCATCGGCGGCCGAATCCGAAATCCTGGCCATCTCTATACCCGATAATGGCGGTGTTTATCTGGTTCCCGCTTTTGTTGGCTTGGGAGCGCCTCACTGGGATATGTATGCCCGTGGAACAGTAGTAGGTCTTACCCGTGGTGCGGGACGGGCACATTTGACCAGAGCTGCACTGGAGTCGCTTGCCTATCAGACCTACGATATTTTAGAAGTGATGGCCCGTGATGCTGATATTAAGCTGGAATCTCTGAAAGTCGATGGCGGAGTGGCAGCAAACAACTTCCTTATGCAATTTCAGGCTGATATGCTGGGAGTAGCGGTAGAACGCCCCCAGGTTACTGAAACCACAGCAATGGGAGCCGCCTTTTTAGCTGGCCTGGCCACGGGGTACTGGAAAGATCTCGATGAATTGAAGGCCATCCGTCAGGTAGACAAATCATTTGTTCCCCGGATGGCAGAGGAACCTCGCCGCAAATTGCTGGAGGGATGGCAGCGGGCCATGTTTTGCGCCCGGAGTTTCCCTGTAGAAGATTGATAGGAATTATATAGCTTTCTCAAATATAAACTGACCCATGCTAATATAGAATCTTCGTGAGAACCGCCAATGACACGCTCTCTGAGGAAACTATGTCCCTAATTTTGAGGTTTATATTTTGTTTTATAGCCTGGAGTTCGTCATTATTGGTCGTTTCGGTGTAATAGGTGATAAGGATATCCAGACTGTTGCCATTGAAGGAATCAAAAGAAACCGTAGAATTATCCGCTTGCAGCCCGGGATAAGCCATCAGCATTTGTCGTATCTTTTCAATAACGACCTGCACCTTGGCCCCGTTTGTATCGGATGCCAGCCCAATATAGAATGAGACTTTTCTGCGATCCATTCTAGAAAGATTAGTTATGGCCTCATTGCCCAACAGCGAATTCGGAACAGTTACCAAAGATTGATCTCCCGCCCTGATTCGGGTGCTTCTGAAGGAGATGTCCTCGACAATCCCCTGAACTTTACCTGTTGTAATGCGTTCACCGACAGTAAATGGCTTTTCCATCAGGATTACCACCCCAGCAAATATATTGGCCAACATATCCTTAGCGGCTAGTGCAAAGGCGAATCCGCCGAGGCCCAAACCGGCAACGAACCCATTCACATTGAATCCCCATTCATTAGCGACTAGTACAATGGCTAGTGCTATTATAATAAAGCGCAGGATTTTGGAAAGCAACGGTATCAGAATAGGGTCCAGACTCATTCTGTTTTTCAGGTCCTCCGCGATAATAAAATCAATATCACAGAATCGATATAACCCCCAGCATACTATGATAATTAGTGATGATCGGAATATCGTCAGAAAAGCTAAATCAGCCTGTGCAGAAAATGGAAGGTAGCGCAGCGTGAGATAGATCCCCAGAATTATTACAAAAGCTTGTACCGGCTTGTGGAAGGCGTTTAACAGGTTATCCATACTCTGGTTATTCGTCTTTTTCAGGGATCTGGAGACCCAATTATAAACGAAGCCATTAATTATTTCTTCCAGCGTTATAAACCCTATGATGATTGCTAATGCCACAATAGCTTCTTTTGTAATAGTTGAGGCACTGCTTGATCCCAGGAGATTTTTCAAACTTTCCATATCAACAACATCCTCTTTTCGAAATGCGACACTGAATAATACATTGATGGTATGAAAGCTGATCCGTTGGTTCATAATCATAGCAGTAAATCGTGGAGGTCGATCAGTGCGCTATATAAAACTTTTGTTTACTCTGGCAGGTCTGTCCGGGTGTATATTGTTCTTTTCAACTTATGGATATTTTGCCACCTGTGTTTGGCAAGTAGAAAATGCAACAAACGGCAAAAAATAAATGCAGCACCCGGGATGGAATTACTGTTTAATCTTGGAATGCTCCAGGCGGTAGCTCTTGCCGCTGAATATCAGTAAATGA
>Ga0123335_1003170_pt1 | contig 23368 bp, 12 predicted proteins | sample BiotimSIPDNA_2_FD_89707 | JGI IMG/M metagenome (GOLD analysis project Ga0123335, IMG submission 89707) | Anaerobic biogas reactor microbial communites from Washington, USA - Biogas_R2 time_0 SIP DNA | ecosystem: Engineered > Bioreactor > Anaerobic > Unclassified | place: Washington, USA...
GTCCTGTAGTCCATGCCACGATGCCTGTCGATCAGCTCCGGGATCTTGCCTCCGATAAATTCTTCCGCCGCCTTGACTGGTCGTTCAGCGAAGTTAATTGCCGTATGGTCACGTACTTCGCACCCGATATGAACCAGGTCGTAGATTGGGAAGCGATTCCACGTAATTGCTATGCTTTCCCCAATGTTTCGCGCCAGCTTCAGCATGTCAGGATGTGAAGCATCCGGGAACCGATGGTATTCCTCGTTTCGAATATTTCCTTTTCGATCCAGGATCCTGTAGTCTTTGTTCTTGCTGTCGGCGACAAATCGCGCACCTCTCGCGGCGATGCAGACATTGACGCCCTCTCGCGTGCGTTCATTCATATGAGCCACCCAGGGTGTCAGGTCGCGGATCGTTGCCATATCAACGGGCTTGCCTGCCCTGTTAATGCCGCTAAAATCGAAGTAGCCCCGGATATCGTGGGTAAATCCGATGTCCTTGAGCCTGGCAATATCCCCTTCCCCCCACATGAGCACAGGCATAAAGGGCAATTGCCGATTGACCAAGGCGACCGAAAATCGCTCTTCCCTACGCTGAAGCTTGCCGTCGCATACAAAATCCACCTCTAATTCAACGGGATATTCCCCCGCCTTGAGTGTCGTGTCAACAGGGATCGCAAAAATATGCTTTTCGTCCAGCTTGAGCGACACTTGGTCAAGCTGGAACGACTTGCCTTGGAACGTTGCCTTGCCCGACAGCTTGTCAACATCGGAAATTGTATCGTTGCTTAACTCAATGCCCAACTCGGCATCGCTTTCCAGTCGGTAGAATGCCGTCCGAGAAAGACCGGTTCCGACTTTTAGTTCCCCGCTGTATTTCTTTGGAATCCCACGGAGCAGCCTGATATCATCAACGGTGCCCGCAAAGGAATAGTAGGTGCTGCAGGCTCGTTCAGCCAATGCCAGCGAAAAGTTCGCCTCCGCCACGTCACTCCGTTCGGGAAAACGCCAGTGGTAGATTTGCTTCCCGTCCAGAAAAATCTTGACCAATCCTTTGCCATCATAGGCGAACGCAGCCTTATACCAGGTGTCTGGTGAGAGCTTCACAGGCACGCTTCTAGCCCAGACAGAGTCCTTTCCAAAGCCTAGGGAAACAACGAATGTGCATCCTGCGAATGTAGGACTCAAATAGAAGCAGTATCCTTGATTGGCATTCCAACGGGGACTTTCGTAGAAATACGCCTTGTTGTCAATCAGGAACAATTGCTGGCAGTCCGCAAAATGCGGTGCGAGCTTGAAGGACATTTCGCAAGTGAAGGCTCCCTTTGGGGTAAGTTCAGGCGCTTTCTTAAGCACTAGCGCACCTTGTCGAACATCTTCGGCATCGCCTTTTTTCTTGCCCCTTCCTGCTATGCCATCGGGGAGGCATCGCGCTTCAGGCTGGATTGTTAACGAATGTCCATTTCCGGAGCTGTCTTCGGTTTCATGTCCCGGGGCAAATTCCCAATGTGCGATGACATTTTCCCCATTTTGTTCGAGAGCATGAAGGCTACCAGTTGCGGACAAAAGGCAGAGCGCCAATACGATGAAAGCGTGTTTTTTCATGGGAGCACCTCCTCATTCCAGAACATCAATGGCGATGCCGCGATGGATGCCTCCGGCGTAAAGGGCATCGTTGACCCGCACCGTCAGCTGGTTTTCCTCTCCCCACTTGATCTCGTCAGTGATATCAAGCGCAAATGGGACGTCATATCCCTTGATTCCCAAGGCATGTTCGCCGAGATAGGTTCCGTTCATCCATACCCAAGCCTCCTCGTCAACCCCCTTGAAACTAAGCTCCACAGCATTGAACTTGGCGGGGCGTTCCGGCGCACGGAACTTCAGCCGATACCAGCCGACGCCGTCATAGGGGCCGATAAAACTTTCCCATGCCTTTTCGATTTCACAAGCGATCCACTTGGAATCGTCAAACTCAACCTCGTACCACTTTTCCAGATGTCCCGTGTTGTCCTTGTCCTTGGCGATTTTCCATCCTGCTACCGGCAACGAATGGGATCCCGTCACGTTCACGTCGTGATCCCAGTCCTTGCGATCCCTCAAACGGATCTTGTTTCGCGAGAACGGCCAGGTCATCCTTGCGGCGATGTCCCGAATGCTTTGGTTCTTGTCGCGAGAGAGCAACCGCAGCAGTTCGAGGCGCTCGCCAGTTGGCGCACCGTCCACAGTCAAGAAATGAACAGCCGCTAGCCGCACATTTTCCGACTCATCGCGAATCGCCATTCCGAGATACTTGGTAAATTCATCCGACTGGAGCAAGTCAGCGAGCGCGACCAATGCATTGCGCCGTACCATCTCATCGCCATTGGAAAGTGCGTCCTTGATCACAGGCAGTGCCGGCTCGCCAAGGTCGCCAAGCAACCGCAATGCCGTGCGTCGCACAAATGGATTGTCGTCCTTGAGGGCGACACCCAGGCGTGGAATCGCCTTTGCCCCCTCGTCCCTTGCCAGTTCAATCAATGCGCTGCGCCGTTCCAACGGCGAATCATCGCAGTACCCCGAAGGCGTAGCTAGAAACAGCACAAACAACAATGCGACCGGCAGGACGATTCGACTCATCTGTTCTTCCTTAATATTGATTGTTCCAGTACAGATCCAAGGAGCCAACTTCCCTCATTTTTCCACAAGTTTTATCGACTTTATGACGACGTGGACGCCTCCCTGTTGATTGGGATCAAACCTAAGCTGAACGACTTTGCCGCGCCACAAGGGATGCCCCTCCAGAGGAATAATGTATTTGACCATATCAGCCGTTTGCTTGAGCTTAACCGTGCTGGTGCTTTGCCCCGTGATCGGAGACGCTGCCGTTGCCCAAAAAGCCGCGACGACCTGACTGTCGTCCGATGCCGCAGGCGAAACGGACATCTCGACTTCCAACGCCGAATAATCCTTCGCCTTGAGCGACAACGGAGCAGAAAGCAAGGCAGCGTCGCGAGTGATCGTATCAAATTCCAAGCCCGACTGAGTCAATGTCATGTTCTCCAGGTTCATCAGCCTCCTCCAACCAAAAAGCGCCTGCTCCTTCTCAAAATTCCACTCTGTGAGTTTCATCAGATGGAGATCCAATTCAAAGTCATACGGTCCGCGTCCTATATCGGTTGGCGACAGATCGCTCGAAGGTGTCGTCTCCTTGCAGAACACATCCCTGATTGCACGAACCATCTCGAAGCCCCATTCGCTGCATGGCTCGATGTAGCTGCCTTCAGTCCATTCGTTCCAAGGCCCGAGAACCGCGATTTTCTGGTTGTTTCGATCCATGTACTCCTTCAAGTCCTGGAGGTGCTTCTTGAAGAGCTGCGGTGTCCTGTCGTAGATGACGAACGTATTGAGATTGTGTCGCGGACGCGCATCCCAGCCCGTATCGCCAACGGGAATGAACTCGAGATCGTACCGTTTTGCGTCATCCTGCATCCGATTCCAAGCCGGTGGAGCTTTATCAACAACAGCCTGGTACGAGTAAAACTTCTGATTTTGCGATGTCAGGGACGCATTTGCCCACCAGTGGTATGATGTCAGTCCCTTGTAGCCCATCTTGACCAAAGTTTCGGTTGCGCCTGAATTGAGCGCATAGAAGTGGATCCCCGGCAAGCCTGCGTCCGCCGCCATGTTGTCCGCCAGCTTGAAGAGTTCCGATGCCGGCTCGATGCCGCCCAGGTCGCTGATGATATTTCTGGTGTTCCACATAAAGACGACGGGCTTCCCGTGCAGCGTCAGGTATTCCGGGGTTTTGAGGTAGTTGTCCAGCCAGAAGTTGACGACATTGATCCAGTCTTCCCTACTATGCGTCTTTGGCGCGTTGTGGTTTGCCCACATGATCGCCCACTTGAAAGCGGACTTGAACTTGGCTTGATAGAACCCTTTGAGCCAATGCATATTGCGCGCAATCCCAGCTTGCCAGTACCAATCAACCAGGAAGAAATTGACGCCGTGCTCCAAAGCCCATTTGATCTGCCAGTCGATGCATTCCGGATTGCCTTCGTCGTAGTACCCTAGTACCGGCTTGGTCTGCGGGGCAAAGAGCGCCATTTGCTGCCATTGGTAGTTCGTTCCGTAGCCAGGATAGTAGTAGCTTCCGATAAGGTAATCGGTCTTTGCAGGAACGGGTTCGGGAATGTAGTCGGATTTTACCACCGGCGGTACCGTCACCTGGAATGGCTTGGCGCTTCTCACAATCGTCTTCGCGTTGTTGATCGTAAGCGAGGCGCTCGGCTCGACCATTCCAGGCTCTTGCGTGATGATCTCGAACGGGATGGTCGCGACTTCGTTGCCCTCGATGACAACCGAAACCTCATCGGTTGCTTTTCCATCGACGGTGATGCTGCCTTGCTTCGGCGGCAATGTGAATTTCGCCTTGACTTCGGCAGGATTGGCGCTGAGGTTATGAAGTTTCAGGAGGACGCGATTGGGCTTGTTGATGCGATTGGGAAAGTTTTCGGCGCCAAAAAAGAGGACCGCAACGTCGTTCCCTTTCCAAGGTTCCTTGCTGAACTGGACGCTTGCCAGCTTGTAAGGCTTGCCATATTCTGTCGTGACTTGGATGCTGCATGCTTTGAGGTTTCCCTGCCAGAACGGCGTTCCTGCGAGTTGGACTGTGTAGGTATGTTCGCCATGGTCGAAAAGACTGGTGACGAGCGGAATGGTTTTACGACCGCTTCCATCGGTGAAGAATTGCATTTCGACCCACGCCTGCCCGGGTGTGTCGAGCGTAAAGATCATGTAATCGTACTCTTTGGTATTGAGGCTGAGAGCGGGTGAAAAAAGAACGCCTTTCTCTTCCAAAGACCACTCCTCATTCTTGTTGTCAACAAATGTCCAACTGTGTTTTTTGGACACGCTTGAGCTGGATGCGGGCACGACTTCCAGATAGTCAACCTCGAACTCCACATTGTTCGGGAAATCCAACCTGAAATGAATCAGTGGATTCTCTGACACGAGATATGGCTTGAAGGAGATCGTCTGCCAGGTGTCGGTGGAGTCGATGTAGAAATTGATGACTCGATTGCCTGTGAATCCTTTGTAGGGCGGGTTCGTATTGTCCGAATAATACAATTGCCCTTGTCCTGGCTTGGTTGTCTTGATTCTGAGCGTGATGCGGTCGTGGATGTCAGGGACATACTTGAAGAAGGGCGAGAAGATATGCGGGTCGTGGGCAATGACCTTCCCCTTGAGAATCCCGTTTTCTACCCTGAGATCCTCGATGGCTCCATTGGGTGTCCACCCCTGAAGACCATCTTCAAAATCCCATTTGGGCAGTTGCTGTTGCGAGTGAAGTTGCGATGCCGTAAGTAGCAACGCCGCAAGAATAGTTAGATGTTTCATATGCGTTCCTTGAGTTGAGTTGTGATGAAAAAGCCTCGAATCGACGAAGATTCCCGGGATTTCACCTCTTCCTCCGATCAATCAAATAATTTAGGAGACGTGCACAGATTGTCAACCAACCCTGCCCCCTTCCAGAAATCCAGCCAAAATAAGGCGTGTCACATGGTTTCTGAGTACAAAACTGTGAAAATTTGAGAATTGGTTTTCTGCTTAAAAGCTCCTGGACTCAACATCAATCCTTGAAAAATAGTATCGAGGAACTACTCTAAAACACTTTTGAAACAAGTTGGTTCACCTACAACCAAGACTATGGAGATGTCATAATGGATTTCAGATTTTCTTGTGTCTTTGTTGCCCTATTCGCCTGCATTTCACTTGCTGAACCACTCCCAAATTTGGCGGAGTATTCCGATAGGTTGCGTGAAGTCCGTTCCGCAAAGCCGATCGTGGAGAACTTTGATTATCGTCCAGAAGGTTGGGAGATGTCAGAGCACTTCAAATGGGTTGAAAAAGAAGGGATCAACGGAACCGGGGCGCTACTGGGAGAACGAACCCAACCCAAGACCAGCCCTTTCGCCAAGAAGCCTTTCCGGCTTTCAAAAGGAGTCGTCTACACGCTTTCGGTCACCTATCGGACACAAATGGAATACAACCCGCAACTTACGGTTGAGGAATGTTTTTGCGTGAGATACCAAAGAGGTGGAAAAGTTGTCAGCGGCTCCTTCACGGCGACCACAAACCCGCACTCCCGGGAAGACTGGTTCACAAAGAAACTTGAATTCTCAATACCCGAAGACTGCGACGAGGAAGTCATCGTCCACTTGCTCATCAGGACGGACAGGATTGGCAAGGTTTGGTACGAAAACGTGACCATCGAACCCTCCGCACTCTCCGCCTCCATCGCCTATCCTATGTACCCGAAGATGATGACCTGGGCGAAAGACGGGAATTTCCGGTACAGGGTTCTTGTTCCAACAGGTTCAAAGGAAGAAGATTGCCGACTGCTGGTCGAAGGCACGGGAAAGAAGCTTCTTCTGCCGGTCAAGGACGGCTTCGCAGAAGGCTCCCTTGTCGGGATGAACGCGGGTGAAATCCGGCTCAAAGCAACGCTCCTGGACACCAAGCTGAAGACGATTCTCGCAAGGAGCGACGACGGATTTATCGTCCGTTCCGTGCCAACGCGAAAGGGTCAGATCACGTTTGACAAAGACGGCACATTCCTCAAGGATGGCCAACGCCACCTCCCGATCGGTATCTTTTTGGGAATAATCCGCCCACATGACAGGGACATTTTCAAACGTGTCCGCGCGGCAGGATTCAATACCGTCCAGGGAATCGGGCAGAATCTCCTCTACCACGGAAAACTTGGAACCTTCAAGGAATCCATACTCGCGTCAGTCCGCGAAATGGACAAGAACGGACTGGACTATCTCTATGCAATCAAGTACCAAATCCCAAGCCTGAAGGGACAGGGGCGATATACAGACAAGCTGGATGATGTCACGGGATTGGACAATGTCACGCGATACATCGTCAATACGCTCAAAAATGAGCCAAATCTCCTTGGCTGGTATGTCAGCGACGAGAACCCAGTATCGCAAATTCCACAAATCCAATCACTTAGGGAATTAATCTCAAGAGAAGACCCCTGGCATCCGACCATGACGCTCACCTGCCACTTCAATGACTACTACCCCTTCGCGAGGACAGGAGACTGCCTGATGACAGACGTGTATCCCGTCGGTCCGGCCACAAGGACTGGTGCTCGTCAGGATCAAAGGCTTTGCAGAATCTTCCTGGAGCGCGTCAACGAGACAGGTTCGATTCCAGTCTGGGTTCCGCAGGTGTTCGCCTGGGCGGCAAGCACCGGCGTGCTTCCATTCCGATATCCAACAGATCGCGAAATCCGCTCAATGGTCCTGATGGGTACCGTTTGCGGGGCAAAGGCGTACTTCTTCTACTCGTATCATCATGTGATGTACTACTCGGAGGACAAGGATCCAGGACATTCCGGAGAGCAATGGGCAAGGATTGCCAGAACGGCAACGCTACTGAAAGCATTGACCCCGTTTATCCTCAGCCAGGAAGAACCACCAAAACTCTCCGTCCGACAGATATCCGGGGCGACTATTTCCGCCAGGGCATTCAAGAAGGACGGAAAGGTCGTCGTAGTCGTCGTCGCAGACGGACCGGACAAGGCGGTGGCGGACATCCAAGTCGAGGGGCGCAAAGACCTAAAGTCGCTGTTCGGAGGAATCCAGAAGAACGAGGACGGATCCTACAGGTTTGAGGCAATGCATATCGACTCCGATATCCTCGTCGCCCCCGAAACAAACTTGCCCGACGACAAGGAACTCTGACCAATACAAAAAAACAACGCAAATTTCCTCACTCCCGTACCCAAAATGCATGTGACATGCCTTTCATGGCTGATGTTGAAATTAGCCCCAGCGGGGCGCAACATGCCAGATTGCGTAGCTTGTCAATCGAGGGTTGACGCCAATGCCTTTTTCCAACGAGCCAGGTGCCGTTCACGCTCTTCGGCGGACATTTTTGGGCTGAAGAGCGTGGTTTCCGGAGTAGATCTCGCCAGCAATCCGAGTGCGACGAGCGCAAGCCTTGCCGCACCAAGGGCAGTCGACTCCACATAGGCGGGGCGTTCGAGCGTCTGGTTCGAGATGTCGGCCTGAAATTGGAGCAGGAAATCATCGCGTGTAGCTCCGCCATCGACTCTGAGCCTAAGGAGTTTTTGCCCTAGGTCCTGCTGCATTGCCTTGAGCAGGTCGTCGCATTGGAATGCGATCGACTCGTCTGCCGCCCGGATGATTTCTTTTGCCGTTGTTGCCCGTGTCATTCCTGTGATTGCGGCTCTTGCCTTGGGATTCCAGTGCGGGGCGCCGAGTCCCGTGAAGGCGGGAACCATCGTCACGCCGCCAGTGTCGGAAACCGAGGCGGCAATCTTGCCGGTCATCGACGTGTCCTTCAAGATACCCAAACCATCGCGCAACCACTGCATAATCGCACCGGCCATAAAAACGGAACCCTCAAGGGCATATTGGGCTTTACCAGGGCGAGTTTCGACTGCGAGGGTGGTTAGAAGACCATTCCGGCTAGAAACCGGCGCCGTCCCCGTGTTGAGCAGAAGAAATGCACCAGTCCCATAGGTAATCTTCAACTCGCCAGGACGGTCGCAAAATTGACCGAACAGCGCCGACTGCTGGTCGCCGGCAATTCCCGCAATAGGTATCGGGAAACCGCCGAGGACAGGATGGTTCGCCATGCCCGACACACCGGAACTCGGGACGAGTCCAGGGAGGATTGCCTTCGGTATTCGCAGTCGCTCGAGCAGCTCGTCATCCCAGACGAGTTTGTGGATATTAAAAATCATTGTCCTCGAGGCGTTCGTGTAGTCGGTCACGTGCTTCGTCCCGCCTGTCAGGTGCCAGACAAGGAATGAATCGACGGTTCCGAACATCAGCTCTCCTGCCTCGGCTCGCTTTCGGACATCAGGCACGTTATCGAGCAGCCATTGGATTTTCGTGCCTGAAAAGTATGGATCGATGACCAGTCCAGTTGCGTTCTTGACCATGTCCTCGAGTCCCGCGTCTCGCAACTTTCGGCAAATGCCTTCTGTTCTCCGGCACTGCCATACGATGGCTGGATGAACGCACTTCCCCGTCTTCCTATCCCAGAGCAGCGTTGTTTCGCGCTGGTTGGTGATGCCAATCGCGGCAATCTTGCCAGGAGCAAGCTTGGCCTTCGCCAATGCTTCTGTAATGGACTCAAACACGGAGGAAAGAAGTTCCTCCGGATCTTGTTCGACAAATCCGTTTTGTGGATAGGCCAGCGAAACTGGTCGCGAGGCGGAAGATATCTCACGCAGGTTTTCATCGAAAACGATCGCTCTGGAACTGGTGGTTCCCTGATCGATGGCAAGAATAAATGTGGACATTGGCGACTCCTGGGTTACAATCAAAAAGATATGCCGGAACAGGGGATTTTCCAACCATCAGGAGAACCTGAATGGCAAAATGGTTTTGACGCTACGAAATCCAAGTCATATGCACAGCCATCTCATCATTGTTGAATTTACTCCAATCATTGACACAATCAAGAACGCAGAAGCCTGATTTCAAAAGACATCGCTTTTGTTTAGGAGTCGTTCAAAAATTAAGGCAACAGTTCTGGAATTGTTTTGAGCTGTTTTTCCCCTGTCCTGGAAAGAGCGTATGCGCATACGCGACCGACAGGACAGGAGGAAGGCGGCCCAAAAAACAGGAAATGGTAACTTAATTTTTAACGGCTCCTTAGCTCCCTAGCAAAGAAGCCGCTCCCAAACCACATCTTGGTCAAAACATAGATTTGTCATTCATTAGCAAGTCAAAATCCACCGATTCCGTACTCAAAAACCATGTGACATGCCCCTTAAGTTCGCCTTTTGGATTTTCTGCGTTCCTCTGTCCTCTGCGTCAGAGAGAAGACCGCAAACTGACGACGAGGACGCTGAAGGTAACGGCGCATAGCGGCACAAGGCGTGACACAGATGCAACAAGCAAAAGTATTGGACGGCTGTGAATCACAATCCGAAACCTCGCCATCCCTTTGCCGGGTCAATTGATTGGCAATAACATCGCTTCAGGCTACTTTATGATTTAGCTGATTTTCAATCGAACCCCCTACCCCCCATATTCGACGAAATTATGAACAAAGCCCATGTTTCATTGCGTGTCACGCCATCGATCTGGCTTGAAGATGACGAGTTCGATCAACTGTGCATTTCGCTCAAGAAAAATCGTGGCGGATTTGATGACATTGCCTTCTTTTCAAGCCTTGTGCATACGCCTTTGACCCTGGAGGTGTTGGAAACTTGCAACAAACTCCTGGCAAAACGCTACGAGCAAGTTCGGGAATTGGGATTCAAGCCAGGAATCAACTTGCTTTCCACGATGGGACATCACGAGGAAGATATCCCGCATACCCTGCATGATGGATTCACAAACTTCACCGACATCAACGGAACAATCGCACGTGGCGTCTTCTGCCCTAATGATCCAAAGTTCAAAAACGATTTTCTCATACCCATGTTTACCATGCTCGCCAAGGCAAAGCCGGATTTCATTTGGCTTGACGACGACATTCGCTGGTCGGGGCACCATCCCGCAGGACGAGGCTGTTTCTGCGAACATTGCCTCGCTCAATTCAATCAAAAGTTCGGCGAGATTTTCACTCGCGAACAACTCAAGAAAGCTGTCGATACAGGAACCATCGAGGAACGACTGAAAGTCCGAAAGCAAATCCTCGCCAACAATGGCTTCTCACTATGCAACCTCTTCCGCCTCGCCGCAACAACGATCCATGACATCGATCCAAACATCGAAATGGGCGCAATGGACGCAGGGATGAGACTTGGCGACAGCGCTGACTACGCCGACCAGGCCGAGGCACTTTCGGCAGGCTCGGATTTGCCCGTCCGCTGGCGTCCTGGCGGCGGCGCCTACACGGAAGACCACATGAAGGCATTTTCGGACAAGGCAATGTCGATTGGCTGCGAAGCCGCCTGGTTGCCTGATTCCGTCACCAACATCCAGTCCGAAGTCGAATCCTTCAACTACCAACGCCTGCGCAAATCAGAGCACACAACATGCCTGGAAGCCTGCATGTACCTGGGCGCCGGACTCACCGGAACAGCATGGAACATTTTGGCAAGCGAGGCGGATAAAGTCCAGGTTTACCATTCGCTTTTGGCTGCCGTGGCAGAAGTCCGTCCCTTCATGGATCTGCTTGTCTCTACCAACAAGCGTATCCGTCCCGCAGGAATCTATGGCGGCTGGAACCACGCTTGGAGCGCAACCACTGGGCTTCCGGACGGCAATTGGGTCGGCGGAAGCTGGACACTGGGCAGGATGCCGCACTTCCAAGATGTCTTTACCGCAGGACTGCCTCCGGCATTCAGGCTTAAGGACGCATCAATGACCATACTCGTCGATAACGGCGCCTGGGCTTTTTCCGACGATGAAATCAAGGCGATCCTTTCCCAAGGACTCTACTGCGATGCGCGAACCCTGCAAATCCTCAACGAACGTGGATTCGCCAAATACACGGGTTTTGTGACGAGCAAGGTCGTTGACGAAGATGGACGCGAATTTTTCCTCGATCATCCCTTCAACCAGGGATTCACAGGAGCCATTCGCGATTGCCGCCAATCTTTCCCCTGGGGACACGAAACCGCATTCGAGCTTGTCCCGCAAGATGAAAAATGCCAAAAGCTAACATCGCTTGTCAACTTCCAAAAGGAAACCTTGCTCGATTGCATCATGGGAACCTTCGAAAACGAACTGGGCGGAAGAATCGCGATCTCAGGATACTATCCGCTACGCGACTCGCTTTACTTCAGCAAACTCACACAGTTAAAACGACTGTTCAACTACCTGAGCGACTACAAGCTGCCAGCCTACGTCGAAAGCTATCATCGACTCACCATCTGGGCACGAGACAACGGCGTGGTAACCCTGGTCAACGCATCAATGGACGACTGCGAAAACGGGCGCCTGACCATCAAGACCACAAGCACAAGCGCCACATTCGCGACCATGGACATGCAAACGAAAACCATCAAGGGCACCCCGGCGCCAAATGGCTACGTCAACTTCGACTTGCCAACCATCAAACCTTGGCATATCGCCTTGATCAATCCGAACTGATCGACAAGGCGCAACGATTCTATACTGGTTTTCAATCCTCGAAGGTGACTTCCATCACGTCCGCGCCTCGTCCTGGCACGCGCAATCGAATGCCGTTCGGAATGCGCTGCTGCGGATACCCCAATGGCTTCGTGAAGATCTCGATCGACTTGACCTTTCGAGGGAAATGAATCGTCGGAAGCGCGTAGTAGTACGCCTCGTTTTCCACGCTGCACCATGCCTTCCCATTTTTCAGCATGACGGTGTAGACCATGCAATCGCCGTGTCCTCCTGTCAGGGTCGTCACCTCGCTGGCTTCCACAAGTCGCTTGGCGCAAGCCTTGATGAAGCCTTCAGCCTCAGGCGCAAACCGCAATGGGTGGGTCCAGATTCCTCCGACGGGTTCAGGCAGCACATGCGCATTCTCAGGCCAAGGCTCATCGCTGGTCAGGGTCGTTTTTTCGCCTTCCCAACCTTCCAACCAGAAGCCTGTTTCGCCTGCCTCCGACACGGATGCAATCTGCGCCGGCAAGGACTCGCCCAGGCATCCCAAGTACGCAATCCTGCCCTTTTTATAGTTGCCCAGCATCGTCCGTTCGGCTTTTGGCATCAAGGCCGGATTGATCACCAGCAAATCGCCGGTCAGATAATCCAGTTCCTCGATCCGTGCAATCTTCCGCACTGGGGCGCCTTGCGACAGCAGTTCTCCCAAGTAGCGGGCCGTATGTTTCCGGCGCTTCTCCAGCAAGGCGTCGAGTTCGTTTTCCATGCGTTGATCGGACCAGATGACGGTAAATCCAGGAACCTCGGCTGGTTCGTCGATGTATGCATTGTCCCAAGCGGAACGCACCAGCGACCACTCGTCTTTCGTCAATCCATCGGACAGGCAAAACCAGGGGCCGTTGGTAACAGGAACCAAGCCACGCTTGCCAACAAGAAAGCTCCCCAAGTTGGCGCAGGCGGCGCGTTGCATTGCCTGGGGCACGTGATGCAACACGTCCCATTGCTCAAGGGTATCGCGAATCATGAACAGAGGCGTCATCGGGGTATCAGGCATCGCCGCCTTGTTGCACATCAGGTTAGCCAGAAACTCGTGATGCACAAATCGCCTATGCTCATAGCCCATGTGGTAGCCATTGTCGTCCTCGCCCAAAATCGCCAAGTCACTGGAAACATCCTCCACGACGAAAGTATCTATTCCAGCTGCCGCAAATGCCTTGTAATCTGTACCATAGCGATAACGCGCCTCCAGCGGATCCTTCGTCCAGGCACTGTTGACGCTAGCCTCGATGCCATGAGACTGCAAATGCTCAATCACGCTCACGACGAAATGCTGCCACCTCTTCGTCATGTGCCTCATCCACTGCTTTCGCCAATTCGCGTAAATCCAGGTCGCCCTCGCCTCGAATTCCGCTGGCGTGCTACACGTGCGCTTGAGCTGTCCTGGCAGAACCAGCTTTTCGTCATCGAGGAATCGGCCGACGATATCGTCGCTCCAGTCCCCGTTTTCCAACGCCATTCTCGGGCTTGAGATTCCGTCTGCGACCTGTATTCCATCAAGTCCATAGTCCCGAACGAATTGCAGCAACTTCGGGCGCAGGAAATCGAGGTACTCTGTTCCGTCCGCGAATCTCTTGAGCATGTAGATGAACTGCCTTGGCGAACCATTCTTTTCCACGTGCTTCAATTCTGGGTGCAGATCCGTAAACAGGCGTGGCAAACCCTCTCGGTTTGAGGGGTTTTCCAAGTCGAACATGCTTGCAAATGCCTCGATGCCATGCCGGTGCAGGACATCGACCAGTCCCTTCAGCTGGTAGTTTGTCCAGTCCTGCCTCATCCTGTCATCATTGGCCGCATGGCTTGAGTACGAGCATGCGTATGTAGGCAGCAGGTACTCCTTGTCCATCCCGCGATGCGTGTTCACCAGGTCGATGCTGGTCAAATGGAACGAGATGCGATCGGGAACGAATCCGCACTTGTCAAGAAAGTCCTGGACTCCATAGTCTTCTGCCGTATTGTCGAACCCAATCAATTCAATCCAACAGGTATTTTCAAAACCTGGCTTCTTCGAACCGAAATAATGTCCATGCCTTCCGTAAACTGCCATGTCAACCTCTTTCTTTTACCCAAAACGCATAAACTTGCAGGTGAAAATTCAATGACTGCCACTAATATACGACTATTTCAACAATATGGGTACGGAAGCCAGAGTTTTTCTTTTTTCCCTCGCAACCGTTCCATGTCGTGACGAATATTGCTGGCAAGAGGATTACTTTCCGATAAAGAAAAATGCCGATTTTTTCACACTTTCGTACCTAAAAGCCATGTGACATGCCCTTTGGTAGCTGATGCTGGAATTAGCCCCAACGGGGCAAGACATACCAAGCCCAGGGCAAGCGATCCGCAGGATCGCGCCGCCCTGGGTGGACATGAAAAAGAATTTGGAGCCCTGACAGGGCGAGACATAAGCCTGAACGATGCGGCCTTTACTGCTGTTTTCCCGGACAAATTTCCAACCGATTTTTCATCGATTTCGTACTCAAAAACCATGTGACATGCCCTTTGGACTCAACATACGGCGAAAATGCTGTCGAAGCGAGCAACTTCCTCCGAGCTTAGTTGTTTTCCAGATCAGCTGTATTTTCTTCCAGCAAGCATGTGATCAGGTTTCGCAAGTAGCGTGTCGCCGCTCCGTTTTTCAGCCAAAGATTTCGTGACGCCGAGCTGTCGATCAGCATTCGTCCTTTCCCGAAGTTTTTCTGGCTGAGGCATGCTCCCGTAATTGAGCCTCCGATGAACTTGCCAGTTGCTATCACAGTGTCCAAATCAATCGGCGAAAGGGTGTTTTTAACAATCCAGCCGTGCTTGTTTTCGGCCCATGTATCCAGGTCGGCTTGGACAAGTCCATGAAAAACGCGATGTTCTCGTTCGATCATCTCCGCAAAATACACGTGGCTAGGCACTCGCTTCAACTCGTCAAAACCAGGGATTGCACCTGGCCCTGCCTCTAGGAACAAGACATATCCGCCTTTCTCGACCCAATTCCGCAAGGCTTTGCCGTCAATGTCGGCCAATTCAGCATCCCAAGGCACGACGATTCGGCGAACCTTCGGAAATTCCGGGGGATTTTCCAATATTTCGTACTTGACTCCAAGTTGCTTCAGAATCGGTTCCAGTTCAGGCGATTTTCCCATGACGTGCAGGGTTTCAGCTTGCCTTATGGGAGCCAGCAACTCGTGTCTGGAATGGATTGTCACCTCATATCCGTTCCAACCGATCGGCTGTTCTTCGCTCAAGAGAGTCACCTGGATTTCAGCCTTTGAATCCGAAGGCAATTCTGGAATCGCCAGTGTGAAATCTCTTGCCTGGACAGTTTGTGCTTCGATACCATCCAGGGGAATTGTCGCCAGGCCGATGATCGTTCCGTTCGTCTTCAACGTCACTTGGATGACAGCCTTTGAAATGCTCTCTCCCCCATTGGCAACAAATGCCTGCAGGGGAATCTTTGATGGCGAAACGAGTTGCCTCGGCATCAGCTTGTTCACTGGATTGTCACGCAATCCCGGCATCGTCGTCTGGGCAAAACGCGCATACTGTGCAATGCCTGGGAAGACGATCCACGGCGCAAATCCCGCAATGCGTGTATCCTGCCTCATCCGTTCGCCCAGCCTAGCCGCCAAATAGCGTTGCATGTAGGCATTTCCAAGCTTGCGGTCCAATACGGGGGCAAGCCCCGCAACAGCTGAATAAAGCGCCGCCCGTGGATTGCCCGGATTCGCCGCAGGATGCGTCAGGTTTTCGATGTAGCGCGCTTTGTCGCCAAGCTTGTAACCATCGTCGAAATGAACACCCCATCCACCGCCGACGCATTCCCAGATGACATAGGGCATTTGAAGCGATTCGCCGTCGCCGTACAGGTTTATCGCCTGTCGATAGGACTGCTCGAACTGCTCGTCCCAAGTCGTCCAAGGCCCGGAAATTCCATGGTAATGATGCAGGTCGAGGAAATCCGTATCTAGCTTGTTTTCACCGAAGAAGACAAACGTCGCCATTCCAGAGAATGCGCAGAGCGGACGTTTTTGCGGATCCAGGTTCCTCATGAGCTTCGCCTGGAGATTGAGTTGCCGGTTGACTGCAGGGTCGTTCTTCTGATTGTTCTCGTTCCCAAGCGACCACATGATGACCGAAGGATGATTGCAATCCCTAAGGAACCAACGACGAAATTCCTCCAGATTATTCCGTTCGAAGGCAGGTTCGTCCAAGCGATCGATAAACGTAAAGCTCCATTCGTCATAGATTCCCATTCCCAATTCGTCTGCGACATCAAGGACTGTTTCCACTACGGGTTGATGGACAGTCCTCAGGACGTTGATTCGTTCCGACCGCATGCTTCCAATCCACTTTTCAGCTTTTTCCCGAACATTTTCATCGGGTCCCCTACCCCCGAATTGATTGGAATGCAAGCTTTCGCCAGCCAGGAAAAACGGTTTCCCGTTCAGCAGAAACGAAGTCCCATCGATGGTAAATTCACGGAAACCAAAACGCTGGACAAGACTGCCAAGGACCTCGCCTGCCTCCGATTCAAGATGAAGGACAAGGAAATACAGGTTCGGATCCGCTGGAGACCAAAGCCGAGGATCGGCAAAACGAGCCGTCCCTGACCAACCGGCTCGACCAGGCGTCAATTCCAATTCACCTAGGACAGTCCTTTGGCTGGAAGGGGCGCCCAGATCTGCAGAAAGGATCGTCGCCACAGCAAGCGAACGCAATACCCTGCCTTGACGATTGGTCACAATCGCCGAAAACTCGACTGCACCGTCGAGCTTGGGATTCAACACCAGCTCGCCGATGGTCGTTGCAGTGCCGACAATCGCCCTGGCCGATCCCCAAATGCCACCCCGAATGGAGGCGACATCCCATTTGCAGCCATAGCTGCGCGGAGTCTTTCGCTTGGCAATGGAATAGCCAAAATCGCTGTCCACGCATAGTGCCAACAAATTGCTGCCAGGGCGAATGAAATCCGTCACATCGACAATGAAAGGGACAAAATCGCCATGATGGCTCCCTGCCTCCTTTCCGTTGACAAAAAGCCTGGCGGCATAACCGATAGCATCGAATTCCAGCATGACGCTTTCGAGTTTTTCCGGCAGATCGATTGTCCTTCTGTACCATCCCCTGAAGAAGTTGTTTCCGTCCTTGAGGATTTCATCATAGCTTGATCCGGGATGGAAGTAGAAGCTTTTGGGCACGGGGATGGACTTCCAGGACGAATCGTCAAACTCCGTTCCCGCCCTTTCGGGATCCAAGAGTTCTCCAAAGGGTTCCCTTGCTCCTGCCAAGCCCGAGAATTTCCATTCTCCATCCAGCGAGATGATTCGCTTATGTTCCACTGGCCCGAACGTGCGTCCCGCCGTCGTCGTGACAACGATATCGTCAGCGGCTAAAAAACGCCGCCCAGCAGGCTTCAGTGGTTGCGGAAGATGATTACCCATAAGCTCAACGCACAAGAACATTGCTAAACAAGCGAAAATCGACAGACGACTCATCCCATATCACCATGCGTTTACAAGTCACATTTCAGACTTACATCCCATAAGCTAGCCTTCGATAGTTGATATGCGAGTGAAAGCTGAATCTTTTTCAGATGTTTACATCGCCTTGGTCAAGGTTCTGAAAAAGGCATTTAACAGCCTTGTCAGTATGGGCATTTTCAGTGACAAGAGTTATATTTATTTTTTTCCCAATTCATTGGTTTCTATTCGAGAAGCCAATGGGACAGAGTCACACCATTTCAGGAGAAGACTATGAGCAACGTAAGTGCAGTAGGAACGCAATCCTTTGCGACCGAAAAGCAGGAAGCCGTCAGCAAGAAATTGCGCTGGGCAATCGTCGGATGCGGCGGCATCAGCGAAACCCACTTGGGCGCCATCAAGAAACTGCCCCAAATCGAAGTCGTCGCCGGCTGCGACATCAAGCCCGAACGCCTCAAGGTGATGAAGGAAAAGTGGGGCATTGAAGCCCTGTACGAAAAGTGGGACGACATGCTTCGCGAGATCAAGCCTGACGTGGTTGACGTCTGCACCCCCAATGGCGTCCACTGCCCGGCAGTCGTCGCTGCCGCCGAAGCCGGTTGCCATGCGATGACCGAAAAGCCGATGGCGATGAACCCCGCCGAATGCCAGAAGATGATTGACGCCGCAAAGGCGAATGGCAAAAAGCTCGCAGTCGGATTCCAGTTCAGGTACCACCCCGCATGCGAAATGTTCGTCCGAGCCAGGGAAGCAGGCGACATCGGCGACATCCTGTTCGTCAAGTGCCAGGCGCTCCGTCGCCGCGGCATCCCCAACTGGGGCGTGTTCGGACAGAAGGAACTCCAGGGTGGCGGACCGATGATCGATATCGGCGTGCACATCATGGAATCTTCACACTACTGCATCGGCTCCCCGCAACCGATCGCCGCTTCCGGCAACTGCTGGACCTACATCGGCGACAAACCGTCCGAAGTCGAATCCGCATGGCCAGGATGGGATTGGAAGACCTTCACGGTCGAAGACCTGGCTGTTGGCCAAATCCGCTTTGACAATGGCTGCATCATGCAGGTGGAATCCTCCTTCTCCGCACATATCGAGCACGATATCTTCAACTTCACCATCATGGGCACGAAGGGCGGCTTCAATTTCGATACCCAAACGCTCTACACAGACCATGCTGGCACGATGCTCAACTCGAAGGCCGCTTTCCTGCCCACCGCAGGATTCGATACGCTCTTCGTCGCAAAACTGAAGAACTTCGCAGACGGAATCCTGACAGGCAGCCCGCTGCGCGCCCCGGGCGAAGCAGGACTGGCTGTCCAAAAGATGATCGACGGCATCTACAGGTCCGCCGAAGCAGGAAAGGAAGTCGCAATCGACTAAACCCACATCGCAGACCCGCAGGAAAGCACGTCAGTATCCTGCGGATCCCGATGCAAAAGTCCCTTGACAGCCCCAGACGTGGAACGCCTGGGGTTGTCGATCCTTATTACATCCCCCTTCCCTATCCACCCTTTCATCCCATTTTCAAAGACGATGCTGTTCTACGGAGCCCAATCCCAACTGGCGCAACGCCGCGAAAACATGGAGCAGATCCAGATCGACCAGGTCATCCCGGCACCCGATTCCTGGACGCCCCCGCAATACCAGACCACCTTGGCAGATTCATTCGAGGTCAATGGACCTGCCACCTACAAAAAGGGAAACCATTCCACACTCGTTTTCGAGCCGATGGAAGAGATGGAGGGATGGTGGATCAGCCGTTCGGACCAAACGGAACAGCTACCAATCAGGGTCTTCACCGGCAATGTCTGGAATGCACGGCGCAACATCGTCCTTCGAAGCGGCTCCCAGCACAATTACCTCCGCATGACGGAGCATATCATCGCCCATAGGCTGGGACTGGGGGTCGATAATGCCGTGGTCACGACAGGCACAGGTGACCCGCCGCTCTTCGACGTCGGATCAATACCCATTATCGAAGCAATCAAGCGGACGGGATTGAAAACCCTCACCGACAGGCCGATCGTCTATCGCACCGTCAAGGAACCCGTCGCGATCCTCGGCCCCTACGGAAGCTTCCTGGAATTCAGCCCGGAAGGAGCTGAAACACGCAAGCTGGCCTTGGATGTCGCGATCGACTTCCCGACCATCATCGGGAAGCAACGCATCGTCTTCGACCTGACTCCGGAAACGTTCTCCTTCGGGGCACAGGCACGAACCAACTGCTCGAGAAAGCAAATGTTCCTGGCAAAAACCTTCGGATTGCTCTTCGCCGACACGAGAAACCTCGGCTACACCAGAACCAACATACTCGTCGCCGGAAAGACAAAATACGTCAACAAACCTCTTCCTGAACTGATTCTGGACGGCAAGCCGCTGGAGGCAGTCTGGCATCGGGCATGCCTCGACCTGATTGCCGCGCTTTCGCTGATCGACTACGGCAGGCTCTGCGGGCGCATCACCTCCTACAAGTCGGGTCACTCGCTTGACTGCAGGCTGATGAACCTCATCTACATCAATAAGCTCCTAACGACAGTCTAGTTCAACACCACTTTTCCACGATGGGATTAGCACGAGACAAAGCCAATTTCTACAGCATGCTCGCCTCGATGGCGCAAGCAGGGCTTGGGCTTCGCCAATGTTTCGGCCTGTCGTCGTTTCCCTATCGCCTTCGCCCTGCTGCCCGTAGCATTTGCGAATTGTTGGACGCTGGCGTTCCGTTGCCCGAGGCGATGCATCGCCAGTCTGTCTTCACGGCATTCGAGTGCAACCTGGTTTCCGTAGGCGTGGCATCAGGCACCTTGGATGCTACATTCAGTACCTTGTCCCAATGGTTCACAGACTCGCACCAATTCCGCAGCCAAATCATCTCCGCCCTTGCGCATCCAATGCTGACGTACTTTGTTGCCGGCCCCTTGCTGGGCGTCGTCGACTACTTTGCCACCGGGCTGTCGCTAACGACCACGATCATCCGTTGCATAGCATGGTGGCTTGCCCCGATTGCCATTTGGTTCCTGTTGAAGTTTCTTGGTCGCCTGCTGAGTTCGCTACCCTTGTTTTCGTTTCTTATCGAGTCTCTTCCCGTGCTTGGTCCCCTGCTGCATTCCCTGGAAAGTTCCCGATTCTACCGTGCGTTTGGGTTGTCGCTACGCGCCGGCATCGGGATGGTCAATTCCATCGAGCTGGCTTCCGGTTGCGTCAAGGGGAGTGTGACACGCACGAAATTCGACCGTGTCAAACGCGATATCCAGGAGAATGGCATGCCGTTCACGGTCGCCCTCAAGGAAGTCGCAAGCCTTCGCGACAGGACATCGTCAATCCTGCCTCTGCTAGCCACAGGCGAGCAATCAGGAAGCTTGGCCGAATCCTGCCTTCGGATTGCGGACATGGCCAGCGAGGATGCAAGGACGACGCTGAGGCGCATTGCCGGCGTCGCTCCGATCGTTGCCTTCCTTCCCCTTGCCTTCTATATTGGGTATCGCGTCATCTCGTTTTATGCCGGTCACATAGGACAAATCAACACCTTAACGGAGTAATTCATCGTCTGTTCCGCCATGTGGAAATCACAATATCCATTTGAGTCTCGCTGGTTCAAGACCCCCTTTGCGCAGCGCATGCACTACATCGATGTGGGTTCCAGCTTTCCAGTCGTGATGCTGCACGGCAATCCAACCTGGTCCTTCATGTACCGCTCGCTCCTGGCCGCCGCCGCACAGCACGGTCTTCGTGGAATTGCGCCCGACCACATCGGATGCGGACTTTCAGACAAGCCGCAGGATTGGGAATACACTTTGGAAAGGCACATGACCAATTTGGATGCCTTGATCAACGACCAGCTTCGACTGAGCCATTTCGATCTGGTCGTGCACGATTGGGGCGGTCCCATCGGACTCCTGTACGCCGTCAAGCATCCCGAGCAAATCAGGAAAATCGTCCTGATGAACACCCTTGGCTGGGTCACGAATCGTTTTCCCCGCAGCATCCACCTGACCCGAATACCCGTCATCGGAGCCCTCTTGGTTCGTTCCTGGAACCTTCTTATGCGCAAGGCGCTCCGCTCCTGCACCGTCAAAAGCCTATCCAAGGAAGCACGGGCAGGCTACAAGTATCCGTACAAGACCTACGAAGACCGCATCGCGATACAAAGATTTCCCCAGGACATCCCGCTAAAAGAAAAACACCCCAGCTACAAGACATTCAAATTCCTGAGCGAAAACCTATGCAAGCTGAAGGACAAGCCTATATTCATCGCATGGGGAAAACATGACTTCTGCTTCCCGACGGATTTCCTGGACGGATGGAAGGCGCGATTCCCTTCCGCAAACATCAAGATCTACGAGGAAGCGGCACATTTGATATTTGAGGACAACCAGGAAGAAGCGGTGGAAGACATCCTCAATTTCCTGAAACAATAACCCAAGCAACAAGAGAGAATCCAATGTCAGAAGAATGCTCACACAATTGCTCGACCTGCGCATCCAAGAAAAACGGAACCTGCGGGCAGGATGAAGCGACGATCGCCATTTCCCAGCAATTGGCGATCATCAAGAACAAAATCGTCGTGCTCTCGGGCAAGGGCGGCGTCGGCAAAAGCACTTGCGCGGTGAATTTGGCGATCAGCCTGGCGATGGAAGGCAACCGCGTCGGCTTGCTTGACGTTGATCTTCATGGTCCATCGATCCCCACGATGCTGAATTTGCGGAATGTCGAACTTAAGGGAATCAACGGGAAGATCCTGCCGGTCTCGGTTGCAGGAATGTCAGTGATCTCAGTCGCATTCTTCTTGCAGGAAGCCGACGCCCCCGTCATCTGGCGCGGCCCGATGAAGAACGGAGCCATCCAGCAATTCATCAAAGACGTCGAATGGGGCGAACTGGACTACCTGGTCATCGACTGCCCGCCCGGAACCGGCGACGAAGCGCTCGGAGTCTGCCAGCTGATTCCCGACGCCGAGGCGGTCATCGTCACGACGCCACAGGAAGTCGCCGCCTCTGACGTGAGGCGTTCCATCAACTTCTGCAGGCAGCTCAACATGACGATCCTCGGCGTCATTGAAAACATGAGCGGCTTCGCCTGCCCGCACTGCGGCGAAATCACCTATATCTTCAAGCAAGGCGGAGGCGAACAACTGTCCGAAAAAATGAACGTCAACTTCCTTGGACGAATCCCAATCGACCCCGCAGTGGGCGAATGCTCGGACAATGGAACTCCTTTCGTTTACGCAAAACCAGATTCAGCGACAGCTGCCGCCTTCAAGGAAATCGTAGAAAAAATCGTCTAAGGAGTTGTTCAAAAATTAAGGCAACAGTTCTGGAATTGTTTTGAGTTGTTTTTCCCCCGTCCTTATATTCATTCCGATCCTTTTACTTGTAGCTATTATTTTAGATAAAATTTTTGAATGCGGCACTTGGACATATATTCCATTTGCACTTTATACCATTTTATATTTCATTGTTATTTGTGTTGCGTTTGTCTATTTGGCTTTATGGTCTCCAGCATGTCCGCAATGCAAAAAGAGAATGAAACGCATGAGGATTCATAAGGGGGGAGGCAATGAATCAATCTATTACGTTTGTCATTCTTGTAAATTATACTTTGATTCCTTTGTTCAAGACTAATGCGATGGGGTTGCGATGGAGCACTTATGGAAAAGCGAACCTTAACCCTTAGTGGCGGACGCAGCGCCAGACGGTTGAGCGGCGGAAGGATGCGCCGAAGGTGCGGGCAAAGACCTCGCCGACGCGGAAGGAGGTCAGCGCGCCGCAAAGCGCCAATTGATGTTCCGTCCGCCCGGACA